>Ga0268262_10002962_pt1 | contig 18972 bp, 19 predicted proteins | sample TergutNc150P3_FD_190354 | JGI IMG/M metagenome (GOLD analysis project Ga0268262, IMG submission 190354) | Nasutitermes corniger P3 segment gut microbial community from laboratory colony in Florida, USA - Nc150 P3 (SPAdes) (version 2) | ecosystem: Host-associated > Arthropoda: Insects >...
GAAACAATAAAATCGCTTTCACAATGAGCAATAAACAAAAGAAAAAATAAAAAAGAAAAGAGAAAAAAGCTAGAATATTGCAAGTCTTACCTTTTTTCTTTCTTCATTTTTCTCTTTTATTTTGTTAGTGCTTTTCCCTGCAATTCCAAATACCCTTTCTGCCCCGCTTTAATAGTTTCAAGCCTCTGTTTGTGCAAGGCTTTTTCTATGGGGTCGGGAAAAAATTAGGAATTAGGAATAAATAATAAATAATAGCTAATAGGTAATAAAGAGAAGATTGTAACCTTCTTAACTTTATTATTTATTAGCTATTACCTATTATTTATTATAGTTTTCACCGACGCTACCAACATTTTCAAAATTTCCTCGCAATCTTGTACAATGCTGTTATATTCAATCTGATTTAATATGTTTGTCTCTTTGAGTAGGTCTAACCAGTATTTTGTTTCCGCACATTCCTTTAAGGCAATTTTCGTTTTAACCAAAAACTCTTTCCGGCTCACCGAATATTGCGCCTCGCTCAAATTAGCGCCGATGGACGTTCCAGAGCGCAATAGCTGTTTAGCAAGCGTGTATTCCCGCTTGGTATCGCATAAATGCCTGTACAGATTATAAATCCGTATAGCGAATTTCCGGCTTTTTTCCAAACCGATGTTCATATTTCCTCCAAATAATAAATAAATAATAAATAATAGCTAAAAGCTAATAAAGGGAAGATTGTAACCTTCTTACTTTATTATTTATTAGCTATTACCTATTACTTATTAGGGCGCAAATTTGCATTTTGCTTGCAAAAAAACGGAAAAAATTTAAAATAAAATAAAAAAAAGTTATATGGTTACAATAGAAATAAAATAAATTACGGAAGAAACTTTATATTTACGACTTCTTGCTTTGCTCTTTGCTACCTGCTATTTGCTCTTTTGTATTGCGCCCTTCTTCCGCTTTACCTCTGGTGGCAAAGCCTTTACGGCCATAATCAATACCAGCCGTTGCGTTAGTAATTCTATTTATTAAGCCAGCCAATTCCAAATTCAGCCTCCGCTTCCGACAAATTCCAGCCTGCTAAATATTCTGCCCCTGCTTTTTCCTTGATTACTTTTGCTATATACGGCGGCAAGGGGGCTGTTTTCATAAGGCGGTCATACCCTTCATAATCTCCGGCTTCCCTTAATTCAGCGGCTTTGCATGATATGGCTAGTTTTTCGTCAAGGGTCATGGTTTGTGCTTGCGGCATAAGTTTCTCCTTGATTTAAGGATAGCAAAACAAAGAGCAAAATTCAACATGAGGGCAGTTGAATACGACAGGAAAAACCCTGTTCAGCAGATGCCCGGTATTTGACACCATTTTTCCCTTTATTCCTCATTCCTCACTCCTAATTCCTAATTGACTTTCCCCTGGGTATTCCGTTGACGGTTATAAAATATTGTTTAATGAGAACAAAATAATGGAATGGATTGCCGAAGATATTGGTAACGGCATTTGCGACATTGTTTGGGATGTCATGATTGTTCCTGAACAGCCGGAACAGCCAATTGACAACATCACCGACAATGCGGGAAATGGTAGCGCAACGGTGACAGACACTATGAAAACAAATAAAAATGAACAATTAAGAGGAAATGAAAACAGCATTAATCAATGGCCAGAGCGATACGCAAGGCGGTGTTCACCAATTCCATTTTTTCATCTGGGAGAGCGCCTACATAATCGGTCAGTATGGATTTAGGAAAACTAATAAGTTCATCGCAATAAATAGCGCTGTCATGTTTCAGCCCTTCTTCCACGCCGACTTCAACTTGGGAGGGAAAACCGTCATATTTAGAATGAATCGGGGCGCAGATTACAGTAGAGAATTTGGAGTCTATAACCAACTGTCTGGAGACAACCACGAAAACACGATGACTCTTCGAATCATATTTATTTCCCTTATTGACCCGGTAAAAATTACCTCTTTTCATAAATCCAACAAATCCAGATACATGTTTTGGTACGACAGCACGTCCATAGCTTCGGCGTTTAGCCTTTCGGCGTTGCGGTTAATAAGCTCAATTTCCTGCGCTTCTGACATTTTCTCCTTGCCAACTGAAACCGGAAAAAAGTATATCTTGGCTTGTCCCGCCGGTACTTCGGGGGGCACGTCAATCGTCAGCCTGTGGTTGGCAGGTATTTCTACAGTTTGCGTAATGCTCATAATGGGTAGTATAGCATGAACAGTAAACAAAACGCAATGAAAAAACTAACAGCGCTGGTAATCTGCGTTTGCGTCGCGATATCCTCCGCCTTCGCACAATTCATCTCAACCTTGTTAAAAGAACCGTTTGATTATACCCAATGGTCAAGAAAACATTACGAAGATGTCGGCCTCCACGAATTCAACATGAGGGCAGTTGAATACGACAGGAAAAACCCTGTTCAGCAGACGCCCGGTATTTGACACCATTTTTCCCTTTATTCCTAATTCCTAATTCCTCACTCCTAATTCCTAATTGACTTTCCCCTTCCTTTAATGATAAAATAACGAATTATGGTGAATAGCAAGCGTTTATTCAGCTTTACGCTGATGGCTTTTTTTATTGTGTCCGCTTCTGCGGCGCAGGATTCGGGAAACAGGGCTTCCGACGGGGGAAACCAGCGGCAGGCCCGCCTGGATTTGACAGGGTTTAAGACTGTCTACGGCTCGGACGGGCTGGAATTGAGAAAGAGAATCCTGGCGGGCATCGGAGAAACAGCAGCCCAGGGAAATGCCGGCGATGATATTTACACGGCCCTGGAATATATGTCCATGGAAGGTTTGAGAAACAGGGCGATGGAAAAGGGCGTAATGCTCAACAACTACCCGGATATACGGAGGGATGTTGCCATGCAGCTTGGCAAAATGGGAACGGCGAAAGCGACGGAAATTTTAATTAAAATATGCAATTCCGAAACCGACCATTATGTCCTCATGGAAACGTTTAAGTCGCTCGGCGACATCGGCATCAATGAAAATGACTTTACAGTAAAGAATATTATATGGGCGGTACGAAAGTACAACCCCAGAAGCCCCGACGGCATTTCCGACCAGGTAGTCCTTGCCGCCATTAACGCCCTGGAAAAAATCGATAAAAAGGACGACGGCATTCAAAGCCAGAAAGAACTCAACGACGTTCACGATTTCCTTGCCCGCGTCTCCGTCGGCCCTTTTTACAGGCCGACCCAGGATCGCGCGAAACAGGCTATGGCGGATATGCTGCAAAGGAACGCGCAACGCAGATAGGAAAACTAGAACCTGATGGCGTCCAAACTGACCGTATCCGAGCTGACAGAGCTTATACGCTGCCGACTTGAAGAGCATTTTTCCTCAGTTACTGTCGAGGGGGAGCTTTCAAACTGCCGGCCCGCTTCTTCCGGGCATCTGTATTTTTCACTGAAAGACGCGGGGGCGAAAATTGACGCGGTAATGTTCAGAAACCGCCTGCGCTCCCTGGCCTTTGAACCCAAAGACGGAATGCTCCTGAGGGTGCGCGGAAGCCTGTCCGTGTACGCGCCGAGGGGCACTTATTCAATCGTATGCGAAGAAATGGAACTCGCCGGAAGCGGCGACATACTCGCGATGCTGGAAAAAAGAAAGCAGAAACTCGCCGCAGAGGGGCTGTTCGATGAAAACAGAAAAAAAAACCTCCCCCGCTTTCCCCAGACCGTCGGGGTGGTAAGCTCTCCGACAGGCGCGGCGCTCAGGGACATACTCAACATACTGGGAAGAAGGGCGTCCGGTATAAAAATAGTTATACTGCCCTCGCCGGTGCAGGGCGCGGACGCCGCCCCTGTTATTGCCCGCCGTATCGAACAGGCCAACCGGTGGAAGCTCGCCGACGTGCTTATCGTCGGGCGCGGCGGAGGCTCGCTTGAGGATCTTTTGCCGTTCTCCGAGGAATCCGTGGTACGCGCCGTAGCCGAATCGAAGATTCCGGTGGTAAGCGCGGTAGGCCACGAGATTGACTGGGCGTTATGCGATTTTGCCGCCGATTTGCGCGCTCCTACCCCGTCCGCCGCTGCTGAACTGGTAAGCGGCGAATATTCCGCAGTTCTGTCAAATATCAGGAACATAGCCGAAGGGCTTAGCGGGTCCGTACAGGCGAGGCTCGAGAAGGCAAGGTTGCTGTTACGCCCTTTCAGCGTCAAAGACCTTGAGTACCGCTTCCGTTCGATCTTACAGCCGCGCCTTGTGCGTTTCGACGACGCAAAGGAAAGCCTTGTCGATGGCATGGCGGACCTGGTCGCCGCCCTGCGTAAAAGGCACGAGCTTGCCCTTGCCGTGCTTGAGGCGGGAAGCCCCCTTGCGGTAATGGAAAAGGGCTTTTCCGTGGTGACAAACAGAAGGACAGGGGCCCTTGTCCTCTCAGGCGGCGACGCTCTCCCCGGCGACCGTCTTGATATACGCCCGTTACATGGTACAATTACAGCAATCACGGAGGAATGTTATGGCAAAAACGCGAGGTGAAACTGCGGGCGGCAAGACGCGCGGTGAAACCGCGGCCGCGAAAAGCGGCCACATGAAAAACTTTGAGGAAAGGCTTGAACGGCTGGAGCTTTTAGGCGAGCAGATCCGTAAAACCGACATTCCCCTGGACGAGGCGATAAAGGCCTTTGAGGAAGGGATTAAACTGGCCCGGACTCTGGAAAACGATCTGGAAAAAATTGAAAGCCGAATCGAGGTGCTGATGAACAGCGCGGAGGCGCTTTCCGACGAAGCTCCCGAACTGGAGTTGTTTGAACCGGAAGACTCATAAAATGAGGAATTAGGAATAAAGAGTGGTTATGAGAATTGGGGAATGTTTGCGCGACATAATGGTACTTCCGCCGCAGGAGGCCCGGCGTATAGCCGCCGGAGAGGTAATCGACAGGCCCGCCGCTTTAATCAGGGAATTCATTGATAACGCCATTGACGCGGGAGCTTCCGTCATAGAGGTTTCGATAGAGGGCGGCGGAGCTAAAAAGGCCGAAGTGTCAGATAACGGCTCCGGTATGGACAGGGACAACCTTGAAAGAGCCGTCCTCCCCCACGCGACAAGCAAGATACGTTCTCTTGATGATTTGGATACCGTGGAAACGCTCGGGTTTCGGGGGGAGGCCCTGGCTGCCGCAGTAGCAGTCGCCCGGCTGGAAATAATAAGCAGCGCCGCAGGCGGCGAAGCCTGGCGGCTTGAGGCAGGCCCCGGCGAAGAAAGGCCGGTACACGTAAGCGCGGCAAGCAGAACCAGGGGCAGCACGGTACGCGCCCTCAGCCTCTACGAAAGCATACCCGCGCGTAAAAAATTTCTTAAACGCGAGGGAAGCGAGGCTTTGCTGTGCCGCCAGGTCTTTATCGACAAGGCGCTTGCCTTTCCCGATATTACTTTCCGCTTTACCCAGGACGCCCGTCCAAAAGATTTTTTTCCGGCGGTAAGCTCAAAAAAAGAACGCTTTGCCGCCGCCGCCCTCGATACCAATGAAGGCAAATTCCTTCACGAGATCGGCGTTTCAGGCGAGGGTTTTTCTGTCGGGCTTGTAATCGGCGGCCCGGAACTTTTTCGCACTGACAAACGGATGCTGTACGTCTTTGCCAACGGCAGGCGCATACAGGATTATTCGCTTATAAACGCCGTGGAGTACGGGACGCAGGGCTGGTTCCCCAACGGCACCCACCCCGTCGGGGCGGTGTATCTGGACATAGATCCGTCCCTTGCCGATTTTAACATACACCCCGCCAAGAGGGAGGCCCGCTTCAAAGATCCGGGGGCGATACACCACGCGATAAGCTCCGGCCTAAGGGATTTCTGCCGCCGCCACGGCCTTAAATCAGGCGCGGAGCAAAGCGCGTTCCGTATTACAAATTATAATACAGACTGGCTGACACTGCCTAACCGGCATGAAGGTACAGGCGGGGCGCTGGCAATGAAGGCGCTCTTGGACAATCCCCCGGAATTCGCGCCCCTGCCGGGACAGGGTCAAAATGAAACACGGGGGGAAGCGCAGCCTGTTTTTGCCGCCGAGGACGCCCCTGTGTACGGGGAGCCGCGTTACGCGGGCACTGTTTTCGGCGTGTTCATCCTGCTTGAATGGGGCGACAAGCTGTTCATCATAGACCAGCACGCGGCGCACGAGCGAATCCTCTACGACCGTTTCCTGTCTCAGCCCGTACCCCGGCAGGAACTGCTGGTTCCCGTTTCCTTTACCACCGAGAGTGCGGAAGACGACAGTTTTCTTGAAGCGAAAAAACAAGAACTAGCGACTCTTGGTGTTATTATTGAAAAGGACGGGAACGGCTGGCGGATCAGCGCCCTTCCTTCTGGCTGGAGTTTGACAGATCCGCAGACAGTGAAAGAGATACTCAGCCTGCGCGAAGCCGGTGAAAATATCGCCGAACGCTGGGCGGCAACCCTAAGCTGTCATCAGGCGGTGCGGGACGGGGATCAGCTTGATGCCGGGGCGGCGCTCTGTTTGGGAAAAGAGGCCCTTATGCTGCCGCAGCCCCGCTGCCCCCACGGCAGGCCCGTCTGGACGGAGGTCAGCAGGGAAGCCTTGTACAAAGCAGTGAGACGGATATAAAAATTAGGAATGAGGAATTAGGAATGAGGAATAATGAGGAAGAACAGCATATTTTGTTTGCCGTTGCCGACAGTCCAGATACGGTGCTGGTAACATTGTCCGTAGAGCCTGAGGACTACGGTTCTTTCGCCGTTTATGACAATGACCGAAAACTCGCGGGCGTTTCCGGCAAGGTTCAGGAAAACGGGGACTTCTTTAAGGCGTATATTTCGTTAAGCGATATAATTGACGATCCTTCAAAACTGTACGTTGTACGCGACGAAAGAGGCGTGTTCGGGGAACAAAAAATTACCATGCGTGCTATTTTGGACGCTTATTATTACAACGGCGGAGATCTGGGCCTTGTGTACGGTGCTTCGCAAAGCGTGTTCAAGGTTTGGTCTCCTACGGCAGCGGAAATGTTCCTCGCGTTATACGACACTCCGGGCGAATACAACAGCTCAGGAGAATCTGTCAGTCAGGAAACTTCGGATTTGCGCCGCATGGAGAAGGATACCGTTACCGGGGTTTGGTCGCTGACAATAAAAGAAAATCTGGAAACAAGGTTCTATCTGTACCGCGCCGTGTTCGCGGACGGGACGAAAACATGGGCCGCCGATCCCTACGCGAAAGCGGTGTCGGCTAACGGTCAGAGGATGGCGGTTGTCGATCCTGCGAAAACAAACCCTAAAGGCTGGAAGCCCGGCTTCAATTCGCGGCAGAAACCGCCGTTCAAAGCCGGAGCGTGGCAGGACGCGGTGATCTATGAACTTCACGTGCGGGATTTTTCTATCGATGAAAATTCCGGCATGAAGCACAAAGGGAAATACCTTGCCTTTACCGAAAGGGGGACAAAAACCAAAGAGGGGATTCCCTCAGGCGTTGATCACCTTGTCTGGCTGGGGATTACCCATGTGCATCTTCTGCCGGTTTATGATTTCGCATCGATAAACGAACTTGTCGTAAACGAACTTGCCGTAAACGACCCCTCTTCCTGCGAACGCAAATTCAACTGGGGCTATGATCCCATGCACTACAACGTTCCAGAAGGCTCCTATTCAACAGACCCCCAAAACCCTTACGCGAGGATCACCGAGTTCAAGGCAATGGTACAGGCCCTGCACGACGCGGGAATCAGGGTGATAATGGACGTTGTCTTCAACCATACCTACCGGACAGGGGGCTGGCCTTTTGACGCGCTTGTGCCGGGCTATTATTACCGCGTTACCGATACCGGCGCATACGCCAACGGCTCCGGCTGCGGGAACGAGGTCGCGTCCGAGCGGCCCATGGTGCGGAAGTTCATTATCGACTCCTGCCGCTATTGGGCGGGCGAATATAATGTAGACGGTTTCCGCTTTGACCTTATGGGCCTTATCGACACTCCGACAATGAAACTGTTAACCGAAGAACTGCGCCGCGATATTGATCCGACGCTGATCATGTACGGCGAGCCCTGGCAGGCCGGAGGTTCCGTTTTGCCCCGGGAGTTGCAAACGGTCACAGGCGCGCAAAAAGGGCTGGGCTTTGCCGTTTTCAACGACCGTATCAGAACCGCGATAAAAGGCGGCAGCGATGACGCATGGCGGGGCTTTGCCACGGGAGCGCCGTCAATGGAAGAGGGCATTGTACGCGGCGTTATGGGTTCGGTACACGATTTTACGGACGAGGCGAACGAGAGCGTCAACTACGTAACCGCCCATGACAATCTGAACCTCTGGGACAAAACAGCCTTCTCGTTAGGCGAAAAGAACCTGGCCCTGTCGCCCTATTCCATGCTGGAAACCGCTCCTTCGGGAGAAGCCAGGCATGACATTTTTGAGGCAGACGCGCTAAGGGCCGCGATACTGGCCAACGGGATTATTTTCACCTCGCAGGGGATTCCCTTTTTTCAGGCCGGAGACGAGATGCTCAGAAGCAAATACGGCGATCACAACAGCTACGCCAGTGCGGACAGCATAAACAAAATACGCTGGGAAAACGCTTACCGCTACCGGGAAGTTGCCTGCTATTACGCGGGCCTAATCCGCTTGAGGAAAGAGCATCCGGCATTCAGGCAGACGATTAAGGGGGACATTGAAAGATCTCTGGAGATACTCTGCGCTCACGACATGGGCGTGTCGTTTATCCTCAAGGACAACGCCGCAGGCGATCCCTGGCGGGTGATCTTTGTCGCGTATAACGGCAGCCCGCATACGAAAGAATTCGCACTGCCTGCATGGGTCCCGGTTTGGAAACAGGTTGTTGATTCCCGCCGCGCCGGAACCGAAACGCTGGCGGAATTCTCAAGCGCAAGCGCAATCGCACTGCCTCCGTTTTCAATGACGGTACTGCGTGAGTAAAAGTAGGAGTGAGGAATTAGGAATGAGGAATTATCTTTTCTCCTGTTTTTGTCGATAATTAATAAGCTATGCGTCTTATGCGGTATTTTTTGGTAATTTGGACATTTTTTTTTGTTTACTCGTTTTTTTCCTTTTTTCTCGGGCAGAACGGCATGTACGCGAGAAAACACCTGGAGGCTGAACGCATAAGGCTCTATGAAAACCAAAAAAAACTGGAAAATATCAACACGGAATACCAAAATATCAAAAATAACCTTATGTGGGATACGGATTCGCTTTCAGTGTATGCCAGACAGCTCGGTTACGGAAAGGAAGGAGAGGAATATATACGCATTATGGGGCTTGGTATCGCGATAAACACCGATATGCCTGCCGGACAGGTCTATTATTCTGTAAACCCTGCGTATGTCTCCGATACGACAATTAAAATTGTATCCCTGCTCTTCGCGCTGGCCGTCCTCTCTTTCCTCCTGATCCGCGATTTATATTCCCCGCCAGAGCCTGAAAGGCGAAGGTACCCCTCTTGAACCTCAACCGAGACCTGTAAAGGGCGAAGGTTCCCCTCTTGAACCTCAACCGAGCCTGAAAAGGCGACAAAGGCGAAGGTACCCCTCTTGACAAAAGCTCAATTACCGTTGCATCTTTAGTTATGTTTGAGGAATTTCCAATAAAATCAGCTTCGCTTAAAGCTTTGTTTGAAAATATGATTTTCTTATCCTCGGTATGCAGCCTGATTACAGCCCAGTTGTTGAAGAGCATAATCTATATTTTAAACCGGCGTAAGAAAAAATCGCGGGAACTGGTAGAGATTCTTATCTGGCGTACAGGCGGGATGCCCTCCAGCCATGCCGCGCTGGTCTGTTCAGTTTGCACAGCCATCGCTTTTACGCGGGGTATTGCGTCAGACCTGTTTATTTTTTCGTTCTGGTTCGCCCTGGTGGTTTTACGGGACGCGATGGGTGTCAGGCGCTCCGCCGGGCTTCTGGCCAGGGCGCTGAACAATCTGGGGAAACAGGCGGCTGAAAAAACAGGGCTGGAATTCCATTCTGTAAAGGAAATCCAGGGGCATACCCCTCTGGAAGTGGTAGTAGGGGCATCCCTGGGGATCTTCATCGCCACCGGAATCAACCTGCTTTGAATTGACCGCAAATGGCTGTCACCCGTCCGCTGTCTTTTTTCCTTTCCGTTTTTCTTGCCGCCGGGCTTTGGTTTTACGGCGCGGCCAGGCTGCAAACAAACGGGGGAGGGCAGGGCGTATACGCGACTCTTGTCTGCGGCGGCGCGTATACCGACAGGGAAATCAGGGGGCGGCTTGACAGCCAGGGCTTAACCGGGCTGGTCTCCGAATCCGACCAGTGGTTCCTGCTGGACTGTTTTGGCTACATAGAAAAAATCCCCCTTGCCGACTACGAGGAACGCCTTCTTCCCTTTGATCCGAGAAACGACGGTTATGCCCAAAAGCTGAAAAATTTTTTTGTCCGTGACGGCAAGAGGTTTATTTATATCCCGCTTGCCCAAAACCATCCTGAAAGCCTGGAAATGAAAATTGCCGGCGCGTTAACAGGTATCCCTTATTCGCTTGAATACGCGCGGAGTTCAGGTCAAAATATTTTTTTCCCTTTAGCGGTGTTTCTCATGGCCTCTTGCGCCTTTTTCGTAATCCCTTTTTTGCGCCGGCGGCTTGATACCGGCCTGTTACCCTGCCTGCCCGCGCTTTCCCCGCTTGCCCTGGGGGGCGCGCCGGGTTTCGCCCTGGCCTCTCTTTTGGCGGGGTTTGCCGCGCTGATTGCGGACGGGAAAACGCCCGCTTTTTCAAGGCTGGGGCAGGGTTTGCCGGAACCGTTCACGTCGCGAAGGCTGCCGGCTCTAGCTTTTATTGCCTGTTACGGGTTCCTTTCGCTTTTATCGGGTATTCCGTTTTTTTTTACTTTTCTAGTCTTTGTTTTTTTTTGCTGCGCGCTTGCCGTTTCCTGGATAAGTATAGGCAGCATAAACAGTATAAGCGATACAGGCGAGAAGCCCCGTACCCGTCACAAACGGACGCCGAAGAACCGGCGGTTTGTCCCGGTAGAGATATTAAACCGGGGGAACGTTATATATAAAATTTCCCCGGTGATGCTTCCCTTTGCGGCAGCGGCGCTGGTGCTGGCGCTTGTCGGTTTCGCGAAGCCGCCGCCGCTGCCGTCGCCCGTAACGGGCGCGCCTTCAGCGAAGCTGTCACCGTTGCCCGCAGGAGCTGTTTCAGAAGCCGATTTTAAGGAGCATTTCTTTTTCCAGTACACTTTCTCGTTTATCGCGCTTGGTAAGCCTTATGAAGCCGCTGGCGGTTTGCCGGCGGGCAATTTGCCAACAGGCAAACTGCTTTCCGGCAATTTGCCGGCTATTGCCGGTTACGATCTTTCCTCCAACGGCCTTCTTGTTCCTGCCGTCCCCGGTATTGATAACGAACCGCCGCAGATTCCTGATTTCCCCCTGGGAGATCTTCTGCGCGCTCTGAGTTCGCCCCCCCCGCGTGCCCCGGCGAGGCGCGGTAATTCGGCGCATGTTGATTTGATCCTCGCGCTGCCGCCGCTTCTCTTTATTCTGCCCGCGTTTATCTCCCGTGCGAGGAATAAAAAAAGTAGGAATTAGGAATGAGGAATAAAAAAATTAGGAATTAGGAATGAGGAATAAAGACTAACTTTTCACTCTTCCCTTATTCCTAATTCCTCATTCCTAATTCCTAATTTTTCCTGCGGGTAGTTGCCTTTTAGGGAAAATTCCGGTATTTTAATAAACAGCTCACATGAAAGTATATTCGTTCCCTCGAGGGGGGCTTTCCTTCGACGACCCGACCGTTCCTCCCAGAAATACCAGCGTGACGGCTTTTCTGCCCGCGCTCTCTGTAATCCCACTGGTTCAGTACCCGGGGGGGCGCGTCGTAACGCTTGTCTCCGTAGGGGATTCTGTCAAAGAGGGCATGCTCATCGGGCGGGGGAAAAGCCCGGATCTTGCAAACGTCCACGCGACGGTCCCCGGCAAAGTTGTCGGGAACGTTGAATGGAGCGACAGCGAGGGCAGGGCTAACGAGGGCTTTGTTATCAGAATGGAAGGCTCTTTTGAGCGGCTCGGCAAAAGAGAAGAAAAATTTCCGCATGAGGGGATTAACTATCAGGATCTGCAAAGGATACTTACCGACTGCGGCATTGTCGAAATGGAGGGGTCAGGCAGGCCCGTCGCCGAAATACTTGCGGAACTCAAGGAAGCCGGAAAACCCCAAACGCTGGTAGTCCGCTGCGTGTTTGACGACCCCTGGCTTGCGGCCGACTATGTTCTGTGCAAAGAGCGTTTTCAGGCGGTAGTAGAAGGGGCTTTCATTGTCGCGAAAGCCGGCGGCAGGATAGACCGGATCATTTTTGCCGTTTCCGGCCATGAAAAGGATATCGGCGAGGCGATGATTTCAGAGGCCGCGTTATATGACATTCAATCCTCGTTTTTGCTGACAGGTTCAAAGTACCCGCAAAAGAACTACAGGGAACTGGAACTTGTTTTACGGAATTACGGGAAAAAAGAAAATATTGATTTGGGGACGCTTCTTGTTCTGGGGCCGGCAACGCTTGCGGCCGTGCATGACGCGGCAAAATACCGCCGCCCCGTCCTTGAGCGCTATGTGGCCGTCGGGGGTTCGGCTGTGGTTAGGCCCCAGGTGATGAGGGTCCGCATCGGCAAACGCATCGGGGATCTTTTTGAGGAATGCGGCGGTTTTATAGCCCCCCCTTTCCGTATCGCGGCGGGGTCGCCGTTTTCGGGCAGCACGGTGCGGAGCCTTGACGAGCCGGTGACAAAAACCAGTTACGCCGTTTTCGCCATGCTGAAATACCAGGCCGGGCATCACTCGGAAAGGGACTGCATCTCCTGCGGGGAATGCAGGCGCGTATGCCCTGTCGGGCTGGACCCCGAGGAACTGTATAAGAAGGTAATTACCGTGCGGCGGCAAGAGCCGCGGCAAATGCCGTTGCAAACGCCGAAATGCGCGGGTTCGGAAGAATGTCACGGCTGCGGCTGCTGCGAACTGGTTTGCCCTTCCTGTTTGCCGTTATCCGATATGATTATGGGCAAGATACGGGGGAGCGGAAATGTCTGACAGGGAATTAATACTTAAACAAAACCCGCTGGTTAATATCTCCCGTTCAACGTCGGCGCGTATGTGGCTTGTGGCGGTTTGCGCGTTTTTAGCAGTATTGCAGTCCGGTCTTGGGGATTCGTTCCTCTCGCTTATCGTAGGTCTTTCTGTCCTTGTTTCCGCCCTGTTGACCGAACTGCTTATCACATATAAGGAGAGCGGCTTCGGGAAGATAAAAGACGGGAGCGCCGCAGCGTCGGCGCTTGTGCTTGCCCTGCTGTTCCCGAACCAGATTCACCCCGTGTACGCGGCGTTAAGCGCCGTATTTGCCGTTGCCGTGGTAAAGCACAGTTTCGGCGGACTGGGGGCGAACTGGCTGAATCCCGCTTTGGGAGGCTGGCTCTTTGCCCGTTTTTCCTGGCCGCTGTCCTTTTCAGTTGCGCTTAACGGTTCCGTCGGCAAACCGGATGAAGCGGGAACCGGCCTCGGCAATATGGTAAACGCTTACCTTAATAAAAATATTTTTTCTGTTCTCGGGGCGGAACTGCCTTCCGGCTATATCGACCTTTTTGCGTTAAAAACGCCGGGCATTATTGCCGACCGCGCCGTGCTTGTACTGGTTCTGGCTGCCGTTGTCATTGCCGCTTCCCAGATAAGCCGTTCGTGGGTTTCTTTTGTTTACCTTGCCGTTTTCGGGCTGCTGGTGCGGGTGTTCGGGAATCCGGGTTCCCTGTGGAACGGCGACGTTCTGTACGCTTTCCTCTCAGGAGGAACCCTGGCGGCGGCGTTTATTCTGATTTCCAATCCGTCAACCGGGGCTAAATCAGCCTCCGGCAATCTGGTCGCCGCTGCCCTTGCAGCCGGTTTGGGTTTCGTTTTCCGGTTTTACGGGCAGGATTTTTTCGGCTGCCTCTGCGCGGTTGCCCTGGTCAACGCGGTGATACCGCTGTTTTATAAGGCGGAACGCCGCCTGTTTTACCCTTCGTCCGATTTTGTCGGCCTTGCCGAAAGCGGCATTGACGAAAACGGCTTAAACGATTCCAAAGAGAGGCGGTATGAATAAACTCTCGCCGGCAGTGAAAGACAGGCTGATTCTCATCGGGTGGATTGCCGGTTTGCTGCTTGCCGTTTCATTGCTCTGGTCTTTAAGCTTTAATTACCGCGCCGCCGCCCTGATGCGGTCCGTTAACAAGGCCCTTGAGGCGGCGGGGGATACAAGGACGGTTTCTTCCCATGTGCCGGGCAGGGTTGCAAGGCCGGCTCCCGTCGGTTTTTGGTACAGGCTTTATGAATCGGATTCGCTTTTTTTTGTATTTGTGATTATGAACGAAGGCATCCTTGTTCCCTGCGGTGTGGAAATTAGCGGGAAGGGGAAGGCCGTTGATATTGTCCCCCTGGGCAGCCATGCCCGGCAGGTTATTGACAGGATTCCCCAGGGGGTCATCCGTGTATATATACGCCGCATCGAATCCGCTATGTCTGCGGCAAAGGGGGCGCAATGACCGCGCGCTTGCACAGCCGTGCCTTAAACCTGTCTCCTGCCGCCGTCATTCCCGGAGGCTGCCTGCTGGTAATAGCTTCGGGAAAGCTTGCCCATGCTGTTGCCGTTCTCGGGGCGCTGGCCTGGGTCTACGGTTTGACATCGCTGGTCATATACGCCGCGGCAAGGATACTCCCCCGGCAAGGCAGAACGTGGCTGTTTTCTTTCCTGGCCTCGTTTATGGCCGGCGTTTACCTCTTTGCGCTGTGGCTGTTTTCGCCTCTTTGCGCCCTTGAGGTTTTTTTCGCGGTTTCGCTTGTTCCCGTATTTTATATCGGCGTATCCGGGCGCTTTGACGCTCCGGGCGCGCTTAGCGCGGCGGATTCGTTTTTTTCGTCTTTCTTCGAGTCAGTTTCGTTAGGCGTTTTAATCCTGGCTGTCGCCCTAATCCGCGAACCGCTGGGTTTTGTGTCGCTTTCCCTGCCGGGAGGGGCGCAGGGGAGCGTCATGCTGTTTTCTTTCAGGATTGAATCTTTTTTGCCGGTACGGCTGATTGCGTCTTCCGGCGGGGCGCTGCTTCTCCTTGGGTACTTTTGGTGTTTGTACAGGTTTATGAATAAGGGAGATAATAAGGATGCCCAATAAATTTGCGTGGTTTTTAACCCTTGCGATCTTTTCAGGCCTGTCAATGAATTTGATTCTCCGCTTCGGTATCGGTTTGCAGCAGATTGCTTCCGGCAGGGATTCCGTCCCTTCGGGTTCAGCTCCTTCGGGGAAAAACTCAGGATGGGTGTTTTTTATTTGGCCTGGAATTTATTTTGTCTCCGTCCTGCTTCTCTGGCTGTTTTTCTCAAGCGTGCAATCGGTGTTATTCCTGGGTTTTGTCGAGTATATACTTGTTTTCCCCGTCAGTTCGCTTTTTTTCAGCGTTATTGAATACCTTGTTAAACGCCTGAATAAATCGTTAGGCGGTGAAATTATTCCTCTTGATTGTTTTTCCTTCATGGGGGACTGCGGCGGCGTATTACATAATGTATTACATAACGCGGTTGCTAACGGCGCGATGGCCGGTTCGGCGTTGTTTATTATATTGGGGCTTTCAGGCGGCATTGCCGAAGCGGCGACGCTTTCTTTCGGTTTCTCGGCCGGAGCAGCGTTAGCTGTTTTAATTATCGGCGAGATTCGCCGCCGTTCGCTGATGGAGGCTGTCCCGCGCTGCTTAAAGGGCGGCCCTCTGGTACTTGTCACAATGGGCCTCTTGTCGCTGGTTTTCACATCTGCAGCGGTGATTTTTTATACTGTTTTAGGGGCATATTAACAATGTCAGCTAAAATAAAACTGATCCTCGGTTCTCACGCCCATGTGCCCTACGGCTCGAATAACGCCGAATTTGAAAATGTTTACATGAATTTGATGCGGCCTTTTATCACAAGCCTGTACAAATACCCCCGTATCCAGGTGGCGCTCCATTATTCAGGGGTGCTGCTTCATTGGGTCGAGCGTTCCCATCCCGAACTGTTCATGCTGATTGACGATATGATCGCCCGCAAACAGGCAGAGATCATCGGTGGCGGTTTTTACGAGCCTATGCTGCCTATAATACTTTTGCAGGATAAAATAGGGCAGATTGAGCTTTTGACCACTTATATCCGCAAACAGTTTGGCAAACGGCCCCAGGGCTGCTGGATACCCGGCTACGCCTGGGAGCAGGGCCTTGTAAGCCCGCTTGCAAGCTGCGGCATGGGCTATACTTTTCTCAGCAAGCGCCAGTTTGATCTGGCAGGCGGGAATGACGGCCCCTGTATCTGCGAAGACCAGGGGAAGCTCATTACCGTCTTCCCCGTGTTCCGGTCTATTGAAGAGGAACTGGCAAAAAAAAATATTTTTACGGTATTAAAGGATTTTGACAGCAAGCGTGGCGGAAGCGGCGAGAAGATTGTTTCTATTTTTCCCTGCACGCTGGATACCGGGCCTGACGGGTCGGTCGATTGGGCATGGGGCAATTTTTTTGACGAGCTTTCCAACTGCGAAAGTTTTGTAGAGACGGTCAATCCCGGCAAACTGCTTAAAAGCCTTAAAGGGATGCAGAAACTGTGTATCCCCGATTCGACATGCAACGCCGACAGCGTGCCGCCGAGGCGTTTCGTCACGGTGAATCCGGAGGCCGGCGGGCTTTACTCAAAGATGGTTTTTACCAACGTTTTGATAAACCAGATCCGGGGCGACAAGTCGCGCAAACTGTCGGCCCACGAGGAACTGTGGAAAGCGCAGGGAGCCGCCCTTTTTTGTTCGACAGACAAAAACTATCACAACCACATTCTCAGGAACGCCGCCTATACCGCCCTTCTGAGCGCGGAGCAGGTTACCCGCGAGAAGGGGAAATTCGCCCCTTCCCTTGTCCCCTTTGATTTTAACCTTGACGGCGTTGAAGAGTGGCTTTTCCAGGACGCGAAAATCAACTGTTATGTGCAAAGCATAGGAGGCGGCGTTTTCGAGCTTGACTACCAGCCGAAAGCGTGGAACTATCTGGACACCTGCGGGGGCCGCCTTGCCTTTGCCGACCGCCTTCTGCCAAAGGACGCGCCTGTTGAATCCCCTGATAACGTCACGGCGGAAGGGGCGGCGGCGGGCTTGACAGCGCGGCTGTGTTATAAGGAGCGTTACGATCTTGTCGAGCTGGACAAGGTGAGGCGCAAGCTCCGCCTGATTCTGCCGCAGTCCCGCGCTGTTCCGTTTGGAAGTATTGAGATAGAAAAATCATACCAGGTAAAAAAGGACTCGGTTCATGTCAGTTATGCGATAAGCAACAAGGGGCCTGCCCTCGAATATTTTCAATTTGCCCCTCAAATAGACCTGGCCCTTCCCGGCGAGGGGGAAAATTTTTCCCGTTTCTATATCTGCAAATCCGGCGCTGCGGACGCCCCTGTTTCCGGCCTTCTGCGGGACGCCGACTGCCTGAAAATCCATGACATAAGGAACGAGGTGCAGATAACCCTTTCTTCCAACAAGCCCTTTGACGGTCAGATTGCTCCGGTGTACGCCGTAGGTCCGGTTAACACCGGAGAGCCGGTTGTCGGCGAGAAATTGTACCAGGCCTATTGCGTTATGCCGGCTTTCCCTTTGACGCTTGAAGCCGGGCAGTCGTGGGAAACAGAGTTTACGCTGAAATTTTCCCATTGACATTCTCCCAAAGTGATAGTATATAATTAAACGCAGATCCGACACTTGCAAATAATGGTGAATAACCGGTGGCAAAACAGGAGTAATTTTTTATAATAAGGAGAAAATTATGCAAATTGTTAACCCGGTGCTTAAAGGCTTTAATCCGGACCCGTCAATGATTCGTGTCGGCAATGATTATTATGCCGCCGTTTCGACTTTCGAGTGGTTCCCCGGCGTTCAAATCCACCATTCCAAAGATTTGGTAAACTGGGCTTTGGTGGCTCACCCCTTACAGCGTACTTCCCAGCTTGATATGAAAGGAAATCCTAACTCGGGCGGCATTTGGGCTCCCTGCTTAAGTTATGCGGACGGGCGTTTCTGGCTGATTTACACGGACGTAAAAGTTACAGAAGGCTCGTGGAAAGACTGCCACAACTATTTAGTCACCTGTGAAACTGTTGACGGGGATTGGGGAGAGCCGATCTCTATGGGAAGCCAGGGATTCGACGCGTCTTTGTTCCATGATACGGACGGGCGCAAATATTACATGTCGATGATTTGGGACCCGCGCGCGGGCAACCATCCCTTTAACGGAATCATGTTACAGGAGTATTCTCCTGAGCAAAAGAAATTAACAGGGCCGATTAAAAACATTTTTCAGGGAACCGACATCAAGCTGACCGAAGCCCCGCATATTTATAAAATCAACGGGTGGTATTATTTACTCACGGCGGAAGGCGGGACGAAATTCGAACATTCCTCGACAATAGCGCGATCAAAAAACATCTGGGGGCCTTATGAAATACACCCGGAAAATCCGATTTTGACCGCGTACCTCGACCCGCGAAACTATCTGCAAAAATGCGGCCACGCTTCGCTCTTCAATACGCCGGATGACGAATGGTATCTGGCTCATTTGACGGGCAGGCCTATTGCCGACCCGAACCAGTCTATTCATCAGAACAGGGGCTGGTGCCCGCTGGGCCGTGAAACTTCGATTCAGAAAGTGGAGTGGCGTGACGGCTGGCCGTATGTCGTAGGCGGGAAGGCCGGGCGCAGGTATGTTGAAGCGCCGAAGAACGCGGCGGAACATAAATGCGCGCCTACTTATCCGGAAACCGACAGGTTTGAAAGCGATAAATTGAATATAAATTTTGCAACTTTGCGTGTTCCGTTTACGGAAAAATTAGGGACATTAAAGGCCGTTCCGGGGCATTTACGCCTCTTCGGCAATGAATCCCTGACTTCTACATTTACGCAGTCGCAGGTGTCGCGCCGCTGGCAGTCCTTTTATTTTGAAGCTGAAACAGCCGTTAAATTCAACCCGGTCAACTTC
>Ga0268262_10002963_pt1 | contig 18965 bp, 12 predicted proteins | sample TergutNc150P3_FD_190354 | JGI IMG/M metagenome (GOLD analysis project Ga0268262, IMG submission 190354) | Nasutitermes corniger P3 segment gut microbial community from laboratory colony in Florida, USA - Nc150 P3 (SPAdes) (version 2) | ecosystem: Host-associated > Arthropoda: Insects >...
AAGTCCGCGAAGCCGTTCTACGGGTCGTAAATGAACAGTTAGGGCAGGATGTGGCGCGGGCTTTCATGGGACAGTACGCGGAGACCGGGGATTTCACCGCTGAAAAATACGACCGGCCGCCGCGAGACTTTGACGAAATCACCGCGCGCGTCAAAGAGGCGGGGGAACGGTTGCGGGCGCGGCGAGGACTAACGTGATTTTGACCGCCGCCGACCCGATAGGTACGGACGATGGAAAAACGGGGGCCGACCCACCGACAACACAGTGGACCGGCCCCGACAATACTAACCACTACCTCCCCCCGATTCAGTCCTCAACACAACGCACAGAAAAGCCGTGGCTCTTGTCGTTGTCGTTGTCGCCCACGTGGCCGTTGTTGTAGTTCATGTCCCGGTTGTAGGCGTTACCCGCGTCGCTCTCCGTAGCCGACCACCAGTAGCCGTAGCGGCCGACATCGTTGAACGCACCATCGGTGTAGCGGAGGCCGCCGGGCAAGGCCGAAAAATGAAACTCATCCGTACTACTAATACCACTATAGCTATTCCATCCCGTTGACGATTTCAACTTACTGCCCGCCGTACTCGCACCGCCCGCCGCATTCACCAACGCATCCCACTCCGCGCGAGTCGGCAACCTCATCCCAACCGACTGACACGCCGCCTTCGCTGATTCCCACGTATACAGACGACCGTACTTATCACAGTTAGCGGCGGCGCCGTCGTAACACCACGAATCCGCCCTATCTACGTTCAGATTATTCTTCATCCACTTCAAACCCCCCAACGACACCGTCGCCAACGACCCCCCGCCGCCGTTATTGTTGTTGCCGTTATTATTGTTGTTACCGCCGTTGTTGTTGCCGCCGGTATTGCCGCTGTTGTCAGCGGGATTACTATTCCCCCCGCCGTCCCCACCGCAACCGACCGACAACAATCCCACCGCCACAACCGCCGTAAGCAACAGCGTCCGACCCAACTTCCCAAAGTTAAAGAAACTCATAATGCAACTCCTCTCATTTGTTAAATGAAAATGATGATTGATAGTTATTTATCATTGTCCGACTATTTTACACACTGTCTGAACTAGGATTAGTAGGATTAGAAAACAGATTATAGGATTAAACGTCAACATCAACGTCAACACATCAACGCACACTTCTTTTGACGTTAATCCTATAATCCTTATAATCCTACTAATCCTAGTTCAGACGTTTTTTTATTCTTCCGCCCCCTTCCGCTCCCCCCGTTCCCCGCCCTTTCTACCGGCGATAACGGGTCAAAAACGCCGTTTGACCCTATTTTGACGGGTAATAATCGGTTAAAAACACCTTTTGACCATATTTTGATGGGCGGCGACGGGTCAAAACCGCCCGTCGTAAGCCCTTGATTTTGGCGGAAATAGGTCAAAACATCTGTCAGCATATAGAGTCCCCCTATCTATAAGAGTGTAGCACAAAAACCTACGTTTTTATTATACACTTTAAAAAATAGGAAAACGTCGAAATTTGGGGTAAAAACGGGGTTCGGCAGGAATTTTAGGTGTAACAATTAAACGTAGGTTTATTTGTTACACTACTAATATAATTAATATGGATTACCGGAGTCAAATAAAGTTAAAGACTCCTCATATTTTCATACCTATGCCCCCGCCCCGATTTATATTATTATAGTCGACCGGTTTATACCGTCGTAAATCATGCCCGTAAACAATTAACAGCTATATACGGAGAGTCTGCAATAATGGAAAAACAGTACAACCCCGCGACGGTCGAAGACCGCCTCTACGCCGATTGGCTCGAAAAAGGCCGCTTCCGCGCCGACCCGTCGTCGCCTAAGCCCAAGTACAGCATAGTGATCCCGCCGCCCAACGTTACAGGCGTGCTGCACATGGGGCACGCGCTCAACAACACCATCCAGGACATCCTCATCCGCCACAAGCGCATGAAGGGTTTCGAGGCGATGTGGATGCCGGGCACCGACCACGCGGGGATCGCCACGCAGAACGTGGTGGAGCGGCGGCTTGCCAAGGAGAAGCGCAGCCGGCACTCCTTGGGGCGGGAGGCGTTCGTTCAGGAGGTCTGGAAGTGGAAGGAGGAGTACCACGCCGCCATCACCGCCCAGCTGAAGAAGCTCGGCTCGTCCTGCGACTGGGATCGGGAGCGGTTCACGATGGACGAGGGGCTGTCGGCGTCGGTCAGAAAGGTGTTCGTGCGGCTGTACAGCGAGGGGCTGATCTACAAGGGGAAGTACATCATCAACTGGTGCCCGCGTTGCCAGACCGCCCTCTCCGACGAGGAGGCGGAGCACAAGGAGATCGGCGGGAAGCTCTACCACCTGCGCTATCCTTATGAGGACGGGAGCGGCTACGTGGTAGTGGCGACCACGCGCCCCGAGACGATGCTCGGCGACGTGGCGGTGGCGGTCAATCCGGCGGACGAGCGTTACAAGGAGGCAAAGCATAAGAAAATAAAACTGCCGCTGACGGGGCGCGTCATTCCGTTTATAGAGGACGGATTTGTAGACAGGGAATTCGGCACCGGCGCGGTCAAGGTGACCCCCGCCCACGACCCCAACGACTTCGGGATGGGTCAGCGCCACGACCTGACGCCGCTCGCCGTGATGGACGGCGGGGGCAAGATGGCGGGGGAGATCCCCGAAAAGTACATGGGGATGGACCGCTTCGACTGCCGCAAAGCCGTTATCGACGACCTGACCGCCGCCGGGCTTGTGGAGAAGATTGAGGACCACTCCCACGCCGTAGGGCACTGCTACCGTTGCCAAACCATCGTGGAGCCGTACTACTCCGACCAGTGGTTCGTGAGGATGAAGCCGTTGGCCGAACCGGCCCTCGCGGCGGCGGTGAACGACGAGATCGCCTTCTATCCGGCGCGGTGGAAGAAGACGTATATCGACTGGATGGAGAACATCCGCGACTGGTGCATATCGCGCCAAATCTGGTGGGGGCACCGCATACCCGTATGGTACTGCGGGTGCGGGGAGGTGATAGTGAGCGAGGAGACGCCGAGCGTCTGCCCAAAATGCGGATCGACGGAATTGCGGCAGGACGAGGACGTGCTTGACACGTGGTTCTCCTCGTGGCTCTGGCCGTTTTCAACGATGGGCTGGCCGGAGGAGAACGATTTCATGAAAAAGTTCTACCCGACCGACACCTTAGTAACGGCGCCGGAGATACTCTTCTTTTGGGTGGCGAGGATGATAATGGCGGGATGCCGCTTCACCGGCAAATTGCCGTTCAAGGACGTAATTTTGCATGGCACGGTGCGCGACAAGACGGGGCGCAAAATGAGCAAGTCGCTGGGCAACTCCATAGACCCGCTCGAAATCATCCCCGTCTACGGCACGGACGCGCTGAGATTCTCTATGGTGATGATCACGGCGCAGGGGGCGGACGTGTTTTTGAGCAAAGACACATTCGATATCGGGCGCAACTTCGCCAACAAGCTCTGGAACGCCTCGCGGTTTTTGATAGGCAACATCAAAACCGAGAAATTAGTCGGCGCGATTCCTCCGGCTGACAGGCTTAAAGCGGAGGATAGGTGGATATTGTCAAAACTGCAACACGTGATTAGGGATATGGACTCCGCGATAAGCACGTACCGCTTCAACGAGGCCTGTCACATAATTTATGATTTCACGTGGCACGAGTTTTGCGATTGGTACGTGGAGGCGAAAAAAGCGGACTTTTATCAGGAAGACGACCCGCAACGTAAGACAGACGCACTGTCATTATGCGGATATGTGTTGGCGTCCATACTGAAACTTTTACATCCGATAATGCCTTTCATCACCGAGGAGATCTGGTCGTTCCTGCGTGAGAAAATATCGTTTGACAAAGTCATAGACGCGGAATCGATAATGCTTGCCTCGTACCCCGTCCCGAATACATCTCTTGTTGATGAACAGATGGAGGGGGATTTTGATTTGTTGAAGAGTTGCATAGTGGCGTTGAGAACCATCCGCTCCGAGAACAACGTTCCGCCCGACAAAACGGGAACGGCGGTGATTATTCCGGCGGACAAAGAGGCGGAAGCGTGGCTGTCGTCGCAAACGCCCACGATCAACCTCTTCGCCAAACTGTCGGAGACAGTAGTCAGTACAAACGCGCGAAAACCGGAATTCGCCGGATCATCTGTAATAAGAGGCAATCAAATCTTTTTGAGCTTAGAGGGATTGATTGACAAAAAGGTAGAGATCGACCGCTTGACGAAAGAGGTGGCGAGATTGAAATCAATGGCGGACGGCGCGAAAGCAAGGCTCGAGAGCGAGAGCTTCGTATCCCGCGCCCCAAAAGAGGTGGTTGATAAGGAACGGGAGAAGTACCAGGGGATTCTTGTCAACCTTGAGAAGACGGAGAAGGCGTTGGCAAGCCTTTAATAAATGGAGCCGCCGGTTGACGGCCCCATTATACAAGAATCGCTTACCGCGTCTTCCTCTTTGTTGCTTTGCGCGTAGCGGTAACGCCGCGTTTGACCTGCTTCTTTGCGCCTTTCTTAGCGGCGGCGGCGGTGTTGCGCGTGGCCCGCTTCTTTGCCGCCGCGCCGGCGTTACGGCGCGTTGGTTGCTTCTTGGCGGCGGCTCGGCGCATGGCCACTACCTTTGCCGTTACATCGGATGTGTCAAGGCCTTCGCGCATAACGCGCTTTAGTTCCGCCTCCGTTACCGCCATCCACGTCGGATTTGGGAAGGCGTGTATCAGGCCGACTTTAACGAAGTCACGGATACTGCGGCCTGAGAAACCTAAGCGCTCCCCGACCTCCGCCAGGGTATACACTTTGCTTTTTTTAACTTTCGCTTTTACCTTCTTTTTGGTTGCGGTGCCCATTACAGCCTCCTTGTTAAAAGTCTAATTTATTCGCTGCCGACAGATAATATACATTATGGGCACGCCCCCGGTCAAAAAAAATATAACGCCTACCTCCCCGGCGTTCCGTACACATTGCTGTTCCCCGTAATCAACTGATCCGCCGCCGCCCAATTTTTCCCAAAGTTATTCTCCATGGCTCCGTATTTATCCCTACTCAACTCCACCGACCTCTTGCCGCCGGACGACGTCCCGGCCGGCCACCCCACCGCCGTGTTCGTGCCGCCGCAGATCACCCTGTCAAGAACAGCCCCCGCCCTCCCGCGCCTCACGGTTATCCAGTTGCCCGTAGAAACGATGGGCAGGCTGTTGGGGCTATTGGCGACGATATCGGCGTACGGCAACGCCTTGCGGCCGATTACGAAATATTTTTTGGAGGGTATCGACACATTCGGGAAATAGCAGGCCGTCTTGTCAACTTCCACCGCCAGCGTATCAACAGAAACCGTCTGGTCTTTGGGATTATACAGCTCAATGTAATTCTCTTCGCTTGCGTTGTACATGATCTCGGTTATGATAAGTTCACCGGTCTCGCCGACGTTCGACGCCGGTTTGTCGAAATCGTACGACGCTATCGTCACGCCGGGCGCGTAAAGCGTCGCGTCCATGCCTAGCATCCCGCTGTTCTCTATGAATTGCAAATCGAATATGTTGTCGCCCCGCGCGTTAAAGACAAACTCGTTCGTGGCGACCTTGAGCGTATCCCCTTGTTTGTCAACGAGGGACACCCGCAGAACGCCGTCCAACTCGTGCGGGATGTTGTCTATGCTCAAAAAGGTGTGCGGCGCCTTGGCGGCGCTGTTTTTGAAAACAAGCTCCCCGTCGCGCGAGGTAAAACTCGCGTGTACTGTAACGACGGCCGTCTCAAGCCCGTTGATATGCAGGTAGATCGACCCCGCCGCCGGAATAAGCGTGGCGAATATCCTCGTAACCTTCGCCTTTTCGATGTCCGCGTAGCGATACTCTATCGTGTCGGCGTGCGTCTTGCCGCCCTCCTTGTTGACCGCCCAAACGGATATCTTGCGTGCCTCCCCGATGGGCACCTTTTTGACGGTGTCGACCACCGTGGTGCGCGCCGCGTTGAGCTTCACCCTAAACTGCGTGGGCGAGAGATCGCTGCCGCTGATCTCGACCACGAGGTTCTCGGCGACGGTCTGAGCCGTGGCGGCGGCGCCATTAACCGCCGCCCCCTTTTTGAGCGGCTGATTAACCACGCGTACGCAGACCTCCAGCATACCGTACTCCCCGCTCTCCGGCTTCACCGGATCCACCTTAGGCTCCTCGGCGCAGGCGCAGAACAACAGCAGCGCCGCTGTGAAAAATCTTGTCAGCGTTAATACGGCTGCCGAACGGTTGCCGTTGCTACGGATAGTACGGTGACAGACGGCACGTCCGCCCAAACGGCATCTTGCAAAACCGGTAAAACAGTTAAAGCGCGGCATAATACGCCCCTTTCCGTTGATGGATTGAAGTTTTTGGATAATTGGATAATTCGGGTACTGCGGTACGACGAGAGCGCGGTTAGGCCGGTGCCTTGGCTTCGGGGGCGAAGCCTGAGAGAATGGTGCCGCGGGTGAAACGAGATGGGCGTTGCGACGCCGTGGTATAAATATAGTTTATGGTGACAACGGAAGTCAAATTTATTTAGGATGATGGGGCCGGCCGCCGACCAGCCGGACGCTATCTCACCAGCCGCAAAAACCGCGACGGCCTGAACTTCATCTCCCGGCCGTAAAAGGGCTTTTTGGACACCGTCACGAAAAACAGGTGCCGTTGCGCCCGCGTTACCCCTACGTAGAAGAGGCGCAGTTCCTCCTCAATGTCGCAATCCCGCGCCGCGTCAATGTCCTCTCTCGACTTCGGCTTGACAATCGCTTTCAGCAGCTCCAGCCACGTATGGATACGTTTCTCTTTCCGCATTCTATAGTGCGGGAAGACGCCCTCCTCCAAGTCGCACAGGAAGACTACGGGGTACTCCAAACCTTTGCTCGCGTGGACGGTCAGCAGTTGCGGAATTTTATCATCCGTCAAGCCCATGTTTTTGTAGTAACCCGCCGACGCCGTCAGAGTGTCGTTTATGCGGAACAGTATCGCCATCGACCCGATAGGTATCTTCTCGCGGCGCTCTATGAAGCGCGCCCTGCCCAATATCCACTCAAGCGCTTGCGACTGCGTACCGAAACGCATAGTTTTAGGTTTGCGGCAACCGGGCGGCTGCGGGTTCAATCCGCTTACAAGAGTTTTCCTATACTCCGCCGGTTTATCCGCCCACAGTCTGTTGGCGCAGTCGAGGATTGTGTTTACGCTTCGGTAATTAATTTGCAATTTGACAATCGCCGCCTCTTTGAAGCGCGCCGTAAAATTCCGTATGGGTCTGATGTCCGCGCCCCTGAAGCCGTATATCGCCTGATCGTCGTCGCCGACGGCGTACAGGCTCGCCCCGCCGCGCAGAAGCACGTCGAGCATGTCGATTTGCATCGGGTTCGTGTCTTGGAACTCGTCAACAAGAACGACGTCAAACCGCCTGCCCCAATCATCGGCGATGTCGGGGTATTTGGAGAACAGTTCAAGCCCGCCGCAGATCAAGTCGGAGAAGTCCCACACACCGTTCGCTTTTCGCAGGTTGTAAAATTCGTGTTCTATCTTCGCCAATAGGCTGAATTCTTCATCATTCCAACACTTAGAGGCTTTTTCGGGAAAACTCAGCAACAGTTCGAGGGCGCCGCTGAGTTCGATTATTCCCATACCCAGCGTTTTGCGCATAGCCGCGGTGCTAACCTGGGCGATCAACTCGAAACGCCGCTTGCCGTCGAGCAGTAATATATTGTCGTCATTAAAACCGATCCGATTGAAGTTGCGCCGCCCGTCGCTCCGCTCTTGCAGAACGCGAAGCGCGAAGGCGTGAAATGTGGTGACGAGCGGCGCGTCTTTGCCGCCGCAAGCGGGGTCTAATTTCACAAGGCGGTGCGCCATCTCCTCGGCGGCTTTGCGGGAAAAGGTCAGCGCGCAAATACGTTTCGGCGGAACGCCTCGGCGGACAAGGTAGGCGACGCGGCGCGTGAGAACGGAGGTCTTGCCGCAACCGGCGCCGGCAAGCACCAAGAGCGAGCCGCGGTTCTCCGCCGTGACGGCGGTCAGTTGTTCGGGATTGAGGCCGGATAGCAGGTCATCGCAATTTTGTTGCGATGTTGTGGATACCGACGCCGGTATCGATACGGAATCAGAAAGATCTCGCTTATCCATACAGCCGCTACTTCTTTTTCTTCTTCTTCTTCGCCTGCTTCGCGATCTTCGGGGGGTCTTTGGGAACTATGGGAAGCGTGCCCTTTTTCCATACCGTAAACTTATACCCCGACGCCTTTCCCTTCGCGTTCATCCCTGCCTCGTAGTCGCGCTCGTAGACCTCCTCGTTGGGCGACAGCACTACCACGTCTTTGCGTATCTTATACGGGTTGTTGTTGAACGTGAAGCGCTCTATGAACCGCCCTTCGTTCGTGAACACCACCACCTCCGCCCAATCCTCCAAGTCCACGCGCACGTAGACGTTCTTCGATTTGCTCACTCCCATCACCCACGCGCAAACCACCACGTCGCCGAAGCCGTAGTCAAGAGTGGTGAGCGCGCCCAACGATTCGTGGTTCAGCGATATGCCGTAGGGGCACCATGTCGTGGGCAGTTTCGCTATCGAATCCTGCATCGCGCCTATATCCCTGGGCATCTTGGGGGCCACGCGGGCGACTTTTTTGCGGAGTTCGTCGTTGGGTATGCGGTGGACTTTGGCGAAGTACCCGTCGCGCGTGAGGCTTTTTTGGTCTAAGAGTTCCGTGTTGTTCTTGTCGTCCTTGTATAGTATCTCCGGCACCACGCCGCGCAGCGAGGCGGCGGAGCAGTCTATCTTCACCGGCAGGTAACTCATGCGCGCCTCGCGGTCGAACTTGTCGGCGTAGGCGGGCGGCGCGGCGCTCGGCAGGTAGCGCAAAAAACTTCTCTTGTACACGTCGATCTTCTTCCACTCCCAATTGATGATTCCGTAGTATATGTCGCCATAGGGGTCTACCGCCGGGACGAAAACGTGCCGCCCCGCTTTGCGCACCGTGAAGACCGTGTTTATGTCCTTGCGCTCTTGAAGTACGGCGTTCGTTATCTCTTGCTTTAGAAGTTGACTACAGTAGAGTATGTTGCCAGCCTGGTCGCAAAGCACTATCGTCTGATAATACTCTTCGTCTTTGCTGCCGGTTACGGTGTGGAGGCCGAGGTAGTACCAGCGCTCCTCTCTCGAAAAGACCCCGAGCGGTTCTATGAGGCTTGTTTGGATCTCGCAGTTCCCGCCCCCCTCGCGTGCCTCGCGCAGCCCCGGGAAAAACGACGTGAATTCGCCGTCGGTCTCCATAATCATCGGCGCGGTGAAGGAGAAGAAGAGGTCGATGCTCCACCACCTGCTGCCGCCGACCTTGTCTGTAAATCCCGCGAGGTGCGGCCGCAGAGATACCTTGCGCCCCACGTCCTCCGTGGTGCCGCTTCGGTATATGTTGAGCGGCTCCGACCTCTTGATGTCCTTGAACATCTCCATATCCTCGAGCGGAACCCTGTCCAACCCCTTTTTCTTTATCTTTTTGCGGTATACCGCAAGTTCGTCGGAATCCGTGTAATACAGGAGCGTCTCGCCGTCGAACGGGTAGGCTAAGTACATCTTAGGCTTCTTTGCCGCCGCGGCTTTAATGTTGTCTTTCACGAGCGAGTGTTCGTCGAGCAGTTTGCCGCTCATATTGTAGAGCGCGTAACCGTTCTCGGAGTGGAAGAGGAAAGTGTGGTCGGCCATTATTATCGGGCCTGCCAACGATTTGCTGATTTTGTCTGACCAGTTCGAGTAGAAGAGGCTCGTGGAGTCTTCGTTGAGGGCGATGGTGAAGAGAAGCGAGTCATTGGCGGCGGGCTGCTGGGCTTCGGCGCGGCCATATAGGGCTGTTGATAACAATAACATGGCGACTACCAAAGCCATTATTATATTATTACTGATTTTCTGCGTTATGTGCATGGTTGGACGGTTCCCGTTAATGATAATGTTTTTAATCCTATAATCCTTATAATCCTATAAATCCTAATTCAGACGTTTTTTAATACAGACAACAATCTATTGAATATACATCTTTCCCGTCCCATATAGCAAAAATTAATTCATCATCCCCTCAAACTCCCCCTCGTCTATCACCCTGACCCCCAGCGACAGCGCCTTGTCCAACTTCGACCCCGCCTCCGATCCGGCTAAGAGGTAGTCCGTTTTCTTGCTTACGCTTGACGACACCTTGCCGCCGCCGCGCAGTATGATCTCCGAGGCTTGCTCGCGGGTGTGACGCTCCAAGGTTCCCGTCAATACGAACGTCTTGCCCGCGAAATCGCCCGACGCCTCGACGCCCTGCCCCTTGCCGCCCTTCAGGTTCAGACCCGCCGCCCTCAGCCGCTCCACCATGTCCACGTTCTCCGGCCTGTCGAAGAAGAGCCTGACGCTCTGCGCCGTGAGCAGGCCTATACCGTCTATCTGTTCCAACTCCTCAACTTCCACCTTGTAGAAATCAGAGATATCGTCAACGATACCCGCCAAGTCGCGGGCGGACGACGCGCCCACCATCCTTATCCCGAGGCCGAAAATCAGCCTGTCCAACGGGCGGGTTTTGGATTTTTCAAGAGCCTCAACGATGTTGGCGGCGGACTTCTCCGCGAAACGTTCCAGCGTCAGCAGCTTCTCCGCCGTCAAACCGTACAGATCCGCCGGGTCCTTGATCAGCCCGCCGTCCAACAGCTGTTTGACGACCGCCGGGCCCATCCCCCGCACGTCCATGGCCGCCCGCGACACGAAGTGCTCTATGGACGCGGCGAGCTGGGCGATGCAAGAACGGTTCAGACAGCGCAGCGCCACCTCGTCCCCGAGCTTGGCTAAGAGCGACCCGCACGACGGGCACGCGGCGGGCGGCTCGTACGGCTCGCTTCCCGCAAAACGCTCGTCGGCGCAGACCCGTATGACCTTTGGGATAATCTCCCCGCCCTTCTCCACCTCCACCGTATCGGACACCCTAAGACCGAGGCGCTTGATCTCATCGTAGTTGTGAAGCGAGGCGTTCTTCACCACCGTCCCGCCCAGAAGCACGGGACGCAGACGCGCCACCGGCGTTACGACCCCCGTCCGCCCCACCGACCAATCGACCCCCTCCACCACCGTAGCCGCCCTCTCCGGCGCGTACTTGTAGGCGATCACCCAGCGCGGCGACTTCGACGTAACCCCCAAACGCGCCTGACGCTCGAACGAATCCACCTTGATCACAACGCCGTCGACCGGAAAGGGCAAGTCGTGGCGCTTGGCCTCCCAATCGCCGCAAAACGACATGATCTCGCCCACGCCGGAGAGCAAATCGGAGTGCTCGACCACGGGAAAGCCAAGTTCGGCGAGGAACTTCGCGTTGTCGTATAGACTGACCGTCCTATTATGATCCGACGATAACAGGAAGTACGCGGCGAAACTGAGCTTCCGCCGCGCCGCCTCCGCCGGATCCAAGAGTTTAAGCGTCCCCGACACCGTATTGCGCGGGTTCTGCATGGGCCTCTGCCCCGCCTCCACAAGGCCGTCGTTCAGCGCCGAGAAGTCGCTGAAAGTCATAAACACCTCGCCGCGCACCTCCATCGGCTCGGTATATGGTATAACAAGCGGTATGGACTTTATCGTGCGGACGTTGGCAGTAACGTCGTCGCCCACGACCCCGTCGCCGCGCGTCGCCGCCCTCACAAAACGCCCGCCCTCGTAAACAAGCGAACACGCCGCCCCGTCCAGCTTCAACTCGCCCAAAAACTTAATATCCTCCCCGGCAAGCGCTTTTTCAACACGCCCCACCCACTCCGAAACCTCCTCGGCGGAATAAGTGTTGTCGATGCTCATCATCGGCACGGCGTGTTTGACCTTGACGAACGCCTTGGTCAAATCGTTCCCGACGCGATGGGTGGGGGAGTCCGGGGAATCGTACTCAGGATAGAGCTTCTCCAAATTGCCAAGCTCTTTAAAGAGCGCGTCGTACTCGACATCGGAGATAAGCGACTCGCTGCGCCCGTAGTAGGCGGCGTTGTACTCGTCGATCTTCTCGCGCAGATCGTCTATTCGTTGTTTGAATATGGTCATGGCAGATTGAAGATTTTTAAAAGATTAACATCAAACACATGGATCGGCTTAGCCGCGATAAATATAAGATAATTTTTGGGGATCGGCGATGTCAAATTAATGTTTGGGACGGGACCGACCCCGCCGACCACATCGACCTGCGGGGACGCGGGAGGATTCAGCGACAATCGGGCGTAGGCGCTACGATGACCGACGGGGTATCCTCGCCGCTGCAACCTACTCCGTCCAATTTTTTTTGGCGACCGCCCCGCCCATAATTTATATTATTCGCAGGAGGGCCTGAAAACATGAACAGCAAAAATATCGCCAAAAAGACCGCCAAGAAGAGCGTCGCCAAGAAAGCCGCCAAAAAGGGCGTAAAGGCCAAAGTAAAGCACAAAGACACGCTCTTTAGAGACCTCTTCGGAGCGAAAAACGCCGCTTTGGAACTGTACAACGCCATATCAGGGACAAAATACGGGCCGGAAACCGACATAAAGATGGTAACGCTTGAAGACGTGCTGTACAACGTGCCGATTAACGACGTGTCGTTTACCATAGACAACAAGCTCGTGATTCTGGTAGAACACCAATCGACCATAAACGAAAATATGCCGCTCCGAATGCTGCTCTACGTCGCGAGAAGTTACGAGCAACTGACTAAAGACACGGACAAATACTGCCGCGACCGAAAGGAGATTCCGCGACCGGAGTTCATCGTCCTATACAACGGCGAAGAAGATATGCCGGAGATGAAGATACTGAAGTTATCGGACTTGTTCGCGGAATACGACATGGAGTACCCTATAAACCTCGAACTGATTGTGCGTGTGTACAACATAAACAAAGGCCGCAACAAAAAAATCGCGCGGCGGTGCGCTACGCTCAACGCATACGAAGTGTTTACGGCCAAAGTCCGCGAGTACATCAAAACGATGAAATTCGGTCTTGCGGTTGACCGGGCTACGGAAGAGTGTATAAAAGAGGGCTTTTTAGCGGATTACCTATCAAAACATAGAAAGGCGGTGCGGAATATGCTTACGGCAGAATGGAAGTTAGAAGACGCAGTCAAGGTTTGGACGGAAGAAGGGCGGTTGAGAGGACAGCGGGATTTCATCAAAAATATGTATAAAGGCGGATTCGCCGTTGCGGAGATCGTAAGGGCTTCCGGCTTCCCGGAGAAAGATGTCAAAAAGATTTTGGGGCTGAAGTAGCCGTCGATTTTCGCCCTCGCCGACCGACCCCCCGCCGACTCACAGGGATCGGACGGGGAAGGCGGGGGACGCGGGGACACGGGGGTGGCATGCTCCGATGTTATGGATAATCCACTCCGCCCTTAGAAAAAGGATTACAGCGGAATATTCGAATTACCCCCTTAAAAAGACCTTTTGTCCACCCGTACTTTTCTACCGCCAAAATCATGTAGACCGAACAAGATGGTTCAAACGTACATAATTTCGGATGCGGGATTCTTTGATACAAACGTACTAAAAAGATAATGGCTTTGCCGATATTATACCCCATTGTTTTTTTAGGATTCAATAATCGTATGGGTGTCAATACCCTGTCTTGCAATTACTTTGTTGATGTTTTTATAGGGGCGGAATTGAGTTTCTGCCCCTATAACTCTCCGCAAACTCAACGTCCACAAAAAAGCCACAAACAACCCACAACAGCAACGATGATCACAATTATCAAACTCCCGCATCCTTTAGTCTTATTAGCATTCACTACACCGCCCACATCTACTCCATGAGCAGCAGCCTCTTGCATGCACTTAAGGGAGCAGTACACCATAAGACTTTTTTTACCACACCATTTGCATGTTGCCATAAAACCTCCAAGTAAAAGTTAATTATTTTCATCTGTATCTGGGATCATCCCAGATACAGAAATTAAAACCGTGGTGGCTTGATCCCGCTGGCTACACCCCAACCCCGTCCCCCGACGATTCCCCGCCGTACTCCCCGTGTTTATGCTTGTGCGGTTTGACGGAGTATTTCTTGATAACTTCGTTGAGCGTCCTGATAAACGTTCCGAAAGCGGGTTTTTCGTCAAAAAAGCGGTTTGCGCGGCTCGCGGGGGCGTAATTCGGCCCGTAGAGCAGGTTTCGCGGCGTTTCGGCGGCGTTCCTGCACCTTGCGGAGATGTTTCCGGCGGTGATGACGGCTTGGGCTGTAACGCGATTGTTACAAAGCCGAGTTTTGCTTGCGAGTATTCTTGGGGGGGGGGGGGGCTAAGCCGTCAACGCCGTAGGCGGCTGCCGGTCGGCGGTCGGCGCGGGCGTGCCCGTACCCGTCCGTCGCGTCGGCAACGTCGGCAACGGGCAAAGCCGTCCCCGTAGCGGTCAGCGGGTCAAGAATTCCAAACGCCATAATACCCCCATATCCAAGAGTAGTTTCAAAAAAGCGGCCGCCGTAAACAGGCGGCGCGGTGACGGTCATCATTAATACTAATATAATTCATGGGAGCGCGGGAAGTCAAAAAAAAGTTAAAAAACGCCGCCCGCCGAGCCGTCGCGGTCGGGGCGGCGCTCCCGCTACTTGACGTACAGCATCTCCAAATTATGCAGCAGCCCGCTGCTGGCGCTGGGAGTTACGTTTCCGAATTTGTTCGATATGCACTCTATCTTTTCCGACAGCACCGTGTAGATGAACGGCTGCTTGTCGGCGGCTATGCGCTGCCACTCGTCGTATAGCTCTTTGCGCTTGGCCCTGTCCAACTCCCGCGCCCCCAAGTCGAAGATCGTGTCGATCCGCGCCTCCCACGGCGTGGAGGGCGTTTTTTGGCGCGGGTACCACATATGCAATTGTCCGCCGGAGTTCCAGACGTTGCGCCCGAAGTGCGGCTCGTCGCCGCCGGTCAGACCGAGCAGTATGCAATCCCAATCAAAGGGCGGATTGTCCAACTTTTGGATAAGCGCGTTGAATTCAAGCGCCTGAAAGTGCACCTTTATCCCCAACTCCTGCAAGTCTTTGCGTATGATTTCGGCGATCTTCAGCCTTACGTTGTTGCCGCTGTTCGTGACAAACGAGAATTCCACGACGTTGCCCTTTTTGTCCCTCAAAAGCCTCTCGCCTCCGGCGTCCCTCTTAAAACCCTCTTTTTCGAGCATCGAGAGCGCTTTTTGGAGATCGTAGGGATATACGGGGACGTCGCCGGTGTAGAAATAGCCCTCCCCCGAAGTCATGGGCGAGACCTGCGGGTAACCTAATCCGTTCATCGCTATGCTGATCATGTTCTCCTTGTCTATGGCAAAGGCTATCGCTCTGCGGAAATTGTCATTGCGGAACCAAGAGAGTTTCACGGGATCGACATACGTCCTATTCGTATTTTTGTCAACCGTCAGATTCTGGTTGAATACCATGAAGCTGGAGCCGGCGCTGGGGCCTAAACGGTGAACCGTGAAGCCGCCGGAGGGCTCGGCTTGTTTGAGTTGCGGGAAATCCTCGCCCTTCGCCGCCAAGTAGTCGGTCTCGCCGCGCAAAAAAGTCAGAAGCTCCGCGTTCTGGTCGGCCACGACCATGTACACGAGCCTGTCCAAGTACGGCAGACTCTTCCCCTCGGAATCTTTCTTCCAATAAAACGGGTTCTTCTTGAAGACGACCTTCTGCGACGAGAGGTAGGATTCAAGCAAAAACGGCCCGCTCACGACCATATCTTTCGGCGGCGTCTTTATGGAGAGCGCGGTGGTAAAGGCCTTTTGCGCCACAACGTCCGCGAGCTTGTGCTTGGGGAGTATCTCGGTGCCCATAGAGTGCAGGAACGGGGCGAACGGGAACGGCAATGTGAACTCAATTCGCGTACTGTCAAGCGCCTTAACGATAAAACGCTTGCCTTCCGGGGAAAACGTGTCGCGCGATGAGTTGGGGACTATGTCCATATTATAAATAAGATCGTTGAACGTGAACTCCACATCGTAAGCGGAGAGCGGCGCGCCGTCCGACCACTGTACTCCAGGCCTGATGAAGAACGTCCAAACCAGCCCGTCGCCGCTTATCTCCCAACGCTCCGCGATATTCGGCTCCATCTCCAAGGTCATGCCGTTGCGTCGTAGCAACCCCTCGTACATTATGGCGGTGTACTCGGACGTACTGGTCTCCGTTGATGTTATGGGATTGAATGATTTCGGGTCGGAGATCGTGGAGAGGACGATTTGGTTACCGTCATTCTTGTTCCCGCCGCTACCGCCGCAACTGGTAAAGATCACCGCTATCATAATTATCGCGACAATAGCGATAGCGATAACTATCGCGGCCACCGCTGCGGGTTTCGCCCTCAACTTCCCCTTTTTCCTATTTCTGATTTTCATCATGTTAGACCTCGTCTTTCAAGTTATTTGTTTGAACCGTATTTCCCCAAGATTTCAGTGTTTTTAATCCTATAATCCTTATAACTTGTTTATCTCGCCGTAGGCAACTTATTTACCTCAGCGAAGCTAATCCTACTAATCCTAGTTCAGACAGTGTTTTTAGTCATTTCTTATTCTGCATCAACGCGTCTATCGCCCCGAATAAGAACACAGCCGGAGCGTTCCAATTTATCGCCACCTCGTTCGAAGCGTAGCTCTTGTAAACATCCTCGTAACTCTTCGCCGGTAATTTTGACGAATACGTCACCCCGTTATTGCCGTCTTGCTGACCCGCGTTCGGGCCGCCCGCTAAAAAGCCCGGGATAGGCCCCACTTTTCCCGCGACGCTTTGCCTGTGGTGAGGATTCGACATCGCCTTTGTTCCGAATGTACTGACAAATGAGATCCCGATAGCGTTTTTTCCTAACAAATAATCGGCGATTTCAACCGCGCCTAAGAGATACTTATCATCTCCCGATATGATATGCGCGTAGATCATCCCCACGCCCATGTTGGCGAAGTTCGAGTTCGAGCCCCAAATGAACTTCATGTTCGGCACTCTGTATAGATGCTTGTCCATCTCCGCCAGCCACTTGTCGGCGGTTTTTATTATCGATTTGCGTATGGCCTCCAATCTATTCTGATCCAACCCGTTCTTGACAGCGGCGAGCGATAAGGCCGCCAATGAATGAACGTTCTGCCACGACGGCTCGCCCGCGTATGCTATATCCTTCCCTTTCAGGAAATCGGCGAAGCGCTTTTCTTTCGTTGTGATGAAGAGTTCCGCCGCCGCCCAAATAAATTCATCGTCAAAAGCCGCGTCCTTGTACTCTCCGGTCTTTACGTCTGCCGGATTCTTGAAGGCCGCGTTAGGATTCTTCACCGCCCAATCCCAAGCCAATAGCGCCCGCTCAATACAGTTTTTCGCGTAGACGCTGTCGAAAGGCGCGTACACCCGCCCCGCCATCGCCATCGCGGCGGCGAAGTTCAGCGACGACGTAGTGCTCTTGCCTATTATGAACCTCTGACCCTTGTCCTCCTCCGGCATAATGTACCCGGGAAACGCGAGCGTAGTCAACTTAAAGAAGACGCCGCCGTCAACGTCCTGCATCGTCTTCATCCAATCCAAATTAAACTTCACCTCGTCGAGAATATCCGGCCGCCCGCTGCCCGACTCCGGGATGTCCAAACTCTTGTCGGGGAAGTAGTTGGGGAAGCGTTCGTAGAAAGCCAAGAGCGTCCCCACCGTTATGCCGGAGTTGACGATGTACTTGCCGAAATCCCCGGCGTCGTACCAACCGCCCGGCGCCGTCACCTTCCCCTCGCCCTCCCAGTGCCCGCTCGACGGGTGATATGTAACGTCCAAATCGGGATGCCCGGCGGCGCGCGCCCACTTGTCCGCGTACTTCTTGGAGAGCGCGTAGGAGCAGCGCTGAAAGTAGTAGGCGCGCATAGAGGCGGTAGCCGCGTCCTTGAACGCTCGGTCGGAGATCGTGAACGGATAAGACTCGCTCTTATACGGCACATCGCCCAAGATCACGAGTTTGTACTGCCCCGGGGCGCTGACCGCCGAAAAGTCGGCGCGGAAGCCGCGCTCCCCCGACTCCTCCCACAAAAAAAGCTCGGCGGAGAGCTTGCCCCGAAAGACCGTCTTGCCGCTAGGCACCCCTACGACAAGAAACTCCGACGGCGCGCTCTTGTCGTCGCCCATAACCACGGTCGCGACCTTGCGCGACTCCGGATAGTAGCCTATCTGGTTTAACCTGATGTTTTCCATAGTAGTCGCGTGTGCATTTAAGGCGACCGCGGCCAGCGCGGACAAAACGACCGCGGCGGCCGACAACCGACGGTTTCGGCGGATAACAGGCGTCCTCTGCAACATGCCTCCTTGTGGCGGGTGGATGGATATAGGCGGTTACGGCCTATCCATTAATATATATGGCGGCAGGGTCAAGGTCAAAAAATAGTTTTTTGTTGCGTTTTGACGGGGAATTCAGTACGTAGAAACATCGTTCCCGTAAAAAAATTTGACTTTCGGCGCGGAAAGCGGTATATTTAGATAAAGAGGGGGGTAACGGTTGTGGAACTTAGACGAATAGAGGGCGCGTGGAGCGATAAAGAAAACTTGGAGGCGATAAATCCCGATTTTTGGACGCGAGACGAAAAGTATATCTATAATTGCGGAAATTGCACGGTGGCGAATGAATTGCGTCACCAAGGTTACGACGTAGAGGCTAAGCCAGGCATAGGTATGAGTATTGAGAGCCTAGCGGATATGTTTGACGGGGCGAAGGTACAACGCGCGGCGAGAATATCAACGACAGAAGATGCGCACGAAATGAAGCAAAAAGTCGAGCAGGATGTTTTGGCTTGGGGAGAAGGCGCAAGGGGTGCAATTAAAGGGGATTGGTTATTGGCGCCCAACGATAGACCAGGGCATCTTTTTTCTTTGGAAGTACGCGATGGCGTTGTTAAGTACGAAGATGGTCAACTAAATAAGGAGAATGTGAAACATTTGGAGCGCATGAAGCCACAAACCATAGCGTATGTCCGGCTTGACAATACAAAGCCTAACGATAAGGTACTAAATGC
>Ga0268262_10002964_pt1 | contig 18959 bp, 17 predicted proteins | sample TergutNc150P3_FD_190354 | JGI IMG/M metagenome (GOLD analysis project Ga0268262, IMG submission 190354) | Nasutitermes corniger P3 segment gut microbial community from laboratory colony in Florida, USA - Nc150 P3 (SPAdes) (version 2) | ecosystem: Host-associated > Arthropoda: Insects >...
TTGGTTTCCAGATGGAAAATACGCGGGCAAAGGCGGGATTATTATTCAGGACGGCCAGCAGCATATTGTCATACATATCCCGCCGTTCTTCCGGGCGGATCTTTTCATATTCGCCCATTATGTCCGCAATTCCGGTTAACTGCTTTACATAGCCGTTTTCCCGGCCTTGCCAAAAAACGGCTTGTTGTTGGGCCATATATCGTATTCCCCGGACGCTTAAATCCATAGCTATTGCGGAAGCTTTCTGCAGTTGGATTATGGTAAGTCCGCCTGCCACGACCACCACTATGGCGATCATCATTATGCTTAACTTGAATTTAATAGTCATTTTCTCCCCCTTGTATTATATTACATCTAATGTAACTTATTTTCAAGAGTGAATTTTTGGGTGAAATTCAGGCTTTTTTATAGGAATAAAAGCGTATTATTCGGGCAGCGGCTCAACGTGAATAGTCGCGTGCATATTATATTTTTCCAGTATTTTATCTTCAATTGCCGAGGCGACGACATGACCGGTTCCTATCGAAATTTCTTTATTTAACCGGATATGAAAAGTTATTTCCTTGTGGGAAATATAATTGTGAATATGAAAGTGATGAACATGCAGATCTTCCTTATAGATATTTTTAATATCGGCTGTTATGTCGTCAATTAATTTTTGTTTCGGCTCCTCTCCCAAAATTTTCGTAACCGCTTCCCTCATGATTTCAAAGGCGGCGTAAAACAACATTAACGCGATAATAAAGCCAAGCAGGCTGTCTATCCACCGGAATTTTTTCGCGAAGAAGATGCCTACCAATACAACTACCGAGGAGAGCGCGTCCGATCTGTGATGCCAGCCGTCGGCTTTTACGTTGGTGTTGTGCGCTTTTCGCCCAAGGTAAAACGCGTATTGGGCCATTAGTTCTTTTACAACAATAGAAACTACCGTTACTATGATCGCGATTTTTCCGAATTCGACGCCTTTTTCCTTAATAATAAATTTGCGAACGGATTCTTCAAGAAACACAAAGGCTATCATGCCTAGAATAAAAGCGATAAATATCGAGGCTATTTGCTCCCAGCGGCCGTGGCCAAAGGGGTGCTCTTTGTCCGCTTTTTTGGAAGCCAGTTTTGCGGCAATGATGACGACAAATGAGCTAAGAGAGTCGGAAAGGGTGTGCCACGCGTCGGCGGCAAGGGCGATTGAGCCTGTTATTACGCTTGCCCAGAGTTTAAGCGCAAATAAAGCGGTGTTGACAATTACCGATACGGTTCCCTCAACATAGCCGGCTTTTGTCCTGTCCATGTTTCTCCTAACGCTTGTCTATTCCCGTGTATAGGCGGCGCAGTTGTATGCACTTGTACGCGGGGCGGATGATTCTTCCGCCGGCGATTATTTCTTCCAGACGGTGGGCGCACCAGCCGGCGGCGCGGCTTACGGCGAAAATCGGGGTGTTAAGCTCAGGCGGGATTCCAAGCATTTTATAGACAAAGCCGGAGTAAAAATCAACATTGGTGCAAATGACCTTGTCAGAGCCTTTTACCTTCTTAAAAACAGCCGGCGTGAGCTTTTCAATAAGGCGGTAAAGGTTTAATTCCTTAATAAAGCCCTTTTCTTCGGCAAGGGCTACGGCCTTGTCGCGTAACAATGTGGCGCGAGGGTCGCTTATTGTGTATACGGCGTGTCCCTGACCGTAGATTAATCCGGAGCGGTCGTAGGCTTCGCCCTTTAATATTTTTTCCAGGTATTCGGCGACTTCTTTCTCGCTGTTCCAATTCTTGACGTGCTTCTTTATGTCTTCCATCATTCCTATAACTTTCGCGTTTGCGCCGCCGTGCTTAAAACCTTTAAGAGAGCCGATTCCAGCGGCTATTGCCGAATATGTGTCGGTATCGGAAGAGGAAATAACGTGTACCGTAAACGTTGAGTTGTTGCCGCCGCCGTGTTCGGCGTGAAGAGCCAAAGCCCAGTCTAAAAGCTGCGCTTCGTATTGGGTGTACTTTTGATCCGGCCTGATAAGAGAAAGCAGCGTTTCCGAAATGGAACAGGAAGGATCAACCTGATGAATAACAAGGCTTTCTTTGTAAAAATAATGCCTCATCGCCATGTAGGAATACGCGACTATGGTCGGGAAACGCGCGATAAGCTGAAGGCACTGGCGCAATATGTTTTCAGGGTCCTGGTTTTCCGGATCTTCGTCATAAGAATAAAGCGCGAGGATTGAAGACGCCAGTTTGTTCATAATGTCGCGTGACGGGGTTCTTAATATTACATCTTCAGCAAAATTTTTGGGCAGCGGCCTGAATTCGCTTGTAAGAGCGCAAAAATCATCGAGTTGTTTCCTGGTCGGCAGTCTGCCGAACAAAAGAAGATAAACGGTTTCTTCAAAACAAAAACGCCCTTCATTTGAGGCGTTGTTGACTATGTCCTCAACGTCAATTCCCCTGTAATAAAGTTTGCCGGGAACGGCGATCTTGTCGCCCTCGTCGATAATGTAACCATGTACGTCGCCTACCCGCGTAAGGCCGACAAGCACGCCGGTTCCGTCTGCGTTGCGCAAACCGCGCTTTGCGTTGAATTTTGTGTACAATTCGCTTTCGATATAATCGTTACCTGTTATTTCCGCAAGGTGTTCTTTTAATCCTGAAATTTCCATATTTTTTTTCCTCATTTGGTTTTATCTTCATCCCGAATCTGCACGCGGCGGATCTTCCCGCTTATGGTTTTGGGAAGCTCGTCTGTAAATTCAATAATACGCGGATACTTGTAAGGCGCGGTCGTCTTCTTCACATGGTTCTGCAATTCAACTTTAAGCTCTTCGGAAGCGTCAAAGCCTTTCGCGAGTATTACCGTCGCTTTTACCACCGCTCCGCGGTCTTCGTCGGGGACGCCGGTTATCGCGCATTCAAGCACGGCGGGATGTTCCATGAGGGCGCTTTCAACTTCGAACGGGCCTATGCGGTAGCCGGAGCTTTTGATCACGTCGTCGTTGCGGCCGACAAACCAAAAGTAGCCGTCTTCGTCTTTCCACGCGACATCGCCCGTGTAATAGATATCGTCATGCCACACGCTCGCGGTAAGAGCGTCGTCGCGGTAATAGCCGCTGAACATTCCCCACGGCTTGCGTTTGTCGGTGCGGACTACGATCTCTCCTTCCTCGCCCATTTTGCAGGAAGTGCCGTCTTCCAAAACAAGATCGATATCGTATCCGGGCGCGGGTTTTCCCATGGAGCCGGGTTTCGGTTTCAGCCACGGGTATGTGCAAAGCGTTACGGTAAGTTCCGTTTGCCCGTAACATTCGCGCAGTTTAAGCCCCGTACCCTCCAAAAACTTGTCGAAAATTTCCGGGTTAAGCGGTTCGCCGGCAACGGTGCATGTTTTAAGCGCGGAAAAATCGAACCTTTTTAAATCTTCCTTTATAAAAAAGCGGTAAATCGTGGGAGGGGCGCAAAAACTTGTCAGCCTGTATTTGCTGATAATACTCAGCATGTCGGCGGGCACAAAGCGGTCGTAATCGTACACAAAAATACCCGCGCCGCAGAGCCACTGGCCGTATATGCAGCCCCACGCGGCTTTTGCCCAGCCTGTGTCCGCGACCGTTAGGTGCAAACCCTCGGGGACAACCTGATGCCAATATTTCGCGGTGGCGATATGCCCCAAAGGATAGGTGTAATTGTGGCGAACCATCTTGGGCATTCCGGTTGTGCCGGATGTAAAGTAAAGCAGCATGATGTCGTCGTTGGAATTTGTTTTTTCCGGCCTCTTAAACTCATTTGAAGCGGCGTTAAACAGCGCGCTGAAATCGATCCAGGATAACTTATCCGTTATCGACAAATTTCCTTCCGCCTTGTGATCTACCCCAAATACCTCCACTTGCCCGTCTGTTACGCTGCCTGAAAACGGCTCATCTTTTGGGTGCGGTTTCTTTTTCTTTTCGTTAAGGCGCGCGGCGGCAATTTCAGCAGGGTTGCTGTCCTTGGGGGTATGAACCGAACGGACAAAAGCTTTGTAACGCAGGCAGGTAAGGCCGTCACATTCGGAATTGCGGTCCATGATTGCTTCCGCTTCGTCTATGCGGTACATAAGATCAAGATCGTCTACACAGATAATTCCCTTGATGTCGGCGGCGTTGCACCTGTAAACAATGTCTTTGGTGGTAAGAAGATGAGTCGCGGGAATGGCGATTGCCCCTAGTTTGTGCAGGGCGAGAATTACAGGCCAGTATTCCCAGCGGCGCTTTAATATCAGCATAACGGTATCGCCCTTTCCGATTCCGGCTTCGCGTAACACGTTGGCGGCCTTGTCGGAGTACTCTTTCATTTCGTTAAATGTAAAAGCGGCTTCCGCTCCTTTTTCGTCGCACCACTGAAGCGCGCGCTCGCCGCCTTTTTCCTTCGCAAGCACGTCTACCACATCGTAGGCAAAATTAAAGTTGTCGGGATATGTAATATCAAAATTTTTATAAAAATCTTCATAAGAGGTGAACTCTGTCTTAGGCAAATATTTGTCAATCAACGCCATTTTTTTTCTCCTGCATAATTGATCTAAAATACGAACGCTAAAAATCGCGCGGCTTTTCCGCCCAGCGCTTTCATTCCGTGGGGTTCGCTGGAATCGTAATACACGCAGTCGCCGGGGCCAAGTTCAATATCATGACCGCTGATTGAAATCAACAGCCGCCCATCCAGCACATAGTTAAATTCCTGGCCGGGATGAGTGTTAAGGCTTACGGGCTTGTTCTCCGTCTCGGGGGACGCTTCAACCAAAAACGGCTCCGCTTTTTTTCTGTGAAAATTAAAAGCCAGGTTCCAGTAACCGTACATGGGGCGGCGGGTCACTTCGGGGGCCTGTCCCGCGCGCGTTACGCAAAATGTTTTAAGCTTGGAAGCCGCCCCGCTGATAAGTTCGGAAAGATCAACCTTAAAGCGCGCGGCAATTTCGACAAGAGCGCCTACGGGAAAATCTTTTTGCGCGGATTCCCACGCCTGATACTCCGACAGCTCAAAGCCCAGTTCTTTCGCGAGAGCTTCAATTGATATTTCTTCAATTTCCCGCAAGACCTTTACGCGGGCGGCGATTTCTTTTATGTCTTCTTTCATTTTCCACCTCTTGTTTCTATTGTTCCGTTTGAACGGGCGATATAGACTACCGGGATATTTCCCGTAAAAAAACCGTTTTCCACAACGCCGGGAATTTTGTTTATCTCGGCCTCCATAAATACAGGATCAATTTGGGAGCTGAATCGTATGTCAAGAATTAAATTCCCGTGTTCGGTGATGACGGGCCCCGCTTTCCGCAGAGCCTCCCGAAGTATAACAGACGCGCCCAGTTTTTCAAGGACCCTCGCGGCCTGAACTCTGGCACTCGGAACAACCTCGACAGGAACGGGAAAAACGGTTCCTATGCTTTGTACTATTTTTGACTCGTCCACAATAACGGCGAATAACGCTGAGGAATACGCGGCTAACTTTTCGATTAACATCGCCCCGCCCCCGCCTTTAATCACGCGGTTTTTTGGATCAACCTCGTCGGCTCCGTCTATGGTAAGATCAAGCCCGCTTGCAAGCTCTTTTGAATTCAATGAGTAAAAGGGAATTCCAAGTTTTTCACATTCAATTTCCGTCTGGAAACTTGTGGCAAAGGCGCTTATGTCCCGTAAGGTCCCGTTCGCCAAAAGTTCGCCTACCCTGCGGACAGCGTGAATTGCGGTAGACCCCGTGCCAAGGCCAAGCTTCATTCCGCTTTTTACAAGCGCGTCTACCGCGGCCTTGCCGGCGGCTTCTTTCATTAATCTGTTCGAATCTTGTTCCATGAACTTGCTCCCACTATATTGATAACCCGCGATAAAAGCTGCTGGGAAATTTCCCTCCCCATTATTTGATTATACTGGTGGCACGCCTGATACGTTACCATATTGTAACCGTTGATGGTTTTGCATCCGGCGGCGGCTGCGCGCGTTAAGAACGGAGTCTGCGCGGGATAATATACCAAATCCATCACTATCTCTTTTCCGGTAAAGCTGTAGAGTTCAAGCGGGTCGGAAACATCGTATCCCGCCATTCCTACCGATGTCGCCTGAATAATTATATCCGAATATTTATACACTAATTCAATTCCGTGTTCGTCCAGGCCCCCCCAGCGGAAACCGTACAGTGACGCGAGATCTTTGGCTTTGTGAATGGTACGGTTCAAAATAAGGGCTTTGCCTCCCAAACGGAAAACTTCGGCGGCAACAGCGCGCGCGACTCCGCCCGCTCCGATAATGGTAACTTTTTTCCATTTAAGATTGTTTTTGCCAAGGAAGGCCAGAATTAACGCTGAAAAACTTGTGCAGTCTGTGTTATCCCCAAACCAGCCGTCGGAAGAACGGAACATGACATTGCACGCTCCTATTGAATGTACCGCCGCCGAACGCCTTACAAGCATGGGCAGGACGGCTTCCTTGTAAGGGACTGTAACCGAAAGCCACTGAACGTCCATATCTTCGGCAAGATCCAAAAAATCGTTAATTGAGTCCGTAGGAAACGGCACATATACCGCGTCTATATTTTCAATGCCAAAGACCGTGTTAAAAATCCACGTGCTTATGCTGGCTTTCAGCGGATTGCCCGTAATGCCGTAAACCTTTGTCTTTTTGGTGATGTTGCGGAAACGGAACAGTTCGTTTAACTCCTGAACATCAAGCTGCCACGCGGCGCCCGGGACTACATTTTCAGATAACGCGCTTGAATAAGTCATAAAAGAACCGAATTTGTCGCAAAGGATACGCGAGTAAAATCCATATTGCCCCATGCAGACTATTATTTTATCCTGAACCGTACTTTCTTTGGCGGCGCGGTAAACGCTTGCAACATCGCTTGTGGTATTGGTTTTTAACGCCATTTTTATTATTTCGTCGCCTGTCCGCTTCATGGAATTAATTTTTGCGGGTATATTGTCAATAATTCCTTCCGTATTGTGATACGAGCGGATAATTTTTGTTCCGAAAGTTCTTGCGGCTTCTTCAAGGCTTTGCACGTCAATGTCTTCTTCAATGTCCACATACGCGAAATTTTTTCTTCTGTCGGCTTCCGCAAAGGCAAGCCCGCGCGCGAGCAGTTTTACCCTCGCTCCCTCGCCGCCGGAAAAATAACCTCCGTCCGAATCGCGCCTTATTGTCAGGATAACCGGCAACTCGGCAAGTTCCGGAAAACGGCGTATATTCAGGCGTTCATCGGGATCAAGGCAGTCCACGCGCAATTCCGCAAGGTCGGTATACTTGCGGTATTTATCGAGTATTTCCAGATCTTTTTGAATTGTTTTTGCGGTAAGACATATGCAAATTTTTGCCAAAACTGCCCCCTTAATAATCAGGCCTGTAAATAAAAATCGCGGCGACGCGTCCCGCGTTGTTAACGTTCACCCTGAACACCAGCGGCCAGTCCTTGCCGGCCACAGACATAAGCAGGTGATCTCCATTGTCCTGCGCCTTCGCTCCCAAAACAAGAAGCGCCGCCTGTTTTGGATCGCCTGAATTAATACCAAGCGCCGCCGCAAGCTTTACCTGCCAAACGCGGTCCTTAACGATGTAAAAATCCGCGCTGTCGTACCTGAAGACCACATCGTCCTGCCAAACCTCATTGCCTCTTGCCGCGTAAACCGCCATCGGCGCCCCAAACCTCTCAATAAGTTCCGCCACCTTCATGCCGACAAGCGAAAACGGGTCTCCCGCCGCGCCGGACTGTTCCTGCGCCCAAAGCGGAAGAGCGAAAAAAAATAACAGTAGTAAATACAGCCCCCGCCTCATATTAATAATAACCATAATAACCAATTGAGGGCTTTGTGGACAGAGGGTTTAAGAGCTGATTTTTCTTAGAGTACGGAGGACATAGACCATTGTAAAACTTAGAATTACTATTGCAACCAGAACAAAAGCTTCAAACAACATATTTAACCTCCTTTAATCCATTTAATAATAATATCTATTAATGAAATTATACCAAGGATTCCTATAAAAGCGCAAGCGCTGTCAAATATTTGTTCTATTTTCGTTTTTTTGTTATTCCTGATAAGTTCTAAAATTTCACAGATATTTTTATTTATTTTTTTTAATTCATCAACAACCGCTTTCATAAATCCACCTTCGATAAAGTCCACGTCTTTCCGCTGACGCGAAGTATTCCTTCATTGGAAATCCATACATTTAAACCGGGACGAACGGGGAAAGATGGCGTTTCGTCTTCATCAAAATAGAGCGGTTCACTGAACGGGGAAGTTCCGTACCAATAGCCTGAGCCAGCGGGAATACTTACAGGTACCGAGGCTTCGGGGACTAGGCGGCGTTTGTCGAAACTTGAGCTGATTGTTTTTTCGGCGACGGAGCGCCAGTTTACAAGCCAGGGATCATTGCGGACGGCTTCGTTTATGCTTTCATCATTGAATAGTTCCCTGAAACGGGGCCAGTCAAAATTGGAGGGAAGCTTTGCCGTATTCTGTCTACTTGCTTGGGCAAGCTCCCAGTAAAAGACCGTATCAGCCCCGGCTTTCCAGCTTAGGCAAAGACGGCTGCCGTCCGCGTCGAAGGGAAACATTGCGCCCGCCGGCTTGAAAATCCCGGAAGGCAGGTTGTGGTCGGGCCAGTAGGGATACGCGGCGACGGGGTTTGCCCATGTAACGAGAATCTCAATCTCCGCGCTTTTTCCGGGCAGAATATCCGCTGTCCGCCGGTTTCCGCTTTTGTCCAGCCATTCCAGCCGCCAATGGGGCTCGCCCAGCAGGGATACCCATTCTTCCGGCGGCGGCGGCGGAATTATTGTGTATGAGGAAGGAGTTATTTCCCCGCAGCATACAAGAAGCGGGAGCAAGATCAGCGCCGGAAAGGAAAAAACATTAAATTTCATACACTATATATGGTGCGGACATGCGTTTTTGCATTACTTTCGCGGAAAATTTTTTAGTTTTTTTCTAAAAAAAGGCTATAAATCAGCCTATTTTCGGGGTGTTTCTTGAATTTTCTATTCATATATATAATAATTATAGTATGCCGGAAACCGCTCAAACGCCGTCATCTTATATTGACACTTTGCAGCAAGCCCTTATCGCCAAAAAGGATTTCTTGGAAAGGGATGAAATGCAAAAACTCAAAGATGAACTTAGAAGTTTTCACACCTCCTTTGCCTCTTTGTACAATATATATTTAAAGAAAAAATTAATTGACGAAGATCCCTACAAACAGGAAGCAAAAATAAACGAACTGGAAGTGCCGGACTCATCGGCTTTTAACGAACAAAAACGCATAGAACAAATGTCGATAAGGCTCGCCAATTATGACAACCAGCTGGACTTTTTAACCAATTTTTACCAGTTAGGCATAGACTTCCTTAATCTTGACCGTATTAAACGTATTGTCGGCCTTGTCCGCTATATAGACTGGGTCGCTTTATCGCCGGACAGCCAGAGCCTTATGACCAAAGCGGTCGCGGAAATATCAATGAACTCAAAAGCCGGCGTTGATCCTATAACGCTCAGCATAATAGGCGAAAGCCTTTCAAGGCTGTCCAAAACAACAGCGTCTTCAATGGGCATATTGAAGAATCTAAGCATCTACTACAGGGAATGTTACAAGCTTGACATACGCCAGAAAATAACACAGGGAATGTCCGCCGGTGAAGCGACTCTTGACAACATAAAGAAAAAAATGTCTTCCGCCATGCCGGGTTCGCCCTTCTATAAAGAACTGGTTGAGGAAGTTATAAAAGAAGATTATTCCAAAGACGGCCAGGAAATGAAGGACATGGTCCTTAGCACCCTTAAAGTCCCCGTGACCAAGCAGAAGGCTGTAAAAGCCGCCGTTAATTTTAAAAACATCCTGCTGGACGGCATTCAGGTAATAGGCGGAGCCTCGGCCTCTCTCACGGAAATCCTGACAAAACTTGATGATAATCAGGCCATAATGGAAAGCCCTAAAAAAGGCTTTATGCATATGATCAAAGAGCTTATCAGGCAGATTACAAACGCGGAACCTGAAGAAGTAATCTACATCGTGGAATACATGGATCAAACCAAGGACGTGCCGGTAAAAGAAAAGATAAATTATCACCAGTTAAGGGATGAATTGGAAAAAAAGATAAGGTTTTTGTCCAGTTTAATGAAAGGGCCGGCTTACCAGAAACTGGCGCAAATGACGGAAGAACAGATAATAGGCTATCTGGAAAGAAATATCGCCGAAATGCAGAATTATCACAAAACCTTAGGCGCGCTTGATGATTATTTCAAGGCAAAAGTCGCCCCGGAAAACAGGGATAAAATAAAAGGGATAAAACCCGAATTGTCGGCGTTAAAAAACTCCTATGTAAAAGCCAACCAGCTGCGCTATGATTACAGCGCCCAAAAAGAAGAAGAAGAACAGTTAAAGCGCCTTGGCATACACATGGACGCCGAAGACTCCGCCGCGGCGCCGCCCGCCGCCGGAAGTCCTCCCGCCTCGGGAAGTCCCCCTGCCGCAGGGAAACCTGCAGCCGCCGGAAAACCTCCTGCCGGGAAACCGGCCGCCTCCGCGGGGAAACCGCCTGCCGCAGCCGGAAAGCCCCCCGCCGCTCCCGCGGGAAAACCGGCCGCTCCCGCAGGGAAACCGCCCGCCGCCGCCGGAAAACCTCCGGCAAAGGGCAAAGCCTCCTGATTTTGTGTTCCTTATTGCCGGAATTTTACCGATAATAGAAGATAAGCAGGAATATCGTGTCAACTTTTAAGAAAACGGCTCTGGTGTTTGTTATCTCCGGTCTTCTTTTTGCCGGGATGGTCTATTTACTTGATTTTGAACCGCTTGATTTTGTACGGACGCATTTTTATAATCCTTCCTTCGTTAGCTCTGTTGTCAGGGAAAATGAAAAAGCCGCTGAAATAGTCCAAAACCATATACTGGAACTTCAAAACAAATTTGCCGCCTCCCTGAACGAGCAGGCTGTAAAAAGCAGTTTTCTTTACAACCAGACCGCCGCGGATATTTACGAGCGTTCAAAGGTTTTTGGGATACTGCTGGAATCCGTCAGCGGGCTTCAGGCGGTCCAGTTTGTAGACAGCAACGGGGTAAGAATTCACTACTCCACTTCCGCCCGCGACTTAATCAGCCAAAGCAGCAATTCCGCCTCTTACCGAAATTATACAGACGACAGCCGCGCCCTGCCTTATGACGACATAAGCGCAGGCGCGAACGAAAAAACAAAGTACACCATGGATGATTCCGGCGACAGGATAATTTTTTCGTTTCCGTTTTATGACTCCATGGACGTTTACAGGGGAACGGCTCTTTTTACCCTTTCCGTCAGGGCGCTAGCCGAAAGGCTTATCACCGCCGGATGCCTTAACCCGACCGACGACATATCGGTTATCAGACTGCCAAGGGGGATAGTTTTTGGAAGCCCGAACACCTCAAAATCCGTTATTTTGGAAAAAATCGCCTCTGTATGGAGCGCGGGCTTTCAGGAATATGTCACGCTTGACGCCGAGGACGCGGGCGTAAAATACGCGCTGATTTCCGTAAAAACCGGCAACGATCTGTTTTTCGGGCGCATAATAAACGATTCTATTTTTTCCATTCCCGACTCACTGAATTTTATATTTAAGCTTTCAATGTTCCTAACCTTATTCCTTACTCTGTATTTCTTAACAAATTTTAAGCCCCATCCCGTAACGCTGGTGCAGAACCGGATTAAAACTCTCAGGACCGGTCTTTTTGAAGAGCTGTACATTAAAAAGACAGGGCAGGACAGGGCAAAATGGATACTGGAACTTGAACAGCGCAGGGACGAGATTCGTTCAGAGCTTAAAAGCAGGATAAAAATCAGGCGCAGCCTTGAAAAGAAAATTGATGAAATAATCGACAAAGCCTGGGACGAGTTGTTGGCCGTAATGAAATCCGGGTATGACATCGCTTCGCTGGAAGAAATAGTAAAAACCCGCGCCGTAAAAGTTGAAAAACCAAAAGCCGAAGGACCAAAAACCGTCTGGGATGAGCTTAAAGAGCTTGAAGAAATCGACGAAGCGGAACCCGTGGAAGAGATTGAACAGGCGGAACCCGCGGACGAAATTGACGAGATAGAGGAAATTGAGGAAGTTGAAGAAGTCGAGGAAGTCGAGGCGCTTGAGGACGCCGATGAAATTGAAGCGGCATTAACCGGCGTAAGAAAAGTTACGGCGGCACAAGAAATTGAGCCCTTCACGGAAATTCAAATATCCAAAGGACTGTTAAAAGCCGCAAGTGAAATCCTCGCAAAGATAAAAAAAGAAGAATCAAAAGCCTCAGCGCGGGCGCAAGGCAGTAACAGAAAAGGGCTTCTTAAACGCGCAATTGAAATTCTTAATTCAAAAGGGAAAGCCTCCGCTCCCGCGCGCAGAGGGGGGCTTTTAAATCTTGCGATTGGCTTCCTTAATTCAATAGAAAACAAACCAATAGAAAACAAACCGAAATCCTCCGGATTGGGGCTTTTGGCGCTTGCTTCATTTTATAAAGAAGAAATGCATGAATCCGCGGCGGTGGCGGCGGATAATCTTTCGGTCAGGGAAGTTGAAGATAATCCGGAAACCGACGACAGCGGACAGGAAATGTTATTTGAAATGGAAGTTGTCTCTCCGTTCTCGTCTATGCTTACTTCTCTTGAGGATGAATAAGAAAACGCGCATCCAAAGGATGCGACGCATCCTTTGGATGCGGCGCTTTATAACGTCGGAAATTATTTAATCAACGTGCGCGGATTAACCGTAACCCCGTTTTTATAAACCATAAAATGCAGATGCGGCCCGGTGCTAAGGCCCGTGCTTCCGACATCGCCTATACGCTCGCCTGTGCCTACATACGCTCCGTTCCTTGTCCTGATAACGCTCAAATGGCCGTATAAGGTGCGGTAGCCGGAATGGTGGCTGATTATCACATAGTTCCCAAAGACCGCGTCATAGCCGGCGCTGCTAACGCGTCCCGACATTGCCGCCCTGACGGGAGTCCCCATGCTTCCCCTGATATCAATACCTGTGTGAAACTGCACGCGGTTTCCGCTGAACGGATCCTTTCTGTAACCGTAAGGGGAAGTTATGACGCCGTTTAAAGGCCATATAAATAAATCGCCGTTGATTTCCTGAAGGCTTACCCAATCAAGTTTCGCGCCCGGAATAAACAGGTCTGTTCCCGTTCTGATTTTATCGGAAAAAAGCTCGTTCGCTGTTTTAATGGCTTCAGGCTCCGCCTTGTATTTTTCCGCGATGGAACTGAGGGTATCCCCGCTTCTTACCGCGTGTAAAATGCCGTCCTGATTGGGAATTCTTAAAACTTTGCCTATCTGCAGCAGGCGGGTATTTGTTATCTTGTTTACGGAGATAATAGTCCCCTGATTAAGCCCCATATTAATCGCGAGTGTGCTGATATTTTCGCCCGAAGCAACTTTATGCGTATCGTAAAATAAAATACGGGTTTTTGACAATGATTCCGGCTCAAGCGCTGCGGTTTCCGGAGGGACCATCTCATTTGAGACGTCGCTTAAAGAAGCGAGAGTTAAAGAAATGTCTTCATTATTGAAATTTCCGCCGCCTATGCCGTTTTCACTGTCCCGAATTTGCTGTTTTTGAGCAAAAAAACCGGGTTTTAACAGGAAAACAAGGTATAAAACAACAGCGAGCCTGAAAATTAATCTGCGATTTCCCAGAGAAAGAGGCATACTATCAGTATATGGTAGAATATTATTAATTGCAATACACCCCTCTTCCCTTTTCGTGTGTTTAGTGTGCGTACCGAAGGTACGATTCATGGTAAAATTCTTAGAAAAATTAATGTGATCAGTCATCGTCGTCACCGCTTTCCAGTCTTTTGATTAAATCCCTGATTTCGGCTGCCTGTTCGTATTCTTCTTCGGCAACCGCCTGCTCAAGTTGTTCCATTAGGGACTTATTCTTATCATCGGAGGCTTTTTCGCCCGGCTCAAGGAAGAAATCAAGGGGAATTCCCGTTTGTTCAATAACGGAAGCGTAGAGATAAAAGGGGCATTTTTGCCGCACCGCTATGGCAAGGGCGTCCGAGGGACGGCTGTCCAGAACAAGGGGGGCTTCATTTGTGTATTCGCCGCCTGTAATTATAAGGCGGGCGTGGAAAGTGTCGTCTTTAAGCTCATAAATTTCGACTCTTTTAACGGTAAGGTTTACATGGTTTAACATATTTAGGAATAAATCATGGGTCATAGGGCGCGGAAGAACCCTTCCCTCCAGAGCGAACAGGATGGACTGCATTTCCAGCGTGCCTATGAAAATCGGCACCGCCGTATCAACGCCGCGCGGCTTTAACAGCACCGCGTTGCCATGCCTGACCTTTACGATGGACCAGATATCGCTAACCAGCATTTCCCGCATTTGAACACCTCAGCTAACCGCTTCTATAAGCCCGTTAAGAAGCATACGGCTTCTTTCATTAATCGGAAATTTTTCAACTTCAATGGAAGAAAACGCTTCGCGCACGTCAAACAGCATAGATTGGGCTTTTTCTTCCGATTCGCTTAAAACGCCGGCGGCGTGCAAAGTGTTAATTAACTCTTCCACTTCCGGAGTCGCGGTTCCGTTTATTTTGGCGGCATGGAAACAATAATATACCATTTCGCGCTTTTCGGGATATCTTGTAAGGTACAGCAGAATAGGCAGGCTCTTCTTCCCCTCGACTACATCGTCCCCGCGCAGTTTTCCCGGAACTCCCGTCGTCAGGTTTTTTACGTCATCCAGTATCTGAAAACCAATTCCCAATTTTTCGGCGGCGTCGCCGAACTTTGCGGCTATTTCCGCTCCGGCGCCGGCGGTGTACGCCCCAACTTCGGCGGCAAGCCGCGCAAGGCTTCCCGTCTTTAACCCGCACATAACAAAGTATTCTTCTATTGTCGGGATAAACGAAACCTTTCTGTGCCAGCTGATGTCTATTGCCTGCCCAAGATGGAGTCCGCGCATATATTTCGCCCAAAGTTTATAAACAAGTTCCTTGTTGCCCACTGCGCAGGCTTCAATGCAGGAGAGCGCCAAAAAATAAATAAAGGAGCCGGAATTTATCGCGGTATCTACGCCGTAAATTTTATGAACCGCGGGCTTGCCCCTTCTCTCTTCAGAATCGTCCTCGATGTCGTCATGTATCAATGACGCGTTATGTGAAAATTCGATTAAGGGCGCGAGAGGAAGGGATGCGTCGCCGCCGCCGAGGCTTTCGCACACAAGCGTCATCAAAAGGGGCCTCCAGCGTTTGCCTCCCCGGGAAAGCATGTCTTTTACGGGAGTAAGAAGGACGCGCAAAGACTCATCGTTGATTTTTTTTATATCTTCGGGGAACACATCCTGAGCCCACGCGGAATTCGCCGAAGAAGCCTGAAAAGCCGTCATTCCGGTATCGTTAAATCCCGGCAGCCATTTTTCAAGCTCCGCTTCAATTTTTTTAATTTGTATATTATACTCTCTATCCATAACATTATTATACAGGATAAAAATGGCGGATTACAAGAAACCTGATCATTGGCAGCAAAAAGCGCGCAAAGAGGGCTATCCCGCAAGATCTGTCTATAAATTAAAAGAAATAGATGAAAAATTCGCTCTTTTTAAGCCTGTTTCCGGCGAGGGAAGCGGAATAAATGCGCGTATTCTTGACCTTGGAGCAGCCCCGGGAAGCTGGAGTCTCTATACGCTGCGCAAAATGGGCGCGCGCTGTTTTCTCGCCGCCGCCGACCTTTCCCCCCTTTCCCGCGAATTTGACAAGGGGCTTTTTGACAGCGGCAATTTCTTCTTTATTCAGGGCGACATTACTACGCCCCAAGTCCGCGAAGCGTTATTCGAAAAAGGCCCCTATTCGGCAATTATAAGCGACGCCGCGCCAGGCACCACCGGCAATCACACGGTAGACGCCGCCCGCTCGTTAGGGCTTGCGGAAGAAGTAATCAACTACGCGGAAAACATGCTCGCGGCGGGCGGCAATCTGGCGCTGAAGGTTTTTCAGGGCGGCGACAGCGCGGCTCTCCTTAAACGCATGAAGCCGCTTTTTGAAACAGCGAAAAGTTTTAAGCCGGCGGCCTGCCGGGGGGAATCTGTGGAGACTTATTACATTGGTCTGAATAAAATATAATATACGCCATTAAAACGGCGTATACTTATACGATAAGCGACATTAAAACGCCGCTTATCTGCGCTTTTTTGCGCATAATACGGAAATTTTGGGGTTTATTCATTTTTTATATAAAATTACTTGCGTTAGTATTTATCCTGTTATATAATTTTATTATGATTTGTAATATAGAAGAAAAATGGGTAAAAATTTTTCTTTTAACATATTTGATATTTGTCTTAATTTGCACATCCGCCATTTCAGCGGGCGAAGCCTTCGGTCAGGAATATTCAAGTAATGAAAATCTGAATTCAAGCAAATATTTTTCCTCGGTAGGTCATAATATTGACTGGCTGGCAAGAGTTACTGTAAGAAAAGCCAACGGCAATTCACATTCCCATCTGCGAAGCAGACTGCTCCGGGTATTTACGTTTGCCGGAACAATCGCTATGGCGATATATCTGATTAGGGCAAATCAAAAAAATAAAAACAATAAAATTCCGGCAATAAAAAATCTTGTTCTTCTGAAACTCCGAATCTGATACCTTTCTCTTTTAAGTTTTCTCAAAAAAAATCACGATGAAACTTTGAAAAAGAAAGAGGTATTATATGAAGATAAGAAAAGGCTTACATAAAACTCAAACTGCGCAGCCGCGTACATGCGCTAAATTAAGCGAACCGGAAAAAGTTAAAAATGATAATGAAAATAATGTGGAAATTTTACTCTCATTATGCAACAGCATGGATGAACTCTACAATAATTTAAGCAAGCTAAGCAACGTATTAGAGAAAAGAATCGAAGAACACAATATATCACAGGGAAAAGGAGTTGAGCAATGAAAATTAAAATAAAACTGAGCATTATGATGATCGCCATTGTATTGGTAGTGGCGGGCGGTATTGCCGTAATTGAGCTGGTAAAGTCAAGCGGCATAGTTTTGGGTCTTGCCAGACAGAGAACTTTGTATCTGACGCGCCAGCGCGCCGAGTACTGGGACGGCCGCCTGAACGGCTATATAAACGTGCTGCAGACCCTGTCGAATATTTTTAACTTTTATGAAGAGATACCGGTGGCGGACAGACGCCAGCAGTTCGAAGATAATTTAAACGGCGTATTTGAGGACATGCCGGATTTTGTGCGGCTTGGCACTGTCTGGAAACCGAACGCCATTGACGGGCAGGACGCTAAAAATATAGGCAGGGTAGGCTCAACCCCCACGGGACAGTTCGCTTTTAACCTGTCCAGGGAAACCGGGCAGATAGTGAAACTGACCAGCGGCGTCGTTAATGAGACAGTGGCCATATTGAACGGCCCCAACGGCAAAGTAGTCAATATGAGCGACCCCGCCGAATTTAAGAATCAGGGAAAAGATACCCACGCCGTCAGGATCACAGTCCCAATTATAAACAAACGCATCAATGAATCAGTCGGAGCCGTAGTCGCCCAGTTGGACATTGGCTTGATACAGCCATTACTGGAGAAGCTTGTCAAAGAAAACGATGAAGTTACAAGCGCGTCCATTTACTCCGACAACGGGTTTATTCTGGCAAATTACCTGTCTGAGTTTATAGGAAAACAAATCGACGAGGAAACACAATACGGCAAACAGTTAAACGACGTCAAAACGGCTATTAAAAACGCGAAAGAATGGGAGGGGACGGAGCTTGACCCAGAACTGCATACAAACATGGTAATGGCGGTAGCCAATATTCCCATAGGGGCTTCCCCGACAACATGGTCTGTAATGATCGGTACAACACAAGCGTACATCATGAGAGAAGTCGACTCTTTAAGAAATTTTGTAATTATTTTGGCGTCTGTTGCCCTTGTAGTAGCGGTGGTAATTATCTACCTTGTACTTGGTAATACTACCGCCCCAATCGTCAGGGTAGCGGATACGCTCAAAGACATTTCCGAAGGCGAAGGCGACCTGACACGGTCTATAGCCGTCAGCTCCAATGACGAGGTAGGCGACCTTGCCAAATATTTCAACAACACGCTTGGAAAAATCAAAAACCTTGTGCTTGTCATTAAAAATCAGTCTCATACCTTGTCAGACATAGGCAGCGACCTGTCCAGCAATATGACCGAAACCGCCGCGGCTATCAACGAAATTACAGCCAACATCCAGAGCGTCAAGGGCAGGGTCATCAACCAGAGCGCCAGCGTAACCGAAACAAACGCGACTATGGAACAGGTTATCGCCAACATCAACAAACTAAACGGCCATGTTGAAAACCAGAGTCGCAATGTTTCGCAGGCGTCGTCCGCCATTGAGGAGATGGTGGCCAATATCGGTTCCGTCACCAACACGCTGATCAACAATGCCGCCAACGTAAAAACATTGCAGGAAGCCTCCGAAGTAGGAAAGACAGGCCTGCAGGAAGTGGCGACGGACATTCAGGAAATATCGCGCGAGTCAGAAGGCCTTATGGAGATCAACGCCGTAATGGAAAACATAGCGAGCCAGACAAATCTGCTTTCTATGAACGCCGCTATTGAAGCCGCGCACGCCGGAGAAGCGGGTAAGGGCTTCGCCGTAGTCGCCGACGAAATCCGCAAACTTGCCGAAAGTTCCAGCGAACAGTCCAAGACCATAGGCACTGTATTAAAGAAGATAAAGGAATCGATAGACAAGATAACCAGTTCCACCCAAAACGTACTGACAAGGTTCGAGTCTATTGACTCCGGCGTTAGGACTGTGGCGCAGCAGGAAGAAGTCATCCGCAACGCGATGGAAGAGCAGGGCGAGGGAAGCAAGCAGGTACTGCAAAGCGCGAGTTCTTTAAGCCAGCTTACCCAGCAGGTAAAGAGCGGTTCGGAAGAGATGCTTAACGGCAGCCAGGAAGTAATGAAAGAGAGCCAGAACCTTGAAAGGGTAACGCAGGAGA
>Ga0268262_10002965_pt1 | contig 18953 bp, 18 predicted proteins | sample TergutNc150P3_FD_190354 | JGI IMG/M metagenome (GOLD analysis project Ga0268262, IMG submission 190354) | Nasutitermes corniger P3 segment gut microbial community from laboratory colony in Florida, USA - Nc150 P3 (SPAdes) (version 2) | ecosystem: Host-associated > Arthropoda: Insects >...
TAAAATATATTAGGATAATTGGTACCACCAAAATCAATAAAAAAATTATTAAATATTCAAGATCGGAAGTATCACCTTCATTAAAAAGAATGAGAACTATGAAGTATAATACTACCCCAACAATAATTGGCACAACCATACGCGCTTTCTCGATTAGTTCTTTTCGCCTTTTTTCGGCTTCCACTTTCCCCAAAAATTCGCCGTCTTTCCAGTCTCCTTCTTCAACTTTGCCGTCAGCGTAGGTCATTTTACCTTTGCCGTGGGGTTTGTCGTTAACGAAATCGCCTACATAGACTTGGCCGTTAGCCAATGATAGTTTTCCTTTGCCATTGAAATTACCGTCAACATAATCGCCTTCGTAAGACGAGCCGTCTGTACCAGTCAGTTTCCCTTTGCCGGTTTGTTTGCCATTAACAAAATCGCCTTCGTATACACCGCCATCCGTGTAAGTTTCTTTCCCTTTGCCGTGAGGTTTTCCATTAACCCAATCGCCTTCGGTTATTACGCCTACTGAGGAAATCGCTTTCCCTTTGCCATGCAGTTCTCCGTTAACAAAATCACCTTCTTCTACACCGCCGTCTGGGTAAGTCTGTTTCCCTTTTCCATTGATATTACCGTGAACAAAATCGCCTTCGTATACTTTACCCTTTGAGCCAGTCAATTTGCCTTTGCCGTGGGGTTTTCCGTTAAGTAGTTCGCCTTCGTAAATAGAGCCGTCCGGAAACTTCAATTTTTCTTTTGCCATAAAAATCTCCTTATAAATAAAATTTCAGGGAAAACCAAGTACCCTGATAAAGGGTATTAATACCGCAGGGCATAGCCCTGCACCCGGCGCCTACGGCGCCTTTCCGCGGCAGAGCCGCGGGGTATTAAACCCTTTTTTGTTCCTCCTCGCTCGGTCATGCGAAAGCAAGCTTTCACGCGACCCTCGCTCGTCGTCCAATAAAAACAAAACAACAGATGGCCAACACCATATGTGCTAGCTTAAGAAACACTAATATTCACGCAGAGGCGCATCGAACCTTCGGTTCGCGGACGCAAAGGACTAAAGGCAATTTGTAAGCTAAGCGCCTACGAACCTAAGGTTCGATTCTAGTTTTATGATCATAAAAACTAAGAAAAAGAATAGTTAAAGACGCGCTATTTGGTAATAACGCGTCGTTCTCTGCGTTCTTTGCGCCTCTGCGTGAAAATATTCGAAAAAATAATCTGAAGTTAGCGCTTGTGGTGAAATATACCTGCTTTAAAACAGACTATAAATCAGGATTTTAGCGCAGCCTTTTGTTCACTTTATCATCATCACTACTGTGTGTGTAGTTTGCGCAATTTCTCCAATTATCGCTGGATAAGCAATAACCTTCTTTTTGATATCCATCCTGGTACGTATCATATAAGACACACCTTTTATACTCCAAGCAGAAATATGGACACCTGATATACCTCCTTTATTTATGCGACTTTTATTTCCTGTCCAACGGACAGTGTTCAAACCCTGAAAACTTCAGCGTAAAGAATCTGTAGCTATATACACCTGACAAGGAAACGGGCAAGTGATCTACTTCGCTTTTATAATGATAAGGAGTAAAAAATAATCCTTTCAACAGAAAAATACTACAGATTTCGGCTTTTTTTTGGGCTTACATTCGTAAAAATGCCAAATCCGGGCAGGGTGCTGCATGGACTCATACCGATTAAAATGACACTATTCCCAATATTGTCAAAATCCCTAAACCCTTCGGCGACATAAAATCGTCGTTGTATTGACAGAACAATGACGATCTTATAATATAATTCAGAAACCATAAAATGACCAATGACACTAATTCACGTAGAGCTGTTCTTGTAGTTGATGATGATGAGACGCATCTTGTATACACTCAGGCATCATTAAAAGATGAATATGATGTTTTTACGGTAAAGTCAGGAAAAGAAGCCCTGGAATTTCTGGGTAAAAGCCAAAGCATTCCGGATTTAATACTCCTTGATGTTCTAATGCCTGAGATGGATGGATGGACAGTATTCGACAAAATTACTGATATCGCGGCTTATAAATTCACTCCAATAATATTTTATTCATCATTGGAAGAGGAAGTTGCGAGAGAAAAGGCTTATGAGCTTGGAGCATTTGATTACATTACTAAACCCTGCAAAAAATCAGTTTTACAAGACAAAATAAAAGACACATTACAGAAAGCTGAATTGAAAAAGCAGCATTATGGCATATAAAATTGAAAAATGATTTTTCGCTATTTGACTTGTTTGGATAAGCTCTTAATACCTAAATCTCAATTCCAGCGCTACTGCAGTTTGCCTGCGGATTGCAAGCACGAAAAGGCTGGAAGGCTCACCAATGGGAAACCTCATTGACAAACCGCCGCTCAAGTTTTGGTAAAAAGAATAACCCACATATGGACTGAATACCAAACCCATATATTCTGCGTCAATGAACGAGGATGCCCAAAGCTGGAATTGCAAACCAATAGTCAGGGACGGTAAAAATGAAGGGTTCCATGTTAAAGAGAGAAACATATTATGCTTAGATAAATTATTGGTCGAAAAATTATTGCCGTTGTACAAGTATTCATAATTCAGAACGACAGCTCCGGGCAAACTATAGCGCAATCCGAAAAGAATAGAGGAACTGTACAGGTAATCAAGGTAAAATATTCCGTTAAACAATTGAAAAGAGCATGAAAGGCCGAAAGGAAAATCCCTAAACCCTTCAGCGTAAAGTAGGGCTGAAAATGTAAAGGGGTAATGATAAAGGTCGTATTTCAACAGGCCACTTAGGTTTTCAAAACTAAATGTATCAGGCGTGTCTGTCCGGTTAAAATCGCCGTAGTAAAGCAAGGTTTGAAAGTTCAAAAAATCGTTGTAAAAAGCGTCAAACTCAATTATACCGCTTCCGGCAAACGAAGAAGAAAGAGCGTTAATTGTTTCAGGATTTATTCGGTTAAACAAAGAAAATTTACGCGAAAACCCAAGGTTCACTACCTTTTTGCCTATATAAAAAACGCTGAAATCCTTAACCGGAAATTGTATGAATAACTGGTTCATATCTGCCAAAACAGAATTATTAGCAGAAAACAGTTTCGCGCCCGTAAGCAACTGCATTGCCAGCCTGCTGTTATTTTCAGAGAAAATTGAAAAGTTCAGGTCGTTCTGAAACTGCGTAGACGTACCGTTATATTCCATATCCTCAAAGGCGTTTATGATATATGCGCCAAATTCGCCCGATATATTAAAATCAAGAGAAAGCAAGTTAAAACAGACAAAACAAGAAAGCGATAATACAGTAAAAAACTTTTTCATTGAGTTCCGTCCGTTTTACCCTGTGTTGAGAGTGTACTAATATGGCCGTCTTTCAGTTCAATAACTACGCTCAGTTTATTAATAACAAATGGATCATGCGAAGAAATGATAAACGTTGTGCCGTGCTTTTTGTTTATCTCCCTCATAATTTCAATCACCTGCAAGGCCATGCCGCTGTCCAGGTTTGCCGTAGGCTCGTCGGCAAGCACAACAGGCGGTTCCTTAACCAACGCCCTGGCTATTGAAACTCGCTGTTGTTGGCCGCCCGACAGCTGGAACGGTCTGTGGTGTATCCATTCGATTAGGCCCAACTCTTCGATAATTCTATTTATTTTCGGTTTTCTTTCCCTGCTCGGGACACTGTTTATTAAAAGAGGTAGTTCAACATTATGATAAACATCCAGTTCGGGAACCAGGTTAAAGTCCTGAAAAACAAAGCCAAAGTATTTTTTTCGCAATAAAGCCCTCTCTTTTGCATTGGTAACAGACACCGTTTTTGAATCAAGCGTGTATGTTCCGGTGCTTGGAACGTCAATTAGGCCGATAATATTCAGTAAGGTAGATTTGCCGCTGCCGGAAGGGCCTTTAATTCCGAAAAAAGAATTGGCGGGAATATTCAGCGTGACATCTGCCAAAGCGGAAACCGAGTGTTCCCCGATTCGATATTCTTTGTTTACAGAAACCATGTCTATCATATTTCCCCTACCTCACATTTGACCTAAGGTAATTTACCGTGAACCATGAGGAAGGGAAAGATTCCCTTTTTACAATTCCGCTGAATGTTACGGTGGAAGTTTTACCCGCCGTCAATCTGTCTATGAAGTCAAAGTTTATAGAACTTACCTGCCCATTTGGCGTTGTTTGTATCTCTTTTATTAGCATTTCACGGCATAAAAGACCTGCCCTTGAGTAATACTCGCGTTTTATCGGAAGCAAGGGGCGTCTATATACGCGGTTATCTTTGCGTATGCCGCGTTTTTGTTGTTGGAGACAAGATTCATGCGGTAGCATTGCTGGCCGCTATCAAGCTTTACAGACTGTCCTTCGGTAATGGCATAGTTAGTTGATAGCATCGTATTCAAAATGTCTTCCTGAGATAAAGTCGATTGCTCAAAATTGCGCTCAGCCGCTATTTGCGTCATCCTGTCTACCTTCTTGACGTAATAATATATAGTGTTGCCGTTTCTTAACGTGCCTTGTCCCAAGAGCAAGTTCGGGTTTGTGTATATCGCAAGGTACTTTCCGCCACCGTTCATGTAGCATTTAAGCTCGTACCATTGCGCCTTTGAGCCGGAAACGTAATTTTCTATGGTGATCGTAAATTCTGAAACTTCCGGTATAAAGCGCAGATCGGAATCAAGTAAAACCTTGTTCCAATTTGTATTTTGTCCAAAAATGAATGGTACTGTCAGCAAAAAAATCAAAATAAAAGCCGTTTTTGTTTTCATGAATACGCTCCTTTGGCCTGAAACTTTTTAAGGCCGAAAAATCCGGATAAAATACTGGTCAAAAATATTGATAAAACAGTTATCAATACAATTAAGATATTGTGGTCCAAAATAATCCTGTTGCTTCCAATCATTGCAATAAATTCGCTGTATTTTATGCTGTTAATAACAATCCTTTCGCAGATAATTTTTGACAATAGTGTAAAAACGGCAAAAGGCAAAATAGACACTAAAAAGACAAGGCAGTTATCAAGCAAGACGTATAATTTCATAAGAACGGGAGAGAGACCGAAGCTGAATAACGTTAAAAACTCTTTTCGCCTTAGGCAGAATTCATTATAATAGTGGTTGTACAATGAAAAACTGAAAACCATCAATAAAGAAAAGTTGATCAGGAAAATCATTACAGAATAAAAGATACAAACATAGATATAATACGATGACATAAAGCGGTCTTCCATCTGGTAGCGGTTTTGTATGGAAATCGTGCTTCCAAATTTATTCTTTATGATATCCACATAAGATTGTAACTGGTCAAAATTCATTTTGTTGTCCGGAAAGAAAATCAAAAGCCCGTTAATAAAATCACCGTCCTGCATAAAAAGCCATTGCAATTCATCCAGTGGCATGTACGCGCCTGAGTTCTGGGAATAACTATTCCCAAAAAACAAGCCGCCTACAGTGTATTCATAGGCGTTGATTTCGCCTTCAAAAACCTGGATTTGCACTACTACCTTATCGCCTTTGGCTATGCCTATGCGTTTGGCAAAAGAAACGTCCAGCAGTATCGAGTTGCTGTCAAATACTGGTTCCGTGTACCATGAATAATTGGAACGCAAAAGGCTAAAGTATTCTTCCGTTATTCCCGCAACGGTCGTTGAGTTATAGCCTGAATTTGTCGTAATAATGGAAGCCGTTTTGCTGTAACTTCTGTAAATAGCTTTGTCTTCGGTTCCGATTCCGTCAACGTAACTGTATACATCGGCCAGGTTTCCTTCGGCCTTTGCCGCAGTTATTGATATATCGCCGTTTTGAAAATATATATTTGCCTTGGCTTTATTAATAAAACCGGAGAGAATCGCAAGCGAAAACAGCACGATTGACAAAGGCAGGGAAAATAATATGGCCCGTCCTATTGTTCTCTTATACCTGTATAAATTGATGCGCAATATCAACGGCAATATGATCATTGGCAATTACCCCTTTTACCGTGCATATGATAATATACTCATCAGATTTTCTTTCCCTAATTTGAAATACAAGAGCGCGAAAAAGCACAGGCTGTAAACAAACAGGAACATAAAAGACAAAAGCAGGAATAATAAAAATTGCATCTTAATCTGCAAATCCACAGAAGAGAAAATAAACTCTATCGCGAGGTTAAAAGCGTAAAAATGCGCCTGATTGATTATTCCCACAGATAAAACGCAGAATAATGCGCCGACTAAAATAACCACAAAAACAAAAAACACCATTTCCATGATGAATTGTACAACAATTTCGCTTTTGGTAAGACCATAGGCAAGGAAAACGGAAATTTCGCTTTTTCTTCTGTCAATTATATCCACAGAAGAGGATAAAACTAACTGAGCCATGAACCCTAAGAAGAATGCTATCAGTATGAATTCCAGCACTATAAAAACAATGTCCGCCATTCTTGGCAGGGATAATTTTTCGATTGCTTTATAATGAACAAACCCGTCATCGTCCTTGAAAGCAAAGCCGCTTCCAAAAGTAATAATTTCATTTACCGTCTCGGAATCCGCCATCATAATTTCTCTTAACGAGCTGATACCTATATATGCGATAAAGTCATTGTAGAGCAGGGAAACAGCACCTGTGTCGAGATAGCCGGAAAGGGTTACAAATTAATAGTTTTGATAGCCTTCAACAGTCCCAACTATAAAGATGGCCTTGTCGCCAATATCTAAATAAAGATTTTTCGCTAGCTGTTCCGACATAATGACTTCATTCATGCCTGGGCGGGGAAGACTGCCGCCCGCTAAGATTATATGCTTACCCAGCGAGGTTTCTCTTTTAAAATCAATGCCGCATATTATCGCACCTCTATTTTGATCTTGGGGACTATCGGAATTTTCAAAAACTCCAAATGTCTTTATTCTGGCGGATGTTGTTTTTTCCAGGCCCGGATGCTTCTGGTAGAATGACGGTAAATCGAAGTATGAGCTTTCTTTGAAGGGTGCAAAAAAGTCATAGGTAACATTATTGCTTGTTACAATGCTTCCGCCGCCCATGAATCTGTTAATCCATGAGTTGTACAAATTACTCCGCAGTTGGTTCATTATACTGATTACAAGAAACATGAGCGTAAAAGAAACAATCAAGGTGATGGTGTGCGCAGGCTTATTTATGTAATAGTTATACGAATTGAAAATTGAATACCTTAGTTTCTGCGCCAGAGTCATCTATAAATTGACCTTTTCACCTTTTGACAATGTTTCGCGCAGGCTGTCAAAAATTTCTTTAGTAATCGTTTGATAACCCATAACAGTTATCAATAAATCCTTCCATACTCCGGTTTTCTGCGTACATGATAGAAGCTCAAGTTCGGTATATGAGCCTTTGTTATTAAGTCTGAATATACCGTGCATTCCAGAAAAGATGCCGAATATGCCGTAAGGGCTGAATTGGTATGTAATAGTACCGCTGTTTGATGAATCGGCGGCACGCTTAAAAATAAACTTTGAATAATTATTGCCGTTTAAAAAACCGGCAGTAAATGTTGATGTTCCGGTATTGATATATGGCAATAAGACAACCATGTCGATCAAATAACTTGTATACAGCCATGTCGGTTTTACCCTTATAGCCCTATAGTTGATTCGCGGTTCTTCCTTGCCGTCTCTGTTATTGTGAATATAATAGGTTTGTGAAAGTCTGTCTGTGTTAAAATCAGCTTTAAATTGCAATTTGGCGGTTATATCCTCACCACCAGCCAATATATTATCCATATCAAAGGACTCAAGCATTCCCTGTTTCAGGTTTACCTTTAATTTCATGCCCATAACCACTCCGTGTCCGGTTTCGGTAAAATCCTGTAATATAGCGAAGGTCAAACTTTCACTGTCCGCTTCTTCAAGAAGGCAATAATTCATAACCGGATTATTGCCCTCGCTGTCTGACATTTTCAAAATAACAAAGTTATAGGGCATACCACGGTATTCAAAGGTAACTGGTTCAGTCTTTGGGCTAAAAGCGAAATGCAACGCCAAAAAGGCCGCCGCGAGAAAGGCCAAAATAACCAGAAGCATCTTAATTGTTTTCATCACTCACCCATTTTGATTAAATGCTGCTTTATTTTTATCTTATATGGTATGATAATTACCAAATTAATGAATCCTGCAATGATTATGGTATTAGTCATAAAAAAAGATTAGGTCCCACTTCCTCTTTGGATTCTAAAAATACAATCATCACTACAAATAATACTGACAAAACCAATATGACAGTCAGCCATAATACTACTGTATAATTATTGAAAAAATCTTCTACTTTTTTCCATGTTTCACTTTCTTTTTCTGTTTTTGAGTATACTGAAAATGCATTAAGAAAAAAATTACCGTACATAATGTATTGAAATAATAATGGAAAAATCACAATTATCATAATAGCCCTTAGATCAAAAACATATGCAACTATTCCACCAGAAAACATAATAAATGTTACAATTGCTGTTGCTACCACCAATATTCCAATAAATAATTTACTCATAAGTTTAGCGCTTTTACTGTCCGAAATAATTTTGTTTGTCATTTTTTTATCACCTTTTAAAATTGTATCTAAAGAAATATTAAAAAGTTCGCTAATATACATGACATTCTCTATATCAGGCAACGCCACACCTCGTTCCCATTTAGAAACGGCCTGTCGTGAAATTGCCAATTTCTCAGCAAAATGCTCCTGGCTTAATCCGGCATTTTCGCGAATTTCTTTTATCATGTTACCAACTACCATATATTCCTCTCTTATAAAATTGATATATAGGGTCAATTTTACAATTTTTAAATGCTTTTACAAGAAACCACTGGTTGCATTTTAGCGAAAATATGCGTAAAAATGGAAACCAACAGTTGCATCAAATAGGTGACTGACACCTGGCGTCATCTGCGAAATGCAGCGCTAAAAAAGGCGGCCGCGAGGCCTCCCAAGATAACTATAAGTGTTTTAAATATTTTTCATCATTCACCCATCGCGTTAAGTTTATTCTCCGCCCAGGCCTGAACCGGGAAGAAAATAACGAAACTTACGAGAATGGAGTAAAACACTGTGATCAAACTTACCGCTATATTGGGCCCAAGCATTTCCTTTTTATCCAGGAACATAAGGCAAGCAATAAACCCGGTCAAGAATCCGAATCCGCCTGTTCCCAGGGTAAATTTAATCGTGTTTTTTACTGCCGTCGAAAGACTCACAAGCTCAGTTCTGGTGTAATTGTAGTTCTTCTTGAAACTAGACTTGATATACCTGCTTATGATGCTCCCGCTTTTTGAGGTAAAAAAGAAAAAAAACAAAAAAATAAGCGTTAAGAGGGCCGATGGCATATCAATAAAAGCTAAACCAGACATACCCATTGGTAAGCTCACAAACGCAGAAATAAGAACTGAAAATAAAAACCCGATTATTATCAACATTTAATTACCTCCTGGGAAACCTCCGATTAACTTGACGCTAATCTGCGGTTCCCCATTGATTTTCTCGTTTTCCTACGGAAAACGCGGACTGAAGTCCGAAAAAAATCTATAATAAAGTAGAATTGATTTATTCTCGATTGAATAAATCAATTCTTTCCTAAGTAAAATACAATAGTGTCGGTTATGTTTTTGATATAACCATCCAACATCTCGGAGCTGTCCGACATCATGGCGGAACGGCTCTGGTAGTACCCGTCAGCAAGCGATCTAATTGGCCGCAAGTTTACAGAAAAACACATCACAGCCGTGAACACACACGCCGCCGCAAGCATTACCACCTTTCTGAAATCCGTCCGTTCATTTTTTGCTTTACGCAGCCCTTTGCTAATAGCAGTGTCAAGCATGGTTTCTTCGCAGTCACGGGTGTTTTCCACGTAAGAAAGGAATGATTCCTTATTCATTAGAAACCTCCAGCCGCAGTAAATTTAAAGCCCTGTTTAAGCGACTTTTAACTGTCCCTTCCGGTATGTTCAATATTGCCGATATTTCAGAGAGCGTATAACCAGAATAATACTTCAAACTGACGATTTCGCGAAGCTCCTTTTGCAAAGATTCAATCAGAACGAAAAATTCCATATCACTGTGATTATCGTAATGCGCACCTTCAGGCACTGTTTCCATAACTACCTCATGCTTTTGCCTCCTCTTAATATCCTTTGCTACATTCAACACGATGCGGATAAACCATGTTTCCGCATATTGATGTTCGCGCAGCCGCTTTATTCCCTTAAACGCCCGAAAGACAGCTTCACTGACGGCGTCAAGGGCGAGGGTTTCACTGCCGAGTACGCCTTTTGCTGTACGAAAAAGCTTCGTTTTCAAAACATCGCAGAGCGCGGCAAAACTGTCTTCGTCGCCCCGCGAGGCCCGACCGGCAAGGTATTCCGGCGTTTCAACTACCTTCACAAAACCTCTCTTGTCTCTGTATATTAGACTGTGGAAATTGTATTTTAGTTCTTTAAAAATCTATTTTCCATAAAAAAAGCCCCTCTGGCGGAGCGGTGGGCCCTGTAAGCTGTCTGTTTCTCGATTCAATTACTTCGTGTAAATAACAGGGGCTTAATTTTTTTTCTTCAAAATGTATCAAGGTTCCGGCAATGGAACGGACCATCTTCCATAAAAAAGCGTTGGCGGTAATTTCAAAGACCAGCTTGTCGCCCTCAAAAAAAAAGCAGGCGTTGGCAATAAAGCGAAAACGGGATTTGCTTTTGTCTCCGGGAATCGCGAAGGCGGTAAAATCCATTTCGCCGCGGAAAAGTCCGGCGTATTCGTTGAGTAGTAAGATGTCCGGTTGCCGCCTAAGGTGCCAGGCGTAGCGCAGTTCCCAGGGCAGGGCATCACGGCGGGTAATAAAAAAATAGCGATAAGTGCGCAGGCGGGCGTCAAAGCGGGAGTGGAAGTTCGCGGCGGTTTCGCGGGCGTCCAGCACCCTGACATCATGGGGGAGCAGGCTGTTCAAAGCCGGGACAAAGCGGCAGGCTTCCATGCTCTGGATGGAAGTGTAAAAATTCGCCGCCTGGCCCGCGGCGTGAACACCGGTGTCGGTGCGGCCCGAACCGGTAAGAACCACCGGCGCTTTGTGAAGCTTTTCCAGGGCGTCTTCAACAACCCCCTGAACCGTTCTTGTCTTGACGGGCGAAGGGCATTTTTTCCTTACTTCCTGTCTCTGCCATCCAAAAAAATCCGTGCCGTCGTAGGCAAGAGTGAGCATGATATTGCGAAGCTCTGCAGCTTCACACAACATCGACCTCATTGAGCTCTTTGGAAATTGTCTCGTAAAGATTTTTGGCGTGTTCAAGAAGCGGGCCGGGCTTGGATTTTGAGGACTTGCCGACGCCGAAGATCCTCGCGATGGTCCGCTTGGCTTCTTCAAGAGCCTTTTTCCGAAGCTCAGGATTATCCTTGTAACTGTACTTATATCTAAGGAGGGCAGTCAGGTAGAGGGCCCCTTCGTAGCTGTAGTTTTTATCGGTGTCAGGGCCAAAGTTTTTCATGGCTGAAAGTGTCTCAATGCCCCGCTGTTCCCGCCGTATTGCTTCATTATATAAGTAGTTGGCTTTTTTCTTAAATAACATAGCAAGCCAATCGTAATGCTGTTCGGGAGATTTCTTGTTTATGTCGTCAAGAAGCCAGCCTGCCCTGAGCGCGGCAACCGCCTGTTTTATTGTAGGAGAAAACTCTTTTGGGAAAAACTCATAACACCTTACAACAAGATAAAGCGAAGCGGTACCCGAAATAACATCTCTTGGTCTTGTAAAATCCGCTTCCGGGAAAATCAGCTTTGTATCCGCTATACGCTCTTCCCGATCCATTCTTGCCTTCTCTTTTGTAAAAGGCGGAAAATCAATAAAATCCTTGTCCATCGCGGCAAACCAGCACTCGGGACAGACAGTAGCCTGATAGATAAGCGGATAAACTTCCCCATATTTGGCCGAGGGCTCATAAAGCCTGTGCAGCTCATCGGTTAGTTTCCCGGCAATGAGCCTTCCCGAACCGGAAAGGAGTTCTTCCCTGTTAAAATTTTTACCGCAAACGGGACAGGTGAGTTCTTCCTTGGAAATGAAGGATACTTTTAATTCCCTTGCTTTATAGTTCACTTTCAAGTACCACCATTGCTATCGCGTTGTCCCGCTCATGGCTAAGCGAAACGTGAATTTTTTCCGCCCCGCAGTTTTCCAGGGCGGATAGAGCCGTGCCCGAAACCAGGATTTCAGGCTGACCGTTATGCTTGTTTTTTAGCATTATGTCTTTTAGCACAATACCCTCAAGGCCCGTGCCCAATGCTTTTCCAAAAGCTTCTTTTGCGGCAAACCTTGCGGCAAGAGACTGATCCGCGCTGTTGCCTTTTTTTAGAGCGGCAGAAAGTTCTTCCGCATGAAAAAAACGCTCCAAAATACCGGGAATTTCCTGCCACTTTTTCATGCGATGAACATGGACAATGTCAATGCCGATGCCTTTGATCACTCGCTCTCATCTCCTACATCCGTAATTTCAATTCTTGTTTCCCGTGGTTCCACCCTGAAGCTTAAGCCGGCCACGGTTCCGGAAAGAACGCTCAAAACATAATCTCCGATCTCGCTGATTTGCGAACAATCAACTTTTAGAAATCCATACGGAAGAACAAAAGACTCCACAGCATCACGATCAAATCCTTCGATACGAACATTTGCCGTTGCTTTTTCCAGCTCTCCGGCAAATTGTTCATCCAGTCCGGTTATGGCAATCGGAACATTGGAGATATTCCTTACCACGATGATCTGGCTGATTGAAGCGGAAAAATTAACGGATCCCTCCCCACGGATCACAATGAGAGGATCACTGTGCACAATTGGAACGCTTCTTACGGAAAAATCGCTTCTGCGGGCAGAAAGATCAATATAGTCAGTGTAAAGCTCGGAAAGATTTCCCAAAAGGGTAGCGGGACCTTCAACCACAACCTGATTCGGTTCAATGGAAAAAGAGTTCATGTTGTAACCTGTTTCCACCTGTCCGGTAAAATTCACGGTAACGGGAACAAATTTGCTTACTTTGTGATCAAGTGTAAATTTTATTTCCATTGGTTCAACGGATTTTTGCAGCGGCTCCAAACCCTGGGCAGTGCTTTTTCTTCGCAATTGAACCACCTCGGTATATGTTCCGGGAGTCTTAATCTCTCTTAGATTAACGTAGGCTTCTATATCCTCTTCCAAAATTAAATTCAGGTCCTGGCTTTCTCCCCTAAGGGTTACCGTAACAGATCGCGGATAGGAATTTGACGGCATCATCGCGTTTAATTGTTCAATAACTAAAGGAGTGTTAAAAACCCTCGTCTCAAGAAGACTCAGCCGGTGATAAATTAGCAGGATAATGGACAAAGCCAGCGACAAAACTTTGGCAGGCCAGTTTTCCGCCGCCTTGGCGAAAAATTTTCCGGGGCTCACTTTCTACTCCTTTTCGCCTTTCAGGGGAACCGGATCCAAAAATGCCTCGCCTGATGTTTTCGCGGATATTCCCGCAGATATATCCGCGATTACGCTGTCTTCTCCTTTACGCATGCCGCGATCCAAAAGCTCTTTTAGTTTACGCGTTATTTCGATAGACGAGAGATCGTAAAATATTTTTCCGTCAACGACGAGACTTATCGCCCCGGTTTCTTCCGAAACCACAAGGATCACCACATCCGATTGTTCAGACATTCCAAGGGCCGCCCGATGGCGGGTTCCGAAACTTTTCTTGATGTTTGGCTGCTCTGAAAGCGGAAGCAGGCATCCGGCGGCAATAATGCGGTTGTTCTGAATTACCATAGCGCCGTCGTGCAGAGGCGTGTCAAACTCAAAAACCGTTACAATAAGGCTTGAAGAAATATCCGCGTTTAATCTGGTTCCCGTATCAATGGTATTTTTTATGTTGACCCGTCGGGAAAAAACAACCAGCATACCCCGCTTTTTGCTTGAAAGTATTTCAGCGGCGGTTACGACGGCTTCAAGCTGCCCGAGCCGGCCCTTGCTGTCGGGCCTGAAGAGTTCTCCCTGTCCCAGCTGGATTATGATCCTGCGCAGTTCCGGCTGAAAGACAATTGCCAGCGTTATTAAGAGTCCCGGTGCCAGAGACCTTAGCAGCCACTCAAGGGTAGAAAGCTTGAGCAAAACCGCAATAACGTATACAAGCGCTAAAAAGCTGGCGCCCTTTAAAATCTGCGCGGCCTGGGTCTTTTGCAAAAGATCGTATGTTTTATAAAGCAGAATGGCGAGGATCAATACATCCAAAACAGAACGTATAAAATCAAATACAGACCTAAAATTCAGAAACCAATCCATTATTACTCTCTTGTTATGGAAAACAAAACGCGTGCGAGGTCAACGTGCTCTTTTACGTCATGAACCCGGATTATATCCGCCCCGGCGTTAATGGCCGCAGAATTAGCCGCCAGGGTTCCCGCGAGCCTGTCTTTCACATCTCGTCCAGTTATTTCGCCTATAAAACTTTTCCGCGAAAGCCCGACGAGTATAGGATAATCCTTCCCGCATATTTCCGCAAGAAGGCGGATTATTTGAAGGTTATCTTTAAGGCCTTTGCCGAAACCGAAGCCGGGATCAAGGATGAGCTTTTCCCGGGAAATCCCGGCAGACAGCGCCCGTTTTACGGAATCACAAAAAAAACCTCTTATCTCTTCCGCGACATCTGAATAAAAGGGATTTTCCTGCATGGTGAGCGGCACGCCTTTCTTGTGCATCAGCACCACAGCCGCGCCTTTCTCCGCGCAAACCCCAGCCATTTTTGGATCGTCGTTTAAAGCGGAAATGTCGTTGATTATATCCGCCCCGGCGCCAATGGCCGCGCGGGCAACAGCCGCCTTACGGGTATCCACCGAGACCGGCAGGGAAGAGAGTTTTCTGAAGGCGCTTATCACGGTAATAAGCCTCTTAAGCTCTTCTCCTTCGCTTATGTAATCAGCGCCAGGCCTTGAGGACTCGGCCCCGAAATCAACAATCGCGGCCCCTTCTTTTTCGGCGGCAAGCGCCTTTTCAACCGCTTTCTCTCCAAGCGCCCTGGAAGGGGCATAAAAGGAATCCTCGTTACAGTTTATGATGGCCATCACCAGAGCAGGCCCGGAAAAATCCAGCAAAGGGCCAGACGGGAGCTTCAAGCGAAATTTCTCCCGCCTTCTTTGCCAAACACTTTTCCAGCCGTTATTCCAGCCGCTCTGCAAACGGCCTCTGAAATGCCCAAGCCGTCAAGCCCGTTTCGCCTGAGCAATTCGCCCCTCGTTCCCAGAGCGTCGAATTCTTCCCTGACAGCCAGAACAGATAATTTACAGGAGCAGTTAAGGCGAAGGACAAGCTCGGACAAATACTCCCCAAAACCTCCGGCAGCCATGCCTTCCTCGGCGACTATCACAAATTCATAACGATCCAGAATCGCGGCAAAATAGGCTTCATCCACCGGCTTTATAAACCGGAGGTTGTACAAGTCCGCCGGGATTTCTTCGCTCTCTAAAATTTCTTCCGCCTGTAGTACCTGGGCATAAAGACTGCCCGTAAAAACAATGCATATCCGCGCTTCTGTGTGCCTGATCCAGACTCCCCTTCCCTCTTCAACGGGAATAAAAAAAGCAGGCTCGTCTGCTTCGCAGTAGGGCGGGCAGGGTGCCTTGGGATAGCGGATCATCACCGGCCCGGGGTGAGAGAAAGCCCATCGCAGCATTTGGACAAGCTCTTCTTCTCCTGCCGGCGCAAGAATAGTCATGTTAGGCGCAGAACGGAAAAGGCTGATGTCAAACACTCCCTGATGGGTTTCGCCGTCGTCGCCAATCAGCCCCGAGCGATCAAGCGCGAAAATCACAGGCAGGTTCTGTAAACATACATCGTGGATTATCTGGTCGGCTCCACGCTGAATAAAGGTCGAATAAATAGCCGCTATGGGACGAAGGCCCATTGCCGCCATGCCTGCGGCAAAGGTTACGGCGTGTTCTTCCGCTATTCCCACGTCAAAAAAGCGCTCGGGAAAAGCTCTCCTAAAGGGAGAAAGGCCTGTTCCCTCTTCCATTGCCGCTGTGATCGCCACTATCCTTTCATCCGCTCCGGCAGCCTCAAGCAGAGCGTTTGCAAAAACGGCGGTAAATGTTTTTGCCGGTGAACCGGCTTTCAAATCCTGACCTATCAAGTCCCGGTCTATGCTGAACGCCGGAACGCCGTGATAAGAGCCGGGATTCTCTTCGGCAAAACTGTAGCCCCTTCCTTTTTGGGTGATCACATGGATCACTACGGGCTTTCGGAGGTTCCGCGCGTCCTTTATTACCTGAATTAACTGAGGAATGTTGTGCCCGTCGATGGGCCCCACATATTCAAAACCAAGATCAACAAAGAAATTGTCAATATAAAAAACCGCCTTCACGGCGCGTTTCAGCCGCACGATAATCTTAAAAAGGATTTCTCCGGCAATGGGAATTTTTTGAACCATGCCATCAAAAGCCCTGCGGAACCTCTGGTACCTGGCCTTCATGGAAAGCCGCGAAAGGTACTTGGAAAGAGCCCCTACGCTGGGGCCTATCGACATATTGTTATCGTTAAGGATCACCACCAGAGGAAGGGCCAGCTGGCCGGCATGGGACAGGGCCTCGTAGGCAAGGCCGCCGGATAAAGCCCCATCGCCAATCACCGCCGCCGCCCGAGTCGCTTTCCCCAGGAGCTTTTCTGCCGCCAGCATACCCAAAGCCGCCGAAATTGACGTTGAAGCGTGGCCTGTGTTAAAAGCGTCGTGGGGGCTTTCTGAAACCTTGGGGAAACCGGCTATGCCGCCTGATTTGCGAAGTGACGGAAAATAAGCGTATCTTCCGGTGAGGAGTTTATGGGCATAGCACTGATGCCCAACATCCCAGATGATCTTATCCGCCGGGGAATCATAAACCCTGTGCAAAGCAATCGTTAGCTCCACCACCCCCAGGTTGGAAGCCAAATGCCCGCCGTTTTGGCTTACAGTGGAAATGACAAGCTCCCTTATTTCAGAGGCAAGACGGTTCAAGCCCCTGTAATTTAAAGTTTTGAGGTCTCTGGGGGAATTTATTTCCGGTAAAAGAGGCTTTTGCTCCTGCATTACAAAAACAGCCTATTTTTAGTCCAAATGGCGGCTTAAAGCCTATTTGTTCTTGTGTCTATTTTTTCTGAGCTTCTTCTTGCGTTTGTGGGTCGCAATTTTCCGTAGCTTGCGTTTTCTTCCGCAGGGCACTATGGACTCCTTGGGCTTTTTGCCAAAAAAATAAAGTTGTTCGGAAACTTCAGTTTCTGAACAACTACCTTGAAAAACAGGTATGTGTGAATAGTATTACTCAAAACGCAAAATAAGGTCAAGTGGCATAATGCTGAAACAACATACCCCGCCCTGGGGGGACGAGGTATGTTGTTCTAATTCGTTTACTTGCTTAACTTCGACTGATCAAGGATCAGGTACGCCTTCATGACATTCAACTCATCCCAGCAGTAGTTGTAATAACTGACGTCAATCATACACATTATCTGTGAGTTGCTCCAGGCTTCGTAGCCAAGCATCTCATTAAGCGGGAATACCAATTTCCCGTCCCTGTATAAAGTGTCAATTACCAACGCCGGAGTATTGGCGGATGTAGCTTCATGCGCCGCCCATGTAGTGCCATCCCCTTCGGGTATAAGATGCATTTGAATGTTTGTAGCGGCCGGTTTTGAGGCTACTTCAAGCACAAGCGTTGTCGCTGCCATAAATGTTTCAAGCTTTATTCCCGTGGCGACGTTTCCCTGATCGTCCACATAGCCTTCGCTTGCCCAGCCTTTTTGACGGGCAGGCGCTCCCTGAATGGAGTTTGGCGGCAGCGGAAGAACGTAAATGTTCGGGTCTTTTTGAATAACCGGAGGCGTTCCGTCGCCGACGCGCTCAAGCGTCATAATGTCAACATCCGCGCCGTCCGGGTAGAGGCGGTTACCGGCGTCGTTCGGGTAGGCGACATTTGAACCGGATGGAACATTGACACCCACGCCGTCGTTGATAAAATACAGCTCAACGTAATAATTTCCCGCTGGCAGGTAGAAATCCTTGTCGGCGGCAACCATCGGGGCATCCGTCCAGCCGCTTGCCGGAAGGGCGGCATCCGCCGGTACGACAAAGGTACACAGTATATTGTAATCCGCGTCTCTCAACAGGATCGTCTGAGCCTTCCCGCTTTTGTTCACGGCGCCCAGCGCGGCTTTGTATGTACCCGCTCTCTCTACATTCAAATCGTAACGTATCCATTCGCCGATGTGCGTTCTTGTGATATACGACTCGCTGGGCCCGCGCCCTCCGAGACCGTTAGCCGGACCGTCGGCAGGATCGCTGCGCTTGCCGCCGAGGTTGTTTTTGGCAAATTCCTGTTTGGTCAGATACGCGTAGTACATATCACCTTTCTTCCAGCCAACCAGTTCGACCTGGTTGACACCTGCCGCCGAGATATTATGAACATCTACCCACGGTATGGGGATATGGCTTACCGATCCCCTGAACGCGTTTAAAGCGGCGGACAGAATAGTCACCGACGTGTCGGTCGCAGCCTGCGTGGACAACCTGTCTATATAAGATAGCGATTCTTTGTCCAGAACGTCCTTCAAAGCGGCTTTGGAACCGGCGGGGTACTGGCCTTCCCACATACCCTCGACGGCTGAAGCCAGCGTATTCTTTACATCATCGATGAGGGACTTCAGGGCCGCTTTGTTGGTGTTTACCGTAATGGAATAATAAGCGTTATACAGAGCGACATAAGCGGCATTGATGTTGGCAGGCGAGCCTGAGAGCGCGTCTTTCGCCGCGACAATCGCGTTCTGGAAGACATACCAGCCCCCTGTGATGTTGACAGTCTGTTTCACAGCCTCACAGTCCGGAATCAGCTTCTCCAAATCGGCGCGTGTGGCTGCCTTGCGCAGGGTGATGCTGTCGGTTACCGCGTCGGTATCGGAACGGTAACATACAAAGGTAAGCGTGTCGCCGTCGATGGTTATCA
>Ga0268262_10002966_pt1 | contig 18950 bp, 13 predicted proteins | sample TergutNc150P3_FD_190354 | JGI IMG/M metagenome (GOLD analysis project Ga0268262, IMG submission 190354) | Nasutitermes corniger P3 segment gut microbial community from laboratory colony in Florida, USA - Nc150 P3 (SPAdes) (version 2) | ecosystem: Host-associated > Arthropoda: Insects >...
AAAATTAAATTATGGCAGACAGGGTATTTACCGTTCTGGATCTTATCGATCTTGATCTCAAAGAGCATAATTCCCTTAGTCTGCGCTGTATCGGCGGCAGAAAAGGTCTCAGCAATCCAATTGAAATCCCCGACATTAACCGCCCAATGGGCGCAATAATGGGCTTTTTTGAAGATTTTGCATATCAAAGAATTCAACTTTTTGGCCGCGGAGAGGCGGCATACTTGCGTCGGCTGGAAAAAGAGGGCGAAAATAAAACTATCGAAGAAATGTTTTTTTACAAAATGCCTTGCTGTATTTTTACGCATAATATTCATCCACACAAAGAATTTTGTGAAATAGCCGAAAAAGCCCAATGTCCTATTTTGCAGACCGAATTGGGGTCCGCCGAGTTTTCCACCAGAATAATGCGCATTCTTTCCAGGATTTTTTCTCCGCGCCAAATCGTTCACGGCGTACTTGTAGAAGTCTACGGTCTTGGAATTCTTTTACAGGGAGATTCCGGCGTAGGAAAAAGCGAAACCGCTCTGGAACTTATCCATCGGGGACACCGGCTTGTCGCCGACGATGTCGTAGAAATTTACGGTTCAGGGAATACGCTGATGGGAACAGGCGCAAACAAGATCATCGGACACCACATGGAAATACGCGGACCGGGAATAATCAACATAACTCATCTCTTCGGAGTAAGAGCCATCCGCGACAGAAAAGAAATTCAGCTTGTTGTAGGGCTTGAAGAATGGGATTCCAATAAAAATTACGACCGCCTTGGAGCGGAAGATCATACGGTTAAACTTTTGGGAATTAATATCCCCTCAATAATTATACCGGTAAAACCCGGGCGAAATATCCCAATCATTATAGAAACTGCCGCCATGAATGAAAGGCTTAAATCCATGGGTTACAATGCCGGCAAGGAATTCAATAAAAATATCCTTAAATGGATAGAAAGCGACTCCACCCGCTCTGTCTTCTTTGGACAGGATGATGTGATTTAAGGAATGTTGTTATGGTAGAAAAAATGGTAACCGTTACAAACAGAGCCGGTGTTCACGCGCGTCCTTCGGCATTATTGGTTCAAACAACCAAGAATTTTAAATGCAATATTTATTTTGAAAAAGGCTCGGACAGAATTAACGCCAAATCCATCATGGGTATAATAACGCTTGGGGCGGCCTACAATACACAATTAAAAATAATAGCCGACGGAGAGGATGAAGATACCGCGATAAACGCAATAGTCAAACTGTTTGAAACAAAATTTGAAGAGGAGTAGAAACTCTTTTGAAAAACGGTAAAACCCGTCCTGAGTATACAATTGTCAGCATTAGAATTTTAATACTTATTTACGCGATTCTTTGCGTTCTTACCGTTCTTTTCTCCCGCAATTTTTTTATTGATACTTTGCATAACGGCAAAGTTCCCGACAAATTGAATCTTATCGTATTTCTGATTATTCCCGCGGTCCTTTTGATTATTTTGGGAATCTCCGGGTTTGGACTTTTTTCGGATATTATATCGCGCCGGTCGGGAAGCAAATTTAAGGCAAGGCTTCTGGCATACTTTACAATTATTGTCATCTTTACGGCAACGCCGATAATAATTATAACAATCGGCGCATTAACCGAAATAGTCCGCTTCTGGCACAGCATTGACACCGCCTCGGCAACTACGGCGGCAAACAACTTTGTGGCAAATAATTATTTACTGCACATGGAACGTTTTAGAAACATACTGAAACAAAACGATTTTTCAGAGATTAATACAAAGCTGCCGCCGGATATCGCCGCGGTGCAAATTTTCCGCTTTTCAGACGACAAATGGCAGCAACGCTTTTTTACAGGGAATGAAAAATTCAGGCTTTACTCGCCTCCTTCTCAAGATAACGGTTTTCCCGTAAGGGAACTGCCTAGGGACAGAGATACAATCCGTTATGTGCAAAAACAGGGACAAAACACAGTTATCGTTATTAATTACGAACTTGGCAGGGATTTTGACACGGGAAAAGACGCCCTGGAAAACCAATCCGCCCGTTTTGAAACTATAAATTTATTAAGGGCAAACCTGCGCCCGCTTTTGTTTTTCTTTTACGGCGTGTTTTTCCTTCCCACCCTGCTTATGACGGTAATCATTGCTATCTCGTTCACGCGGCGGATTACCCACCCGATCGTAGAACTAACGGAAGCGACACGGCGAGTCGCGGAAGGCGATTTTGCCATCCAAATACTGTCCCGCCGCAATGACGAACTGGGGCTTCTTATCCGCTCATTTAACGCAATGGTTCAGGATTTGGAAAAATCGCGGGCGGCGCTGGTTAAAAGCGAAAAAATTTCTATATGGCAGAACATGGCGCAGCAGCTTGCGCACGAAATTAAAAACCCGCTTACTCCCATTAAACTTTCCGCCGAACGCGTGCTGCGCCGCTGGAGAAATGAACCGGAAAGGATCAACGAAATTATTGAAAGCTCCATGATGGCGATTATTCAGGAAACAGAAGGGCTTTCTACCCTGCTTAACGAATTCAGAACTTTGTCAAAACCGATGGAACCCTCTCAAACATGGACAGACCTGCGCGAGTCTGTAGAAGAGTTAATAAACGCCTATTCAACTTCGTACCCGCAGGTTCAATTCGATATTAACCATGTAGAAAAAGGAATAACGGTAAAAGTTGAAAAACACCGTGTCGCTCAAATTCTTACAAACCTGATAATTAACGCTATTGACGCGATGGACGGCACAGGCTCCATCGAAATTCGCACAGACCTTGTAAAAAAGCGGGATGTGCTTTATTGTAGAATAAGCGTAAAAGATTCCGGCAAGGGTATCGGAAAGCAGGACAGCCATCTTTTATTTACGCCGTACTACACTACAAAAGAATCCGGCACGGGGCTTGGACTTCCCATTGTTGAACGGATAGTTAATGATCACGGCGGCGCAATCTGGTTTGATTCGGCGGAAGGCATGGGAACTACATTTTACATTGATTTACCGGCGGAAAAAAACGAGGAAGAAAAATAATGCCCACAATTCTTATAATAGATGATGAACCGGGAATCAGGCGCACTTTTACATCCAGTCTGGAAGATGAAAAATACAAAGTCTTTAGCGCGGAAGACGCGCTGGTTGGCATTGAAATATTAAAAAGCGAAAAAATAGACATTGTTTTCCTTGACGTTCTATTGCCAAAGCTTGGCGGCATTGAGGCTCTGGAAAAAATAAAAAAAGAATGGCCGGCCGTGGAAATAGTTATGATTTCCGGCCACGCGAATATTGACATGGCGGTGCGCGCCGTTAAACTTGGAGCGTTTGATTTCCTTGAAAAACCATTTTCGCTGGACAAGGTTCTTACAGTCTGCCGCAATGCCGCCGCAATTAAAAAACTTAAAGATGAAAACAAAAACTTAAAAAGAATCAGCGGTATTTCAAGCGAAGATATAATCGGAACAAGCGCCCCTATCCGCAACATAAGGGAAATGGTAAAACAGGCGGCCGAAAGCGACGCGCGTATTCTTATCACGGGCGAAAACGGCGCGGGAAAAGAAGTAATTGCAAGGGCAATTCACCAATGTTCGGCGCGCGCGGATAATCCTTTTGTCGATGTCAACTGCGCCGCAATACCGGAAACATTGATAGAAAGCGAGCTTTTTGGCCACGAAAAAGGGGCGTTTACAGACGCGGTATCTACCCGCAAGGGACGTTTTGAGATGGCGCACGGCGGGACTCTTTTTCTTGATGAAATCGGGGACATGAGCCTTTCAGCGCAGGCAAAAGTACTGCGCGTTATCCAGGAACAAAAAATTGAACGGCTTGGCGGCGAAAAAACCATTGAAACCGACGTGCGCATTATCGCGGCAACAAACCAGGATTTGGAAAAAGCGTGCGAAGAAGGACGCTTCAGGCAGGATCTTTTTTTCAGGCTGAATGTAATACCTATTCATGTTCCGCCTTTAAGGGAAAGAACCGAAGATATCTCCATGCTGCTCTGCCATTTTTTAATATTATTAAATTCAAAGATAACGCTGGAAGCCGACGCCGCGGAATTCCTTGCCTCGCATGACTGGCCGGGAAATGTACGGGAGCTTAAAAATCTCGCGGAACGTATAGCGGTTATGCATCAGGGACCAAGTATTACAGGCGACGATTTAATAAAATTACTGAATAAAAAAAGCAAAAAACCGCAAAATGCCGGGAATCAACTTCCTGAAGGCATACTGGAACGCAATTATAACGACGCGAAAGACGGTTTTGAAAAATGCTATTTGGAATTCCAACTTTCAAAAAACAATGGTATAATTACAAGAACGGCGGAGGCTATCGGAGTATATCCCAGCAACCTCCACGCAAAACTAAGAAGATACGGTATTACCACGGCAAATGCCAAGGAAGAAATATGAAAGAATTGACAAAACGCCAAAAAGAAGTGCTCAATTATATTGCTAATTACAAAGACAAACATTCGTATCCTCCGACAATAAGGGAAATTGCGGAGCATTTTTCCATGTCTGTTAAAGGCGCGCATGATCATATTACGGCTTTAAGAAAAAAGGGCCAGTTAAAACATGAAGAAAAGCGTCCGCGCACGCTTGAACTTACCAATTCCAAAAAAGAAGATCATTCTTCAATTATAGATGTTCCCCTTCTTGGGAGCGTCGCCGCCGGCGTTCCTCTTATGTCGGAAGAAAATTTTGAAAAAAATATACCAATACACAGCTCTCACCTTAAAAGGAATAAAAAATATTTTGCGCTAAGAGTAAAAGGCGACTCCATGTCGGGAGCCGGCATTTTGGACGAGGACATTGCAATTATCGAGAAACAAAGCGTTGTCAATAACGGTGAAATCGTGGTGGCGCTCCTTGACGATGGGGTAACATTAAAACGCTTTTTTAATGAAGGCGCAAGAATCAAGCTGCAGCCTGAAAATCAGGCTTACAGGGCAAAGCATTACAACAAGGACATAAAAATTTTGGGGCGCCTTTCCGCTGTTATTCGTCCTTACTCTACTAAATGAACGCATTTATTTACCTTGGCCCGGAACTGGGCAAAAAACAGGATGCCGTTGACGCTGTAAAGAAAAATTTTCCGGACGCAGAAGAACATGTTTTTTATGCCGGGGAAACCGCGGCAAGCTTAATTGCGGATACCTTGCAAAATCACAGTTTATTTGCCGAGTCCCGAATTGTCATTATTAAAAACGCTGAGGCAATTAAAAAAAAGGACGATATTGAACTTTTGGCCTCTTGTATAAAAAACATTGAACAAAATACCGCTCTTATTCTGCTCTCCGATGAAAACCGGCTTGCCTCAGGCCTTGAAGACGCCGTTCCCAAAGCCAACAAGCAGGTTTTCTACGAATTATTTGAAAGAGAAAAAACAGAATGGCTGCGGCAGTTTTTCAGGCGCGAGGGTTTTAACATAGACAATAACTGTATCGACACAATTCTTGAAATGGTAGAAAACAATACCGCGGCCATGAAAAGGGAATGTTCCCGCCTTATCGGGTTTCTTCAAGGCTCTTTGCCAAAAGACAGGCAGGTTTTACCGCAAGACATTGAAAAATGGCTTTCGCATAACAGAGAAGAATCGCCATTCACGCTTTTTTCCCGCATTGCGGCGGGCGATGTTTCCAAAGCGCTTGAATCGCTGGCGGTTATGTCAGCCGCAAAAGAAAGCGCGCAGGGCATTCTGGCGGGTCTTGCGTGGCAGTTCAGAAAATTGGTGGCTTATTTATCTCTGGCGGAAAAAGGGGAAACAAATAATTACGCCGAACTAAAAAAGCTGGGGCTGTCCGCGCCCAAGGTAAAAGAAGATTTTGCCGCCGCGGCCCGCCGCTACAACGCCGACGCAGTTGAAGCGTGCCTTGCGCTTACTGCTGAATATGACATCTTGCTGCGATCTGCCGCATCCGCTCTTGAAAATATTTTAATGGACAGGTATATCCTTACAATTATGAAGAAAATCGCTCTACAATAATTTTTTATATTAAAATGAATTTGCGTCGGACTTTAGTCCGCTTCTTCAAGGAACATCTAAAAACCTAACCGAGGTTTTTAGATGTTCCCTAATTCTGCTTCACAAAGTCATCTATAGATTTAACTATTTCGTCAAACTCGCTGTGCAATAAATATTCGGAAATATTGCTGAGCATCTGTGTCGTAGAAGGCGGCCATGGTTTTTCCTTTATTTCCATCAATAAATTTTTAGCGGCTCTTTTGTTGTAAATAGCGCATGAAGAACGAATTGCAAGCAGTTTTTCTTTTAAAAATTGAGGACTTGAATCATTGGCATCTGCGTTTACGACGGTACTATCATTTTCCAATTTCTGAATCACACCATAAAGCAGTTCCAAAAAGGAAGGAAGCTCTGACATGATATACTTGATGTTTTTATCCCGCCCGGCCTGTTCAAGCCTTGCCGCGAGATCCGAAAGTTCATCCTTGCCTATGTTGGCAAGAGCGCTTTTCATGCCGTGAATATTTATGATAAACATCGATAAATCTTCGCTTCTGCGGCCTTTGTTAACATACATTGTTTCCAGTACAGCCGCGCTTTTTTTTGCGTCACGAAGGAAAAATTCTATTAATTGCCGGCTTAAAGATGAGTATTGTCTGGCGTTGGACAAACTTTCCTTTTGCCGCCGCGCCTCTTCAATCACAGAAACCGGCTGTTTGTCGCGTACAAGTTTGTTAAGCGTACTGTTCAGTTGGCGAATGTCTATCGGCTTGGAAATATAACCGTCAAAACCGTTATTTAAAAATACTTCCGCCTGCCCTGCAAGGGCATTCGCCGTTAACGCGACAATCGGCTCTTTATAACCCAAACTGCGGATGATTTTTGCGGCCTCAATGCCATCCATCTTTGGCATCATGTGATCCATAAAGATAATATCGTATACGGAGCCGCTTCTGATTTTTTCTATCGCTTCAAACCCGCTCATTGAAACATCTACTGACAGCCCGTACGGAGACATAAGTCCCTTTGCAACATAAAGATTCGTTTCCACATCATCTACTACCAGTATGCGCCCATAGGGCATAAAATCCCGCTTTACCTGAATGGTTCTCATTCTGGATATGCCGTCAAGATTATGATGCATAAGGTTATCGGCAAGTTCTTTTCCGATAGTTTCAGAATCCATGCATTTCTGAGGCAGATGTACAGTAAAAGTCGAACCTACTCCCGGAGTACTGTCTATGGAAATACTGCCATTCATAAGATGAATCAAATTCATTGTAATATTCATACCCAGACCCGTTCCCTCGGTTTTGCGGTTAGCTTCCATATTAAAACGGGAATATTCGCCGCCCAATTTGCGCACTTGTTCCTGCGTCATTCCCTGACCTGTATCAGTAATAGTAAATTTAATCGTCGCGTTATTATCGCCGTGTTGTTCGGAAGTAACAACCATGCGGACTTTTCCTTCATCGGTATATTTAAACGCGTTGGAAAGAATATTGTTAAGAATTTGTTTAATACGCAGTTCATCGCCCAAAAGCATTAACGGCACGTTTTCGTCCAATTCCAGCGCAAATTCAATTGGTTTGCTTTCGTAGCGCATAACATTTAACTGAACGGTATCATTTATCAGGCTTGCAATATCATACTTGGAAGGTACAATCTCCAGCTTGCCGGCTTCAATTTTTGAAAGATCCAATATGTCATTGATTATGCCGAGCAGCAAGTCGCCTGAGTTGTAAATTCTTTCAAACGCTTCCTTTACTTCCGTCGGAAGCATGTTATCCTGAAGTTGAATTTCCGTAATGCCCAAAATAGCGTTCATCGGCGTGCGAATCTCATGGCTCATCCTGGCAAGGAAGTCGCTTTTTGCCTTGCTGCTCTCCTCGGCAAGTTCCGCCTTGCGCATTTCCGCAATTTTTGCTTTCTGTTCACGCAAGTCTCTCATGTACTCTGTAACAGTATACTCATCCCTGTACTTTACGCGGATACAGGTAACTTCCACAGGTATTTGTTCCCCGCTAAGTTTATGATGCAGCCACTCAAAACTGGAAAACCCTTCTTCCAGCGCTTTGGTAACAAGCGCAACGCCTTTCTCTTTCGAGAGACTTCCGTCCGGCTGATACTCAGGAGACAGCAACCTGAATTTATTGATAAATTCCTGCTTGCCGGAAAGATCAAACATTTTTACCGTTTCCTGATTGCAGTCGATTATATTGAGATCCTTATCCCAGAAAAGCACGCAAAACGGAGCCGCGTCAATCATTAACTGCATACGCTCATCGGCCTCGCGCATTTTATTAATCTGTATATAGCGGTTTACGGCGCTGCTCATCATTAAACCGGCGGAAGTCAATATACTGATTTCTTCATCTGAAAACACGCGTTCATTGCGGCAGTCGCTAATACTGAAGAAACCCCAAAATTTGCCATCCAGGAACATGGGGATTATGACTATGGATTTCATTTCGTAATACCCAAGGAAAGCCTGATCTTCCTGCGACATATCCTTAAGCGGCATATTTATATGTTCACCACGCAAAAACAGTTCTTCCCATTCATTTTTCATGCTGTAAGGGAAATGAAGTCCCATAGGAAAACTCTTGCATTTTTCGCCGTATTCACTAAGCCATTCATATCTAAGAACAAAATGCCGTTCGTTTTCAACTATTTCATTGCGCCAGATTTGAACGCGGTCAACGTCCAAACAGCGCCCCACAAGCTCAAAACTTCTCATCATTGATGATTCAAAAGAACCAACATTACTATTTGACAAAAGGATTGCCGCGGCGCTGTTAACCATATCCAGCAGTTGGGTTCGCCATTCGATAGCTTTTAATATTCTCTTTTGTTCACGCAAATCCCGCACATACGCTACGACAATAAAATCATTTTTATATTTTAACCGGACAAGCGTAATTTCACACGATATCGGCTCTCCATCCGGTTTTTGATGCGCCCATTCAAAGCGCTGAAAACCTGTCGCAAGCGCTTCTTTTATCAATTCCCTGCTTTTATCTTTTGAAACTAAACCATTCGGCTGATACTCCGGCGAAAACGAGTAAAACTTTTCAAAGTATTCCTTTTTACTTGACAGACCAAACATTTCCAAAGCGGTTTGGTTACAATCGACAATATTAATATTTTTATCCCAAAAAGACATAGCTATTGGGTTGCTGTCGGACATAAGCTGCATGCGTTCGTCCGAAGCGGCTTTTTCCGCGGAAATTCTCAGTAACATTCCGCCAAGAAAAGCGGCAAATATAGCGCCAAGCGCGGAAAGAATTAAAGCCAGATTTTTAGTGCTTTGATAATAATTATCTTTCGGCGTTACTATACCCATGTACCAGCCGTTATAAAGCCTTTGTATAAATACAATGCTTTGAATTCCCCTGTAGTCGGCAGTTACAACTTCTGAAACATAACCATTTCGCTGCAATTCATCTGAGTAAGCGGCAATACTGCTTTTCACGTCTTTTAATAATAAACCCAGCATCTTGTGTTCAGGATGGGCAATTATTTCTGTATTTTCGCTTAACAAAAACCCGTATCCGTCTTTTGTAAGACGCGTATCAAGGGCATATTGCTTGATTTTATCAAGGTATATATCCATGTCAATAATCCCAAACAAACGGCCGTCATCATCAAAAATACGGCGCGCAAATGATAATGAAACTTTGCCGGAAGACATATCAATATCGGGCTGAGTAACGGCAATATCTCCGTCCGTATTTACAGCCGCCGTATACCACGGCAGACTTACAGGATCAAAATCTTTCGGCGGCCGCCATGTTCTTGAACCGGTCATAAATTTCCCGCCAAAAACATCAAGAACCGCGTAAAAACCTATAATTCCAAACATCCGCTTATCAGATTCAGCCTGCACATAATCGTCAATGTGATATATATACCCTTGCACAGTGTCCGCTTTATTATTATCAAGCAGCATTCCACGTATGGTCTCGGAGACGCCCGCAAGCAATGTTTCAGGTTCTTTTAATTCGGCTTTTATATTGGCTTCTGTATAAAAAATAGCGTCTCTTGCTTTATTTTGTAAATTTACGCGTTCTGTTTTACTTATAAAGGAATAACTAAAAATTACCATTAACGCAAAAGCAAGCAAGACAGAAAAAACTTGCGCGTACCTTTTGATAACCGCGCCAGTTATACGCAAAATTGACAGCATTATAATTTTGCCCTTACGGCCTTAAATTGATCCTTTACTGATAAAAAAACTTCGGCTATTTTTGGATCATAATGAACACCGGCATTATCCATTATTATCTGTACGGCTTCCTCGTCAGAAAACGCCTTTTTATACGGCCTTTCGGAAACAAGGGCGTCATAAACATCCACAATAGCCATTATGCGCCCCTGCAGCGGAATTTTTTCTCCTTTTAATCCCCGCGGATACCCTTTGCCGTCCCATCGTTCATGATGGCAGCCGGCAAACAGCCTTGCGCTGTGCAAAAATTCATCCTCTCCTGTTTTGGAAATTATCTCGTCAATTATCATCTCGCCTTCGATAGTATGTGTTTTTATTAATTCGTACTCTTCGTCGGTAAGTCTATCGGGTTTGTTCACAATAATATCGCTAATGGAAATCTTTCCAAGATCGTGCATACGCGCGGAAGAAATTATTTTTTCAATATCCCAATCGCGAATTTCGTCAAGATATACTCCGCGCTCTTTCATCTCTTCTAATAGTATTTTGATATAAATTGACGTGCGTTCAATATGACCGCCTGTTCCCTTATCGCGGTTTTCAACCATGTCCGCAAGAACCGACACTATATTGTTTTGCAGCCGGTGTAATTGCGCCGTCCGCTCGCGGATTACCTCGTCAATATCAAGATGTGTTTTTATGCGGTTTAACAGTACAGGTGCGGAAAACGGCTTTGTAACAAAGTCAATGGCGCCCATTTCAAACCCGCGCGACTCTACATCCGCGTCGGTACGGCCTGTCAAAAACATGATGGGGATTTCGCTGAATTGCTCTTTGGCCTTAAGTTTTTCAAGCGCCTCAAAGCCGTTCATTTCCGGCATTTCTATATCCAGAAGGATTAGATCGGGAACAACTTTTTCCAAAAAAGAAAACATACTTGCCGCTGACGGCATTGTCATAACGCGGTATTGATCTTCCAACGCCGCTTCTGCCATCGTCAGGTTAGTGTCACTGTCGTCAACGACAAATATGGTCTTCATGTCGAAAATAGCGTTTTAGAACGGGCGATCCGCCAAATATTTGTATTCCTTCCAAACCCTTTCAGCATGGGCTTTCGCTTTTGCAAGCAATTCGTCGGCGCGGCTGGGGTTGGCGGCTTTTAAGCTCTTGAAACGCACTTCCTTGTACATAAAGTCTTCGATGCCGGTTGTCGGGTCTTTCGAGTCAAGCTGGAAGGGATTTTTTCCCTGATCCTTAAGCCTTGGATCGTAACGGTACAACGGCCAAAGACCGCTTGTTACAACCGCTTTTTGCTGCTCAAGCCCCTTGCTCATGTCGATTCCGTGGTTGATACAATGCGAGTAAGCGATAATCAGCGACGGACCGTCGTAAGATTCGGCTTCGCGGAACGCCTTGATTACCTGATTCATGTTTGCGCCTAACGAAACTTTGGCGACATACACATAACCGTAGCTCATCGCTATCGCGCCCAAGTCTTTCTTCGTAATATCCTTTCCGGCATTGGCGAATTTCGCGATAGCGCCTACAGGCGTCGCTTTGGACATCTGTCCGCCGGTATTGGAATAAACTTCGGTATCCATGCACAAAAGGTTTACGTTCTTGCCGGAAGCGATAACGTGATCCAGACCGCCGAAACCGATATCGTAAGCCCAGCCGTCGCCGCCGAACGCCCACACGGAACGTTTCACAAAATAGTCAGCTAACGAAACAAGAAGTTTCGCCGTGGTTTTGGAATTGTTCTTAAGCTCGGCTTTAAGAGCGTCAATATTTTTGCGCAATTCGTCAATCGCGGCGTCATCGGCCTGATTATTGGAAAGAATCTTGTCGATAATTCCGGCCGCGATGCCTTCGCTCTTTGCCTTCTCGGCAATTTCGCGGGCATGAACGGCGAGTTTGTCGCTTGTAAGGCGGAAGCCCATCGCGAATTCAGCGGCGTCCTCGAACAAGCTGTTTGACCATGAAGGTCCGCGTCCGTCCGCGCGCTGGCAGTAGGGGGTAGTCGGCAGGTTTCCGCCGTAAATCGAGGAACAGCCCGTTGCGTTGGCGATAATAGCGCGGTCGCCGAACAACTGCGACATAAGTTTAACGTAGGGAGTCTCGCCGCATCCGCCGCACGCGCCGGAGAATTCAAACAATGGGCGCTTGTAGGCAAGGGCTTTCGGCGATGTAAGCTCGCCCGCCGGAGTTTCAGGCAACGAAAGGAAGTAATCCCAAACGGCGACCTGTTCAGCGTGGAACTCGTGATCGTCCGCGTAAGATTTCCATGACAACGCCGGCTTTTCCTGTCCCTTATTGGACATGGGGCATATATTGAAACAAACGCCGCAGCTGTAACAGTCTTCGCAGGCGATAACAAGAGCCGCTTTCTGGCCTGCTACCGGCTTTGGTTTATTTTCGGCAGTCTTAAATCCCTTCGGCGCTTTCGCGACCTGATCATCGGTAAGGTTCTTAAAGCGCATACAGGCATGGGGGCAAACAACCGTACAGTTACCGCACTGTATACAGACTTCCGCGTTCCATGTTGGAACGCGCTCGGCGACAGAACGTTTTTCGTACTGGGTAGTGGCTGTCGGGAAAGTTCCGTCTTCGGGCATCTTGCTGACAGGCAGGTTGTCGCCTTCCTGTACAGACATGGTTCCGAGAACTTCCTTGATCCATGAATCCTTCGCGGTGGCAAAGGGTTTTTTCATGTGGATATCCCCTTCGGTCTTTGAGGGATACTTTACTTCCTCAACGGCGGTCAGTGACGCGTCGACGGTTTTATAGTTCTTTTCAACTACGTCTTTTCCCTTCTTGCCGTAGGAGTGCTCAATATGTTCCTTCATGCGCCTTACCGCTTCTTCCTCGGTTAAAATGCCGGAAATTTTGAAATAGGCGGCTTGCATGACCGTGTTGATACGGTTGCCCATACCGGTCTTCAACGCGATGTCGGCGGCGTCTATAACATAGAATTTTAATTTTTTGTCGATTATGCGCTGCTGCGCCTCTACGGGGATATTCTTCCATACATCCGCCGCTTTGAACGGGCTGTTAAGAAGGAATGTGCCGCCTGTCTTGAGCATTTTAAGCATATCGTACATTTCCATGTAGGAAAATTTGTGGCACGCGAGGAAGTCCGCGGAGTTGATAAGGTACGGCCTCCTGATACGGCCCTTGCCGAAACGGAGGTGCGAAACGGTAAAACCGCCCGATTTTTTTGAGTCGTAGGAGAAGTACGCCTGCGCGTTAAGCTCAGGTTTCGCCTCGCTGATGATCTTGATTGAGTTCTTGTTCGCGCCGACCGTGCCGTCCGATCCGAGGCCATAGAACAACGCTTCGCTTAAGCCTTCTTCTTCCAATACAAAATGCGGATCGTAATCAATACTCTTGTGCTCCACATCGTCATTAATACCGACGATGAAGTTGGCGATTTTTTTGCCGGTAAGGTTTTCAAATACGCCTTTTACCATTGCGGGGGTAAATTCTTTTGAACCCAAGCCGTAACGTCCGCCGAGTACAACGGGGTTAGCCTTAAATTCGCCGGAAGCCTGCATTTCCGCGATAGCGGTGCGGACATCTTCATACAAAGGCTCGCCCAAAGAGCCCGGCTCTTTTGTGCGGTCTAAAACGGCAATCGCCTTAACCGAGGAAGGCAGGGCTTTTACAAACAGTTTCGCGTCGAACGGACGGAACAGTCTGACTTTTACCATGCCTGTCTTTCCGCCTTTGCCGTTAAGGTAGTCGATTGTCTCTTCGCAGGTGTCGGCGCCTGAACCCATTATGATGACGACATTTTCAGCGTCTTTCGCGCCGTGGTAATCAAAGATATGGTAGGCTCTGCCTGTCAGTTTCGCGTATTTGTCCATCTCCGCCTGCACGATACCGGGGACTTTTTCGTAATACTTGTTCACGCCTTCGCGGCTCTGGAAATAGGTGTCGGGGTTTTGCGCGGTTCCGCGGATACGCGGGTTTTCAGGATTTAAGCCCCTTGTGCGGTGGGCGGTTACAAGATCATCGTCAATCATCTGGTGCATTACGTCGTAGGAAATTTCTTCTATATTTTGAAGTTCGTGGCTGGTGCGGAAACCGTCAAAGAAATGAAGGAACGGCACGCGGGAACGCAGGGTTGAAGCATGGGCAACACACGCCATATCCATTACTTCCTGAACATTGTTGGAAGCAAGCATAGCCCAGCCGGTCTGGCGGCACGCCATTACGTCCTGGTGATCGCCGAAAATCGAAAGGCTCGATGTCGCCAGCGCGCGCGCGGATATATGGAATACCGTGGAAGTTAATTCTCCGGCAACCTTGTACATGGTTGGAATCATGAGGAGAAGACCCTGAGACGCTGTAAAAGTAACGGACAGCGCGCCAGTTGTAAGCGCTCCGTGAACAGCCGCCGCGGCTCCCGCTTCGGACTGCATTTCTACAACATTCGGGATGGTTCCCCAGATGTTTTTGCGCCCCTGGGCGGAAAATTCATCGGAGAATTCCCCCATCGGGCTGGAAGGGGTAATCGGATAAATCGCGATTACTTCGCTCAGAGCGTGCGCCACGTAGGCAGCCGCATTGTTACCGTCAATCATTACTTTGTTTTTTTCAGCCATTTTTTTCCTCATTATATGGTAGATAGGATAGAAAGATTATACCCCCGTTTTAAAGGATAATCAAGTGAAAAAACTACTATTCATATATCTAAAAACCCGCTATACTCTACTAATGAAGATAAAAATAATAGTTTTAACAGTTTTTATTGTAACTTTTGCCCTTTTGGGCTGTAAAGGAAAAGCTGGTTCCGCTTCAAAAGAGGATAATTTCGACAAAGACGCGTCCTACGCGCTGGGCATGAATATTGGCTCAAATCTGGCCGCCGACGGCATTATCCCGAATTCGGAACAGTTCCTTTTAGGAATGAAAGACGCGCTCTTCGGGGAAAAAACGCGGTTTACCGAAGAAGAAGCCATGCAGAAAATTCAAACGGCATATACTGACATGATAGAAAAAAAAGGCAGTGAATCTATGCAAAAAGGAATTGATTTTCTCGCCGAAAACGGCAAGAAACCGGGAATTAAAACAACTTCCAGCGGACTGCAGTACGAAGTTATAAAGGAAGGAAGCGGGGCGAAACCATCCGCATCCGATGTAGTTAAAGTTCACTACGAAGGCAAGTTAATCGACGGGACAGTCTTTGACAGTTCTTATAACCGTTCTCCGGTAGAATTTCCTCTTAACGGAGTCATTGCCGGATGGACAGAGGGAGTACAACTGATGACTGTGGGCAGTAAATACAGGCTGTTCATCCCGTCGGAGCTTGGTTACGGCTCGGGCGGGGCGCGTACCATACCCCCGAATTCCGTATTGATTTTTGAAGTCGAACTTCTCGAAATAAAATAAATTAAGGAAGGTAAGTATGAAAAAGTTATTTGTTATTGTATGTCTGCTTCTCCCCGTACTGTCTTTGCAGGCAAAGGCAATTCAGGAAGATTACAAAAACGCCGAAGAAAGATCCCGCGTCAGTTACGCCTTCGGCATGTTGATGGCTTCCAATTTGAAGTCGATTGATCTGGAATTTGATTACAACGCTTTTGCCGACGGCTTAAAAACCATGTTAGAAAGTCTTGATCTCCAATTCAGCGAACAGGAAGCGATGGAAATGGTTGAAGCCGCCATACAAAAATCTATGGAAAAAACGTCGGAAGAAAACCAGCGCCGCGAAACTGAATTCCTTACAAAGAACAGCCAGCGGCCGGAAATCAACGTTACTCCGTCCGGCCTTCAGTATGAAATCATTACCGCGACAGACGGAGAAAAACCAAATGAAAAATCCATTGTCAGGGTATATTACAACGGAACTTTTATAGACGGAACTCCTTTCGACAGTTCCAACGAAGATGACGGAGCTTATATTCCGCTTGATATGGTTATCAGCGGCTGGACAGAGGGTCTGATGTTGATGAGCCCGGGAAGTAAATACCGTTTCTACATTCCCTCCAGCCTGGCTTACGGGAAAGAAGGAATACAGTCAATTATTCCCCCATATTCAACATTGGTTTTTATGGTAGAGTTACTGGAAATTACAGAAAATGAAAATTCAGATTTGGAAAGAATAAGGAACAGATAATTTTGTGTAATTACCGAAATTACAGAAGGTGAAAATTCATGGGATTCTGATCCTGAAAACAGAACCTTCTCCGGCGCGGCTTTCCACTTCGGCTGTTCCCTTGTGAAGCAGGGCAATATGCCGGACAATGGAAAGTCCAAGCCCGGTGCCCCCCGCCTCGCGTTATTGCTGCGCGCCGCATGAACAGACTCGCCATCCTATTGTGAAGATAAATATCTTATTCGCATTCTTATCGTATTAGAGGTTTTTTCACATTCATTATCTACAATTTGGTCAATCTTACTAAGCAAACTGTCATCAGTTGATATTTCATCAACTGAATAAAAAAGCGCAGAGGCTGAAACCGATAGCTGACTGGTAAATTTCTCCAATAATTCCGCAGAAACAAAGGTTGCGCCAGTTTCAATGGTACTTAAATGTTTTGTTGTTATTTCCAGCTTTTCGGCCAGTTGTTCCTGGGAAAGGGATTGTTTTTTCCTGTAATATTTGATGTTTGCCCCTAAAATAGCCTTTATTCCCTTCATATTATCCTGACTATAGGTCAAGAATAAAAAAATACAACCGTATATAATGTAAGTTTTTTTAAATATTTATACTTTAAATGTAATATTTTAATTGACAAATCTATATATAAGGTGTAATATAATAAAAAGTATTACTTTTGAGGTTTGTCCTTATGGACTTGCCAGATTTTATAGAGGCTTTAAAAAATAAGCCTAAAGGAGTTTTTACTATGAAGAAGACGAATGTGTTTATTTTGGGATTACTGGTTGTTCTGTTGGCAATGAGTCTGATTTTCGTTGGATGTGGTGATGATCCTATAAAAAACCCTGATCCTCCACAAGGCGTAAGCGCGACATCTGATTCGACAAGCAGTATTACTGTTACTTGGGGGAGTGTCTCAGGAGCCTCCGGGTACAAGATTTATCGTAGCAAAGCGCTTTCAGAAGTTTTCAACAATATTGGTTCTTCTACATCAACTGTATATACAGACACCGGGCTATCACCTGGTACAACATACTATTACAGGGTATCCACCTCTACCAAAAATGGAGAAGGTTCTCAATCATCCCATACTTCTGCAACAACAAAATTTAATGCGCCTACCGGCGTAACGGCAATGGCTGCATCGGAAAAAAGTATCACTGTCAGTTGGAGCGCTGTCTCAAGTAATGCTACAATTTACTATTATATTTATCGTAGCGATAGTTCTTCCGGTACTTATACTCAGGTTGGTAATTCGACTGGAACCTCATACACAGACAACGGACTGTCACCTAATACAACATACTATTACAAGGTAGCTGTATCAAACGGCGTTGTAACAAGTTCTCAATCTTCGCCTGTTTCGGCAACAACAACACCTGGCGTAACCGCACCTACCGGCGTAACGGCAACGGCTGCATCAAGTAGTAGTATCACTGTCAGGTGGAACGCTGTCCAAAATGCTACATCTTACTATATTTATCGCAGTAACAGTTTTTCCGGTACTTATACTAAGGTTGGTACTTCGAGGGAAACCTTATACACAGACAACGAACTGTCATCTAATACAACATACTTTTACAAGGTAACCGCATATAACAGCAATGGTGAAAGTTCTGAATCATCGACTACTTATGCTAGTACCAATAAATGACAGGCACGAATTTATAATGTGGAATAGATAGAGTTTCTATTTACTACCCACTAACTACAGGTAACTTAACAATTTCGGCATTTTAATTTGAAATGAAAGCGTTATGCGAGAATAATAACAGGTAATAAAGGGAAGATACGGCTTTCTTCTTCCTTTGTTATTTGTTACCTGTTATTAATTATTTGTTATGGGGATTCTGATCCTGAAAACAGAACCTTCTCCGGCGCGGCTCTCCACTTCGGCTGTTCCCTTGTGAAGCAGGGCAATATGCCGGACAATGGAAAGTCCAAGCCCGGTGCCTCCCGCTTCGCGGCTTCTTGAACGATCAACACGGTAAAATCTTTCAAATATGCGTTCCTGGTACTCATTAGGAATTCCTATCCCTTTATCGCGCACTTCCAATAACAACTCTCCGCCCTCACTGTACGCTTTAACCCAAATTTTAGATTTTGCCTGAGAATATTTAATCGCGTTGTCAATAAGATTAATCAACGCCTGTATTATAAAAGAGCCGTAAAGTTTTGCCCTTAATTCGCCGGAACAATCAACATCAATCTCAATTTGTTTTCTTTTTGCCTGAGATTCAACTGAAGAAACAGCCTCGTCAATCAGGGATGTAATTGTTAATTCTTCCGGTTCGCGGACGTTAGACGTTCCGTTTTCCAAATCGGCAAGTATTAAAAGATCATTTGTAAGGTTTTCCATTGTATTCGCGTTTTTATGTATAATCTCAATAAAATGAATTAACTGTTTCTTTTCATTATTGCCGTCCGATTCAGAAACCGTATCAAGCAATGTTTCGGAAAACCCTTTGATAATCTGAATAGGAGTGCGCAGTTCATGAGACACATTGGCGACAAAATCCTTGCGCACCCTTTCCAGTTTTACAAGGCGCGTAACTTCCTGCAAAACGATGATTACGCCGCTTTTAACGCCGGAAAGAGGAGAAACATAAACCTGAAACTGCTGTTCCGCGCCCGTGCGCAGAGTCAGTTCCATTTCCAAAGTACTGTTAGTCGAAAGCGCTTTTTTTGCGGCGTCTTCCAGTTCCGTAGAATGAGTTGCCTCAAGCA
>Ga0268262_10002967_pt1 | contig 18949 bp, 16 predicted proteins | sample TergutNc150P3_FD_190354 | JGI IMG/M metagenome (GOLD analysis project Ga0268262, IMG submission 190354) | Nasutitermes corniger P3 segment gut microbial community from laboratory colony in Florida, USA - Nc150 P3 (SPAdes) (version 2) | ecosystem: Host-associated > Arthropoda: Insects >...
TTGAGAATGCCGAGCCGAGCATGCGGAATTCAAACTTGTTGCCGGTAAATGCGAAGGGAGACGTGCGGTTGCGGTCTGTCGTGTCCTTGGGGAAATGCGGTAAGACGGATACGCCGATTTCCATATCAAGTTTTTCTTTGTTTTTATAACCTTTGCCTGATTCAATAGCTTCGATAATTTCAGTTAATTCTTCGCCAAGGAACATGGACACGATGGCGGGAGGCGCCTCATTCGCGCCGAGTCTGTGGTCGTTTCCCGCGCTCGCAACGGATACGCGCAGAAGATCCTGATATACGTCTATAGCTTTGATAACCGCTACTAAGAACAAAAGGAACTGCGCGTTATCATTCGGCGTATCGCCCGGCTCAAGCAGGTTCACGCCAGTGTCGGTACTGATTGACCAGTTGTTGTGTTTGCCGCTTCCGTTAACTCCGGCAAACGGTTTTTCGTGAAGCAGACAAACAAGTCCGTGTTTGTCCGCGATGCTCTTCATCAATTCCATTGTCAACTGGTTGTGGTCTGTTGCGATATTTGTCGTTGTGAAGATTGGCGCAAGCTCGTGCTGGGCGGGAGCGACTTCATTGTGTTTCGTTTTCGCGTATACGCCAAGTTTCCAAAGCTCCTCGTCAAGCTCTTTCATAAAAGCGGATACGCGCGGTTTAATGGTACCGAAATAATGATCCTCAAGCTCCTGACCTTTGGGCGGTTTTGCGCCGAACAGAGTTCTGCCCGTATAAATCAGATCGGGGCGTTTAAGGTAAATTTCTTTATCGATAATGAAATATTCCTGCTCGGGACCGACCGTTGTAAGAACGCGCTGCGCCGTTGTGTCTCCGAAAAGTTTAAGTACGCGGATTGCCTGCTTGCTGATTGCTTCCATTGAACGGAGCAGGGGAGTCTTTTTATCAAGCGCTTCGCCAGAATATGAGCAGAACGCTGTCGGGATACATAAAGTCCCGTCTTTGATAAACGCAAAAGAAGTTACGTCCCAAACGGTATAACCCCTCGCCTCAAAAGTGGCGCGTATGCCGCCCGACGGGAAGCTGGATGCGTCCGGCTCTCCACGGACAAGCTCTTTCCCTGAAAACTCCATGATGATTTTTCCATCGTCTGTCGGTGAAATAAAGCTGTCATGTTTTTCCGCCGTCGTACCCGTCATGGGTTGGAACCAGTGCGTAAAATGGGTTGCGCCATTTTCAACCGCCCAGTTTTTCATAGCATTGGCGACAACATTGGCGATATCATGCTCCAAATGCGTACCTTTTGACATTGTTTTTTTCAATGCCTTAAAAACATCCTTGGGAAGCCTGTCCCTCATGACAGTTTCATTAAAGACCATACTGCCAAATAAAGCGGGAATGTCTTTCATTTTAATTTCCTCCAAAAATAAATTCCTGTTAATAGGTGGTTTTCGGATAAAAAGAAGGCGTTCACCGGTAAAATGACCATAAGGACAATTACCGATAAACGCCTTTGTTTATCTTGGGTAAATATTATAAAAAAGTAGTATTTTTGTCAAGTGGTTTTTTCATAGAAAATATATCCTCGACATACCTGATAATAATCTTCTATAAATGATGGCAATTTTTTTAGTCCATAATTCTCATTGTTTACCGTAATTCACCTTCTATTTTTTCCTCATTCCTGGTAAATACAAGAATAAGTATATATTTTGTTAAAAACATAAAAAATATGGCAAATTTATGATAAAAATGACTGTCTGGCGGGTTATTTTGAACAAATATGATGATTTTACCTTGCATAGAATAGAGATTAGGCTTAAAATTAATAAAACAACGAAAATCCGGCACTGGAATTCTCGTTATCGTTTAAATACCAGGGACAAAGTCAATGATTTATTGACTTATAGAGATTAATTTATGGATTTTATATGCAGCTTTTAGATATAACTATCGCTTCCAAGGAAACATTGAAAGAAAAATTATTTTCTATTCTCGATATACCTGGTTTTAATGGTAAAGACCCGGCGGACTTGTTTGGTTTGTTGAAAAATTTAACAGAAAGCCTGATAGATGATATTTCATTTGTTATTGAATCTCCAACGGATTTCAATCTCTTGATTATCCAATTGTTTTTTATAAAGAGCAGATACCTATTGTTCGTTTGGAGCATAAACCTATTTTCCGTTTGATAAATACATATATTGAATCAGGAATTCCTTTACTGTTATTATTGGAAGGGAAGAGCGGACACGCGGTGTTAGTAATTGGACATGAAGAGGATGCCTCAGTATATTACAAGGCAGACGGTAGTTCTTGGTCTCAGTATGCTCGTTATTCCTGGGTGGATGTATCATTTATACATAAAAGGCTGGTTTTTATTGATGATAATAAACCGCCGTATTATATTTCCGGTCTTTTAGATACTGGACACGGACCGCTTTTAAAATACCGTGATTGGACTGTAAGTTCTTTTATTGTTCCTTTGCCGACCCATATGTTTCTTACTGCTGAAAAGGCGTATGATTTTATTAAGCTGGTTTTTAATAATCCAACGGTTGGATTGGAAAACAGGGGCAGGAAATGGGTTACCAGATTGTTGTTGACCAGCGGCCATTCATTTAAAAAATTTATTCATAAACATAACGATAAGATGGCCCCTTATTTTAAAAAATATTTACTGCGCTTGTCTTTGTCAAGATTTATTTGGATCTGTGAAGTATATGAAGCAGAGAATTTTGTTAAGGATGGATATTGTTCCGGGTTATTAATAATTGATGCTACTTCAGATGGGAAATCGCTTGCGTCAGTGCTATTTTATATGCTTGGTAAAGATATATTTACTCATAATGGTTTTCAATGGAATAATACAAATACGGATGATAGAATAATTCCGTTTAAAATGTTAACTTATAAAAATAATTTGAAGGGAGAATGGAATCAATGGGCGGCGAATTAGACACTCAGTTGGAAGCGGCTTTTTTTCAAGCTGCGGAAGGGAAAGGCGGACCTGGTAAATTTACGCCAGAAGAGATGAAAAAAAGCGATGAATGGTGCCTCAAATTCTGCGGAAAAAGCGGTAAAATGGAAACAATGGTTCGCAAAGAAAGGGCTTTGGCAGCGTCCAGACCGGATTTGTATTTGAATTAATTTCTATGGGCAGATTTCCAATTATCGCACTTTTCAAGGTACACAAGTTTATTTCGACTGCCTAACCTTTATATGCACTTCGCGTAGTTGTTGTTCCGTGACTTCGCAGGGGGCGCCCATTAGCAAGTCTTGCGCGGAACTGTTCATTGGGAAGGCTACCACTTCGCGGATGTTTTCCTCTTCCGCCAACAGCATTACAATCCTGTCAATGCCGGGAGCCATGCCGGCGTGGGGCGGGGCGCCGTAGTGGAAGGCGTTGTAGAGGGCGGGGAATTTTTTCTCTATGTCGGCTTGGGTGTAGCCGGCAATTTCAAAGGCTTTTACCATCACTTCAGGCAGGTGGTTGCGTACCGCGCCGGAGGAGAGCTCCACGCCGTTGCATACGATGTCGTACTGCCAGGCTAAAATGTCGAGGGGAGATTTTGTTTCAAGGGCGGCAAGTCCGCCTTGCGGCATGGAGAATGGGTTGTGGGTAAATTCGACCGCCCCAGTTTCTTCACTGATACCGTACATGGGGAAGTCCACAATGAAACACAACTCAAACTTGTTTTTGTCTATGAGGTTCAACTGATTGCCCAACGCCGTGCGAATCTGCCCTGCAAGACCGTTTACTTTAGCGGGCGCATCCGCGATAAAGAATAATGTGTCGTTTATTTTAAGACCGAGATCTTTTCTAAGCGTGTCTTGTTTTTCAGTGGAAAGGAATTTGACGATGGGTCCTTTAAGACTGCCGTCTTCCAAAACGGAAATGTAGCCTAATCCCTTCATGCCGATTTCCGTGGCGAAGGCAAGCATTTTTTCAAAGAAGGATTTTGATTGCAATGCGGCGCCGGGTGCGACAATTCCCCTGACAATAATGTTTTTGAATGGCTGAAAATCAACATCCGCGAAAAATGAAGTTAAGTCGGTAATAATTAGGGGGTTGCGGAGATCGGGCTTGTCCGTTCCGTACTTGAGTAAAGATTCAGCGTAGGGGATTTTTATGAAAGGCACTGGACTTACCGCTTTGTTTGAAAATGTTTTAAAAACGCCGTACATCGCATTTTCCGCCACTTGGAAAACATCTTCTTGCCCCGCAAACGCCATCTCAAAATCAAGCTGGTAAAACTCTCCAGGGGAGCGGTCGGCGCGGGCGTCCTCGTCGCGGAAGCAGGGGGCGATTTGAAAATAGCGGTCGAAGCCTGAAACCATCAGAAGCTGTTTGAAAATTTGCGGGGCCTGCGGCAGGGCGTAAAATTTCCCGTGGTGTTTTCTGCTGGGAACAAGGTAATCACGCGCCCCTTCCGGAGAGGATGATGTCAGTATTGGAGTTTGGAACTCCGTAAAGCCAAGCTCTTCCATTTTTGCCCGCAGGAAGCTGATTACTTTTGAACGCAGAAAAATATTTTTTTTCACTTCGGGATTTCTCAAGTCAAGAAAACGGTAGCAAAGACGGACTTCTTCCCTTGTGTTTTTAGATTCTCTAATATCAAACGGCAGGTTGTGGACGGCCTTGCTCTGGATAACTATTTTTTCCGCGTGAACCTCTACGGTTCCCGTTTCAATTTTTGGATTGATGGTCTCTACGTCCCGTTTTTTTACCACGCCCGTTACTGTGATAACGCTTTCTTTGCCTGATTTATATTCTTCGTGCAGGACTATTTGAGTAACGCCGTATTGGTCGCGGAGGTCAAGAAATGTTACGCCGCCGTGGTCGCGGATGGTTTCCACCCAGCCTGAAAGCGTAACGGTTTGCCCTGTATGTTCTTCTCGCAGTTCCCCGCATGTTTTTGTTCTATATTGATTCATGTGTGTCTCTTAAGGCAATTATGCCAATTATTATGGAATTGTGGAAGGGGAATTATACCCAAAAGATTCACACAAAGCGCACAAAGGAACAAAGATCACGAAGGGAAGATCAAGGGTTCTTGTCCGTTATCTTACCGTGTTCTATTCATTACTTAAATTGAACATTAATGGTAAAAATCGAATTCGAGGCAATAGTAGAGGAAGCGGGCATTTCTTTCGCGCTTGTTCCGGCGGGACTTGGAGGCATTAAGTTTGCCTTTTTATTATCCCATGGGGTTGATACCTGTCCCGTCCTGTCCACCCGGCTGTTTCCGCCCTCACTGACAAGAACCGTTTGCCCATTGTTACCGGCAAAACTGACCGTGCCTTCGCTTACATAAAGGTTATTGATATCAAATTCAAAACTGGTGCCGCGTACGGACGCCACCGAAGACGGCGAAGTTAATGTCGTTGACGCTTTTTTCCCGGCTGGCGGCTTAACGTCCACGCGGACCCTTCCCATTTGTAAATTTACATTTATCGTTTCAGATTCTTCCAAACTTTGAATCTCCGTTAACGATAAAGTCGTCAAGGGGCGCACCGTTATAAGCGTACTGCCAATCTTGATAATCGCGTAACTTCTAAAACTTGTTTGTATAATGGTGTCCTTAAAAATTTTATCGCCTTTGTTCGCGGTTTTAAATACCTCTTCTTTCGGCTGTTTAATTCCTACCGTGCCCGTAAGCTGATCGATAAACGCGTCCTGTGAAAACGCATACAAACCCGTTAAAATAAAAATTGTTACAAACAGTATTTTTTTCATTTGCCTGCTCCTTTTAATTAATAAACTGATATTACCAAATTAAGTTTCGTGCGCCACAAAATATCCGCGTCGGGCGCGACATCGCCTAACGCTGGTATGAATACGCCGGTTCCAAGGTTCAGGCGGATTCCCGAAGATATAGTCCATACAAGCCGCCCAAAAACCTCCATTCCAAGAAAAAATCCCCCTAAATCTTCTTCCGTTACGGGATAATACCTGTATGTTCCCAAATCATTCCTGATAAAATAAGTGAACGATAAATCTCCGGATGCAAATTTCGCCAGTCTGCCCATAAAGTCCAGTGATAACAGAGACAAGCCTGAAAATTTGGCTTCCACAAGCTCTCCCTGGGAAACAGTCGTTATGGGCAAAAATGCGCCGATGGTTTTATCATCGCTTACCCCGCTTGAATAACGCCACGAAAATTTTATGTGTTTTTCAAGCTCTGTCGGCAGTATGAATGTTAATCCGATATCCGACGCAAACGCGGGAGTTATTTCATCTTTATACTCGATTAACTCAAAGCACCCGCCTAAATCTAAAACGGTTGATTTTCCCGGAACGGATAAGGCGACCGTCAGATACTGGCTGTTTAAATTTTCTTTGCCCATCTCAAACTGTGTCAGTAACGAAGTTTTTAAACCGACGAATCCGGCAATGGACGGGTGGTCGTATTCGAGCGCGCTTAAGACGCGCTTAGGGGCGAAGTAGGTATTGACGAAATTATTATTATCAACTTTGTCAAAGCTGGATTTCAATTCGTCAGGCGTCATTGTAATCGCGGCCCTTTCCCCGTATAAAAGGCCGGTGTACCATTCCCCGAGGCGGATATTTCCGTTACGTGTAACAATGGAAACCTGCACGCCGTCAAAAAGCCCGTTTGCGGTTATTCCCAAAGGGTCGCTGTAGAACATCCGCCCTATGTTTAAATTGACATTTCCAAAATTAAAATTAACGTCGGTTCGCGTCAGTTCCGGTATTACCGTAAAAGGTTCAGTGCCGTTAGTAGTTTTATAATTTATCGCGGCTGAAACGTACAAACGCCCCGTTTTTCCAAGCGGCGTGGTAAACCTCGGCATTAAAGACACCGATAAACTGGAACCGGCTTCTTTAAAATCAAAAGCGGGTACGTCAAGACTTGCGTCCTGGCTGAAAACTAGGCCAAAATCAAAAGCGTAAAGCGAGAACGCGTAAAGGTGAAAAACTACGGTAAGAAGGAATAATATTTTTTTCATTCTGCATCCTCCTGTGGCATAATAATCTCTTCTTTTTTGATTTCTTCCGTTGTTATTACATGATGTTCCCCCGTAAATTCCCAGGGGTTGGTTTCAATACGGTATAAAAGACAGTTGACGATAAAAATCATTTCTTCGCCCGACACCTTCGCATGCGGATCGCTTTCCCCCTGTATCAAATCCTGAAAAACCATTTCGCGGTAACTGTAATGCGCGTTGTGAAAAATACTGTACATTGGTCCGCCCTTTAAGCCGAATGCCCTCATAATAAGGAGAGACAGCATTTCAAGGGAAATCGCGTCCTGCGCGTTTGCTTTTTGGGGCAGCCACTTTTTTTCTACCGCAAAACGCAGGGCACTTTGCGCCGCTTCCTGTCCGTTTGTTTTGTCGTAAGGGACTGTTACGTCCGCCGCTTCCAGTACAAAACGCGCCGCTTGCGCGTAACTTACGGTGGGGGTTTGTAATAGGGTTTGAATTTCGTCTAAGGTTTGCGCATTTAATACTGCGCAAGTGATTAGAAGAAAGATTGTTAAACTTATATTTTTTTGCATTTTGCTTTACTCCTTAGCCCTCATGCATTAATCCTCTCAATATATTTTTATGGCGGCGTATCGGAAGTATTGAACGCTATCTGGAACGTGCCGTTGCCACCGGATGCCGATACCCTTACATAGTACTCCCGCCCGATATTTCCATTTCCATCGATATTTCCATTTTCATTCAGCGGCTGAAAATAAAAAGATTTACTACTGCCTCCCAAATATGTATCAACTAAAGAATTGCCGGTTGAGTCATACACGACAATATATAAGCTTGTCAATGTGCCGAAATTGACGTGTATAACTTGAGAATTTATATAGGAATTTTCTATCGTCCCGGTAAACGTAAACCATTGCACAGCTCCCGACGAGACAATAGAGCCGTCAGCCCACGCGTCAACGGTAAGCGGCGTTATATATGGCTCAGTTACATGATCATTAACTGATATTGAATACTCACCGCTGCCGGAAGAGCCGTATATCCGCACATAGTAATTCTGTCCGACATCCACAGTTCGGGAAATATAATTTATGTTGCCGTATAATTTAGTCAAATTTCCGACGGCATTGCCGCTTGAGTCATACAACCGGATAAATAAACTCAGCGTTTCGAAAGCAACGTTTATATACTGAGTGCTGTTAGTAGCATTGAACTTGAACCACTGTACGTTGCTTGGCATGGAATTATTTCCGCCGGTCAGAGCATCATTAAGGGTAATAGCGTTGGAAGGCAGCTTAACCTTAGTGGGCGGCGTATCGGAGGTATTGAACGCTATCTGATACGTGCCGCTGCCACCGGATGCCGATACCATTACATAGTACTCACGCCCGATATTTCCACTTCCATCGAAATTTCCATTTTCATTCAACGGCTGAAAATAAAAAGATTTACTACTGCCTTCCAAAGTTGTGTCAACTAAAGAATTGCCGGTTGAATCATACACGACAACATATAATCTTGTCAGCGTGCCGAAATTGACGTGTATAACTTGAGAATTTATATAGGAATTTTCTATCGTCCCGGTAAACGTAAACCATTGCACGCCTCCCGAGACAATAGAGCCGTCAGCCCACGCATCAACGGTAAGCGGCGTTATAGCGTTAAGATCAACTCCTGTAAACGCCGCTGTAAATGGTTGTATTGTTTTTTCACTGGTCAATCTGCTCCGTACCCTTACCAATTCGGAAATTACCCTAACCGGTTTATCACTTCCGTTAAAAAACTGGAAACTGATAAAATAATCGTCTGCGGGAACGTTTGTTTTATTGTAAATAAATTCCGTGTCTTCGCTGTTTATGTTAAATACATCATTATTTTTTCCATTTATATATTTATCGTAATTCGCGGTAACTTGTGTAATTCCGGCGCCTTCCGGTAGTGAAAAAGTGATATGTATCGCGCCTGTACCGCTGTTCAGCGGGAAAAGGTAAAAATGAAGAACATTTTCGCTTTCCAAAGAGATATCCTTTTCCAGAATTCCGGAAAGTATAATCACATTATTTTTATAAGCGTTAAGAGTGAAGTGCCATGTCGCCGGTTCCAGATAGATTGAGCCATTCTGTCCATAGAATTCGAGCAGAAAAGTTTCTTCTGTACCCGTGCCTTTCCCGCCAAGTAATACAAATTTTGTTATATCAGACAGATCGGGCAGAGTGGGCTGTACAGTCCGTCCTCTGTTACCCATAACGTTGATGGCTACTTTTACCATTCCGGACTTTCCGTATTCGGGTAAAATATCAAAACCGTCTTTACAAGAGAAAAGCGTTAACACAGTCATTATTTCCGCAATAAACGTTATCAGGGTTATTAATTTTCTTGTTTCAACTGTCATTTTTTTCATTGTCTTCCCCCGATTAGCGTACCATTACCCGACATGAGCCGGAACTCTTTACATTATTGGTGTCTGTTACAACTACGGATACTTCATAAATTCCTGGTGTTGATTGAACAAAGGTATAAGTATAATAACTACTTACACGAACTCCGTTCAGATACCATTTGATATCAATATAATCTTGGCTTACTTCAAATACCTTTTGTTCATTTACGCTAATCCACACAATCTGTTTTTCCAGCGGGTCAGGTTCGTTTTCGGTTATTGTTACTGTAATGATGACGGGTAATTTACTGCTTCCTTGTTGGTCATCCCAGCCTCTGGCTTCATTAGTTTTTCCGTTATAATATATCTCTTCATTCGACTCGACAGCACTCTCCCTGTTTTTTCTAAAACCACTGGCGTTATTTGCATGTATAGAATTAGAAACATAACCGTTAGCGTCGCCTACAATATTATTTTCGTAGATTCTACCACCACTGGCTAATTTATTAATTATTCCATCCCACACTTCTATTCCACCGCCCCATTTGGCTGTATTGTTAGTGATTTCTCCACCATTCATTATGAAGGTTCCAGCGGATATTTTTACTCCACCGCCATTTTCAATAGCTGTATTGTCTTTAATTTTCGCTGTACCACTCATTGTGAAGATTCCATAATCATGCACACACACTCCGCCACCCCAAGCGGCTTCATTGCCAGTGATTTCTCCTCCGTTCATGGTAAACGTTTTATTTGATTGTACAAAAACTCCGCCGCCTTCGCTGGCGGTATTATTGAAAATATTTCCGTTACTCATGGTGAAGATTCCATTCACAAAAACTCCACCTCCGGCCCATTGCGCGGTATTGCCTGAAATATTTCCGCCTTTTAATTTAAAGTTACCACCATCACCTTCCTCTCCTCCTCTATCACCTACCTCTACTCCCCCTCCTCCGTATTTGGCAGTATTACTTGAAATATTTCCGCCTTCCATTTCGAAGGTTCCATTCACATATACTCCACCGCCAGACCAACCATTATTGAAATTGATGTCCCCTCCATACATGTAGAAAGTTCCAAAAGAATTAATATATACTCCGCCCGCACCCCCTGTACTAGCAGCGGTTATATCATTTCCTGTTATCTTAGATCCAGAGTTCATTATCAATATTCCACCGTTTTCTATCTTAACCAGTGAATCTTTATTTGTTGAGAGTCCTTGCAAGGTAATGTTATTGTCCAGTATCAGAGTAATACCGGATTTTATTGTAAACATCTCACCGTTACTGGAAAGGCTTACTGTCCGCTCTTTCTCCTCTCCTTTCAAGATTATGCTTACCTTTTTACCGCTATAGGAAAGGTCTTGAGGCGCAAGGTCTGTATCATTATTTACCGTAATGATATAGTTGCCGCCATTAGCGGCATTTCTCTTTAGCCAGTTTAATTTATCCGCAAGAGTATCGCCCTGGGCAACTTGAACTTTTTTAAACTCAAATTTTGTAAATGTTAATGTCGGGTGTCTTGCCACAGCTTCAGCCGGATAAATGATAAATGCCAGCCTGTTCGCCCCGGCTGACGAAGAAGACGCTGTTTCGTCGGCGGTAAGAGTTATAGTGCCGCTTACCTCCTCCTTAGCCCGTATATGATGCATGGGATAAGAATCTGAAAGCTCTTTCCAATACTGCGGCTCAGCCGTCTCGGAATTATCAACAAGAACAACAGACATAGCCCAATCATCTTTATTTATCGTAACATCCGATGTGAATGTATAGTTGAATGTAAATACATCGCCTGCGTTTATTTTATCACCTCTTATAGAAGACTGAATGTCATAAATACCTAACCAGTTATCATACGGTTCGCCGTTACTGCCAACATCTCCTCTACTATGGTAAAACGTAATTTTTTTGGTTGAAGAAGGAATTTTAACTTCCTCAACTTTTAAATCCCAAATTTTAAAAGAACCGGTATCTCCGCCTACAATAAAGGTAATATTAGGAATACAATTGCCAGGCATGGTAAATTCATACGATTGAGGTTCTTCGTATGTAGGAATAGTTAAATTTTCATTGCCAAGTGTATAAAAATTATCGCCAACCCCATCCTTTTGATTTTCCCTCGCATAACGAATGGTTACATTTTTAAAAGGTTCATTAACCGCTTGCCATTTCCATGTTACTTTATAGGTTTTTCCCTCGGTCGCGATATAACTGCGGCCAAAATTCGATGCCCAGTAATACCATTGATCATTTAGTTCACCTGATTTACTTGATACATTTACAACATAACCTGAATTATCACTAATTCGATTAATGGTTACGGTAGTTTTTGAAATATATTCCCCTAGTTCCATTGACGAATTATATGTCCACCACCAGAATACCTGATGCATATCTATCGTTACGTTATTCAACCCTGGTTTTAAAGTTATGTCTTCCGGTGTGCTGCCTGTCGCGTAAATTTCGCCATCAATCCATGAATTAACCGTTATTTTCCATTCACCCGGCGCTACAGTTGTTTCAAAAGTTGTACCGCTTTTATTAAAGGTCAGTTTTTTTGTCCCGTTTGTAAATATAACCTCATGTTCAAGTTTTTCATGGGTTGTTGTATCTTGAGGATCATAAACCTTACGTTCCGCGCCGCCAATCGAAATAACTATTTGCGCCGCATCGCCCTGCCAGTGGCTGAAACAGCCGGATAAACTTATAACGATAAAAACCGTTATAAGAATTGATAATTTAATTAAAGTTTTTTTATTGGTCATAAACTTCTCCGTTTAACGATGCGCGGGGAATTAGAAGAAAAATTGTTAAACTTATGCTTTTTTTCATTTTTAATTATCCCATGTCCCTCTAATGTCTGGCGGATTGTAATACAACTCTTCATCTGACGAGATTGAAGTATTTCTCCATCTTAAATAAACATCATTATCGTTACTTGCAAATACTTCTTTAGCCCCCCAACCATTGTTAAAATTTTCATAGATTGTACCGCCGTTTTTTGTTTTATAAAATATTCCACGCCACACACCTACACCGCCTCCTCCACCACTTCCCTCTTTCAATCCGGCGGTATTGCCAGTGATTTTCCCACCATTCATTGTGAATTTTCCCTTTTCCCATACTACATTCACACCGCCGTCACCACCACCTTTATTTCCGGAGATTGTTCCGCCGTTCATAGTGAATGTTCCATTAGTTACATACACACCACCGACTCCACCATAAGATATATTGTCGGAGATTTCCGCATTACCACTCATGATGAAAATTCCATCTTCGGCAACCTCTATTCCGCCTCCGCTGTCGGCGGATTCATTGTTGGAAATTTTTCCGCCTTCCATGTTGAAGATACCTTTATACACTTGCACCCCGCCACCTAAATACCAAACATCTTTTTGAGCAGGACCTAAAGATTTATTACCGGAGATTTCTCCACCTTTCATGATGAAGGTTCCTTCATTTATACTTACTCCGCCACCGGAAGTAGTATTATTTGTTGTCATGATATTATCTTTTATCTTAGCCCCCTCGTTCATTATCAATGTTCCCCAGCTGTGTATCCTAACCAACGAAGTGTTATTTGAATCTAGGCCTTTCAGCGTAATGTTATTGTCCAATATCAGAGTAACACCTGAATTTATTGTAAACAGCGAGCCGTTTCTGGAAAGGTTTACTGTACGTTCTGTTGTATCTCCTTTCAAGATTATAATCACATTATTACCTCTACAGGAAAGGTCTTGAGGCGCAAGGTCTTCATTATTATTTTGCGTAATGATATAAGCGGTTCTGTTTTGTGCATTGGAATTTATCCATTCCAATTTTGCATTTAGATTTCCGCCTTGGGCAGTTTGCGCTTTTATTAATGAAAATTCTGTAAATGTTAATGTTGGTCCTTTTTTCATTCCTGGAAAAGTGTCTATCAGAAATGACAACCTGTTCGCATCAGCTGCCGAGGAAGACGACGCTTTATTGGCAGTAAAAATTATTGTACCGCTTACTGCAGTACCAGCCGGTATATCAGACATCTGTATACGAGACGGAGCAGTCCAATCTGAAATTGGATTCCATCCTTTGGAATGATCATTGAGATCAATTTGTAAAAAACTATTTATCGCAATATCCGATTTGAATGAATAGGTGAATATAAATACATCACCAGCATTAATTCTATTACCTCTTACCGAGGACGGAATGTCATAAAAAGCTATCCAGTTATCAAAATCCGCTCCTGTACTGTGGGTAAACTTAAATACACGATTAGTGCTTCCGGCAGCCTGCGCTTTTTTAAACTCAAATTTTGTAAATGTTAATGTCGGGTGTCTTGCCTTAACCTCAACTTCTTTTAAGTCTATGATAAACGCCAACCTGTTCGCTTCAACCGATGAAGAAGACGCTATTTCATTGGCGGTAAGAGTTATAGTGTCGCTTACTTCCTCCTTAGCCTTTATACTGTGTATGGGATAATAACTTGAAAGCTCTTTCCAATACTGAGGCTCAGCCGTCGCGGAATTATCAACAAGAACAATAGACATAGCCCAATCATCTTTTTCTATCGTAACATCCGATGTGAATGTATAGTTGAATGTAAATACATCGCCCGCATTAATTTTATTACCTCTTACAGAAGACGGAATATCATAAAAACCTAACCAGTTATCATACGGTTCACCATTACTGCCAACGGTTCCTTTATTATGGGTAAACGTAATTCTTTTAATTGAAGAAGGAAGTTTTACTTCCTCAATTCTAAAATCCCAAATTCTAAAAGAACCGGTATCTTCGCCTACCAAAAATGCAAAAAAATGATTATATTGTGTATTTCCTATTTCTGGCATGGTAAATTCATATATTTTTTCTTCTTCGCTTGTAGGAATGGTTAATTTATTTTCATTAGTGTCAAATTCATACAGAATGTCGGTTTCCTCAGGAGGATTTTCTTGCGTGTAACGAATAGTTACATTATTAAAAGGTTCGCCATCAGTTGTTTGCCATTTCCATGACGCTTTATAGGTTTTTCCCGCGGTTGCGATATAGGTACGATTAATTTGCGATTTCCAGTTAAGATATGGAACATTAGGTTCGTCTCCCTCTACCATTACATCATAACCGGAACGATCCGCAGTTGGGATAATGGTTGTTTTTGTTGTTGACTTATTGTTTTCTAAATCCGAGTCCCATGCCCACCAAAAAATCACCTGCTCCATTTCTATCGTTTCGCTATTCAACCCTGGTTTTAAAATTACGTTTATTGAGCCTGTCGCATAAATTTCACCATCAATCCAGGAATTAATCGTTATTTTCCATTCACCCGGCGCTACAATTGCTTCAAAGGTTGTACCGCTTTTATTAAAGGTCAGTTTTTTTGTCCCGTTTGTAAATATAACCTCATGTTCAAGTTTATTATGTGTTTCAGTATCTTCAGGATCATAAATCTTACGTTCCGCGCCGCCAAACGAAATAACAATTTGCGCCGCATCGCTCTGCCAGTGGCTGAAACAGCCGGATAAACTTATAACGATAAAAATTATTATAAGAATCGATATTTTAACAAAAGAATTCTTAATAGTCATAATTTCCTCTATATATTTATTACATTGGGCATTTCCGCGTTTTACTTAAAAATAGTGCGCCAAATAGTAAAATCACCACTAAACAATATATGCCAAAAGACGATATAAATCAATCAAAATTTAACGTCAAAATGACGATTGTGCAATAAATCTTTCGGCTATTAGCATATAAAAAGATGACTTTAAAGCAAATTTTTATTAAAAACTTGAGGGAATTTCGTAAAAAAGAAGGTCTTTCACAAATGAAATTAGCAGAATATTGTAATACTGCCACCAGTTATATTGGTGATATTGAGATTGGGCGCAGGTTTCCTTCTATGGAACTGATAGAAAAAATAGCTGATATACTGAGGATAGAACCTTATCGCTTTTTCAAAAACCAGAATGATAATGACGCTAAAACCGACACCGAAAAAATTTTTCCCCGTCTGCCAAATTCCATGAAAAAGCAAATTACCACACAAATTAAAACACAGATTGACAGGTCAACAAGCGAGATTTTAGGTGAAATTAACGAAATAATAAATAAGTATTAAGCGTTAGATTTTCAAGCGGTTTTGGGGAATATTCATAAAATGCTTGACTTTTACTTTCAAATACGATATATTTTATAGTGTCTGGGGTTAGTATTTAGTTACGCTCTGGGTAGCCGCCCTGCCGCGAGGCAGGGATTTTTTATTTCCAAAAGCTTCTTGATTCCCAGAAATGAACATTCCCATCTCTTGTAGAAACAATAATTTTCCCTGAATATTCAGGGTGTCTCTCCAAAACTAGACCTATCCTGCGCCTAGCCTCGTTTATGGTCGCATTTGAATCTAAATGCAGATATACATTAACAGTACTTCCTTTTTCCTTTGCATCAGCAAATCTCTGTTCTATTTTCCTGACAGTTCCGGTGACTGTTCGGAACTCATAAGGAACTCCATTAACCACGGCATCAGTAACCCGAACTTTATATGCGCTATATTCAGGGGTAAGAAAAACTGAATTCCCCATACGTGAAAGAATACCAGCTTGCCTTAGTTCTTTTTTTAATGTCCTTTGCTGTTCATTGCTTTTTATATTAATTCTTGATAGTGCAATTCTGACATTTTCAGGGAGAACGATTTTTTTAGTGTATTTATTAGCTGCCTGTAATTGTGCAGTAGATAAGAGAAATTTTTCTCCTGAATAATGCTGTTGGATAAATGATTCATTGGCAACCACGCCTTTTGCCAGCCTTTCTGCGGCGGTGTTTTGCTTTTCTTGAATACTCTTTTTATTTGAGCCTGACAATGGCTGTTTCAATACTCTTAATCCTTTTCGAGTAGTTTTTCTTTTATAAAATCTTCAGAAGACAATTTACCATCATTGAACATACCAAATAATTCATTCACATTTGGATTAATTTTTATAGGGGATAATATTATATTACCGTTTTCTTCAGACATTTTTATTTTTTCAGAATGAATATAAGAGATTATAGGTTTTGACAATATTTGTCTGTCAATAACCATACTTTGCATATTTTTTCTCCATAATGATTTAGTATAAACCAATAATAAAATGGAATCAAGCTATTATTCTGTATGTATTATTTAGAGCAAACTGATAAAAAGTGATTTCGCTATTTCAACGCGTCTTCCAGAGCTTTTTATACCCTTAATAAAACTTCTTCCTTAGCTTTTTTTGCATTGGCTTTTGGAAAGGTTTTTATTTCCAATCCCATTCCAAGATTATTTAAATATTCGATTAATGTTGATATCCTGATATCTTTCCTCTTTTCCAGCCGGGAAATAGATGTTTGACTAAATCCATCAAATTCAGTTTGTTTTTTTCCTAATCTTTCCCTTAATTGACTAAGTCTTATAGTCAATATTTCCTGTTCCGCCATCAAACGTGAACGAGCCACAGACTCCGTTTTCATTTTTGATTCCATCATTTTTATTGCGTCACGCATTTTTTTCCTCCAATATTTCAGGATATTTATCAATCAAATTCTCCGCTTGTTTAACTAATTTTGTATAAAAATCATTTTCATTTTTTCCTTTTTTATCTCCTCCAATAATTAACCAACAATTACGATTTTTATTAAAGCAAAACAATATTCTAAAAACAGTATTCTTAAATTTAATTCTTAATTCTTTTAAGTTTCTGTATTTTGAGCCATGTATAGTATCAACATAAGGTCTGCCCAGTTGAGGACCAAATTCCGAAAGTAAAATAACTTTTGCATTTATGGCTATTTTGCTTTCTTCTTCCTGTTGCGAAAACCAGTCTTCATACTCAGGAGTATAATCAATAGGCCACATAAATTTAATATAACCTATAGTGCATATTATGTCAAGTTATAATAATTCAGGGACAGAAAGTTTTCCGCTATTTCAACGCGTCTTCCAGCATTTTTTTCGCCATGTCGGGATTCCCTTTTCCGCCGAGTTTTTTCATGACCTGACCCATTAAGAACCCAAACACTTTTTCCTTTCCTGCGCGGTACTCCGTGACTGAACCTTGATTCTCAGTTATAACGGCTTTCACCGCTTCTATAACGGCGTTGTCATCGTTGATCATGAGCAATCCCTTTTCGGCGATGTATTTTTCAGGATCAACATTGTTCGTGAATACGGCTTCAACTGTTTCTTTGTACGCGCTTCGGTTGATTTTTCCAGTTGTGATAAGGGTAATGAGAGTGGAAAGTTTATCGGCGTTTATAGACAGATCTTCCGGCAAGACATTGGCATTGTTCATCAAACGCATGATTTCACCGGTTAAAAGGTGCGCCGCTTCTACGGGCTGTCCGCTTTTCTGCGCGATGGTCTCAAATAAATCGCAAATGTTTTTGTGGACGGTCAGAACAGCCGCTTCGGATTCGGGTATCTTAAAATCGCGGCAGTACCTGTCGCGTTTTTGTTGCGCCAGCTCCGGCAAATTTTTTCTGACGCTCTCAAGCCAACGGTCGTCAATCTCCATCGGTAACAGGTCAGGCTCAGGGAAGTAACGGTAGTCCTGGGCGTTTTCTTTTGAACGCATACCGTAAGACTCAAGTTTTTCATCGTCCCATCTGCGCGTTTCCTGAACAATCTGCCCGCCGTCTTCCAGTATTTCAATTTGACGGGATGTTTCATATTCAATGGCGCGGGCAATCGCTTTGAAGGAGTTCATGTTCTTTGTTTCGGTACGCACGCCAAGCTCTCCGCCCGGGAGGCGCACGGACAGATTGATGTCGGCGCGGATGGAGCCTTCCTGCATTTTGCAGTCGGACACGTCAAGGTACAGAAGAGTTTCGCGCAATTTTTCAAGATAGGCGATTACTTCGGCGGCGTTGCGGAAGTCGGGCTGGGAAACAATTTCCAGAAGAGGCACGCCACAGCGGTTGAAGTCCATGAAAGTGTTCGCTCCGTTCGCGTCGTGTATCAATTTACCCGCGTCTTCTTCCATGTGTATTTCACGTATGTTGATTGTCTTTTTTTGTCCGTTAACTTCAATGTCAAGATGACCGTCACGGCAGATTGGGGAGTAGAGTTGCGATACCTGGTAGGCTTTTGGCAGATCGGGATAAAAATAATTTTTACGGTCAAATTTGCAGTATTTGGTAATGTTAAATCCAAGAGAGAGTCCGAGACGGAGAGCGTACTCCACCACGGAGCGGTTAAGCACGGGCAATACGCCAGGCATTCCGGCGCAGACGGGACAGACGTGGGTGTTTGGTTCGCCGCCGTAAGACGTGGTACAGGTGCAGAAAATTTTTGATTTTGTCGAAAGCTCGGCGTGAACCTCTAGGCCGATGACGGTTTCCCACTTCATGCTTTAATTCCTTTTGGTTTTTGCAAATGGTAATCAGTGCGGGATTGATAAACCCGCGCAGTGTCGATAAGTTTGTTCTCCGAGAAAGCGTCCCCGATGAGTTGAAAGCCGATTGGCAAACCACTGGAATCAAATCCGCAGGGAAGCGCCGCTGCGGGGAGTCCCGCCAGATTGATTGACACCGTGTAAATGTCTCCCATGTACATTTTCATCGGGTCGCCGGAATTTTCCCCGATACGGTACGCCGTCGTGGGCGCGACGGGGGAGAGTATCATGTCATACTTGGCGAACAATTTTGTA
>Ga0268262_10002968_pt1 | contig 18946 bp, 11 predicted proteins | sample TergutNc150P3_FD_190354 | JGI IMG/M metagenome (GOLD analysis project Ga0268262, IMG submission 190354) | Nasutitermes corniger P3 segment gut microbial community from laboratory colony in Florida, USA - Nc150 P3 (SPAdes) (version 2) | ecosystem: Host-associated > Arthropoda: Insects >...
GCCCCGACCGCCTCTGGCGGGGCTTATTCGACTGACGTCTCAACGCTAAAAGAGGGGAAGCCATGCCGACAAAGATACCTTTCATCAAAACCTACCTCCGCCCGGAGGAATATGAACGCCTCTCCAGCCAGGCCAAGAACGCCGGGTTATCCAATTCCCGGTATTTGAAACTGGTAGCCTTGGGCCAGGAAGTCAGAAGCACCGTGGACCAGAAAGTCTTCCTGGCCCTGCTCAAAAGCAACGCCGACCTCGGACGCTTGGGCGGTTTGCTGAAGCACCATCTGGAACTGTCCCGCAATCAGCCCCAGGCCGACCAGCAGGAATGGCAAGGAAGCCTTCTTAACCTTTTGCACTCCATAACCATTACTCAACATCAGGTCGGCCGACACATTACAGATGTCAGCCGGGAACTCATGAGAGGGAAAAAACGATGATTGCCCGCCGTATTGACCGCCAAGTTCACAACGACAGCTACCGCGACCTGGCCCTCTATATTGCCGATGCCAGGCAAAAAGGTGAAAAAGTGCTGACCCGCTGGGTTGCCGGCGGCCAGGCGGATGACTACCTGACCGGCATAGTCGAAGCCGAGGCCATCCAAGCCTTGAATACCCGCTCGACCAAGGCCAAGACCTATCACCTTTTGGTTTCTTTTCGGCCGGAAGATGAGGATAAACTTTCGCCGGCTATAATACAGGAAATGGAACTGGCTTTCGCCAAAGGGCTGGGGTTGGCTGAACATCAACGCCATGCCGCCATCCACAAAAACACCAACAATCTGCATTTTCATATCGCTTATAACCTCATACACCCGGAACGGTTGACCATCCATGAACCATTCCGGGATTTTAGGGTTCTGAGTCGCGTTTGCCGAGAGTTGGAGGGGAAATACAACTTGTTAATCGACCCTGGGATGGAAACAACCCAGGAAAAGATAAAATCAAAACCAAGCGCTCGCCTAAAAAGCATGGAAATCCAAAGTGGCCAGGAATCTCTGTTCAGCTACGCCCAGAAACACAAAAAGGATATTCTAGTTTCTATGGATACGGCCGGGACATGGCCGGAAGTGCATCAAGTTTTCGCCCGCTTCGGATTACGCCTGAAACTTCACGGCAATGGCTTGGCCATAACCGACACGCACGGTAAAACCGGCCTCAAGGCCAGCAGCCTGGACAAGACTTTGAGCAAAGGCAGTTTAGAGGCCCGGTTCGGATTATTTCAAGCCCCGGATAGGATTTTTACGCCCGCCAAATCGGATTTTACTTACACCGCTGAACCTTTCCAAGGAGGCCCGGAGCGGGATAGGCTTTACACTCAATTTCAGGAGGAAATGAATCAACGTCGGTCAAGCCTGTCAGATATTGAACGAGAATACCAAGCCCAATATGACAAACATCGGCAGGTATGGCGGAGCAAAGCGGAAGATCTCAAGCGACTGCCTATGCTGAGAAAGGATAGAAAGCCGCTTTGGATAGATTTGCGGAAGCTGGAAAAACTGGCTCTAGCCAAGATTCATTGTGAAGCTACCGAGAAGCGGAAAAAAGTTCGCCAAGAGCAGCCCTATAGCACCTGGAATGATTTTTTGAAGTTCCAGGCCAAGCAAGGCCAGGAAATAGCCTTGGAAGTATTGCGGGCAGGCAAGAGGATGTCAAAACAGGAAACTCAGAAGCCGCAAAATCCGACTCAGAACAGCCGAGATTTGCCGATAGTGGAGCAAATGCGAGCCTTGTTCAAGCACCCGGATTCACCTTTTAAATCACCGATAAATCTTAAATACAGCATAGACGCCAAGGGCACGGTCATCTTTACCCTACCTTCCGGCGGCACGATTCGAGATACCGTTTCGGCTATACATTTCAGTGCCTGGGATAAGAACGCCAAAATCATGGCTGCGTTATTGGCAGATAAACTTTATAAGCAAAAGGATGAACTGGTGGCAATCGCCTACAAACAAGAAACCATAAAAGAACTAGATGAATTTTTGGTTACAAGCGCGAACTATGCACGATAATGATTTTAACTATTTGAATCTGTCAATTTATCTGGAAGCATAAGTTTAGAAAAGAAGATTTTATGTCTTTGAGTAACATCAGAAACCAATTTATCGAAAGCTAAGATTTCAATATGGGCGCGCATGGAAGAGTTGAATTTGTAGTATCCTAATTGATTCTTGATCGCAGCAAATCCACCATCACGATTAATAAATTTTTTAATTTTATCATTGATATCACATATCAAATAGCAGAAATAATGCGTAGAATTGTCGACCAGTAAAGGCCGCCCATCAGGCAATATAATTTTACCTTCATTTACTTGATCTATATATCTATAAATTTGCGTCAAACCTTCTTCACCAAGATCTTCGCGTTGAGGGCGTTTAAGCTCTATTATAGAAACATCTCGTGCAATTCTATCACGAGTATCCATTTCTGAAAAAATCAAAATATCCGCTCTATCTGAAGAAGGGAATGTATACTCAGAAAATGCAAAAGTATGAAATGTTAATTGCTCATCTATGAGCCACAAATTATGATCATCAGGCAAGATATTATCGCTAGTTTTATAGCGGGGGAAAATAATGTTATGGATTACATCTTCTGTCGGGTATTTCCCATTATCTTGAATTTTGAGTTGTTTATCTAATAGTTCAATGACTCTTTTTCGATATATGATATAACCTGTCAAGTTATCTTTTTGATATGCAGTCAAGTGCTTCGCCAAAACTCTAAATTCTTTTCTAAGAGACTTCAAATCGTCATCATGTTGTGGTTTTTTTGATATAAGACGTTTTGTTTCATTTCTAAGTTTTATTTCTGCGATTCCTTTAAATCTATATAGAGTTTCAGAGAGCTTTTCAGGAGAGATTGTCGTCTCTATTTCTTCAATCACTTCTGGACAAATTGTCAGAACCGCTCTTAAAGTCGGATCAACTTGTGAAATATGTTTTAAAATGAGAGCTTTCTTCATTTCATTTATTATTTCTAAATATTTTGCGAGGATAATTTTCGCTTTTTGAATTGCCATGCACTCAATTTCCTCAAAAGAAATGTTAAATTTGTCATAAGGCAGTTCATTTTCTTTTTCTGGAATATTAAAATTTTGACGCATAGAATCAACAGATCGGTCAAGATAAGCACTTGAAATATATAGCGCATAAATGAATTTGCCCCCAGCATCGTCGAACTGGGCCGATGTGCCTAATTTATTTGCTATTGAAATACTTTTGACAGCTCTATTATTGGCGCACAAAACAATATTATGCATTTTCAAATGTGTTTTCGTAAGGTTCACATGATTTAATTCAAATTTTTGGTCTTTCAAAATAACGGTTTCTGTGTTAATCCTTTTTTTGATTTCTTCATATTCATTGGTTAATTCAATTCTTCCATCTTCGAGTGCTTCATCATAAACGATGATATTTGGCGCGCAATTATTTATATAATAAGCTAGACAATGCTCTAATATTCTTTGCGCAATTTTGGTAGTGGTCTTATAAGCGCTCGTTTCTTTTTGGTATTCTTTTTTAAATTGCGACAAGTGAACTGTGGTTCCACGTTCCTTATCACTTTCAGTGTGCGAAATTTGCTCAATACCTCTGAGAAGGGAAAAATTTAGACAGCGCTGAAAACTCGTGCCATTCGTTTGATATATGCTATCAATATGTACATGATTAAATGCTTTAAGCCATGTGAATCGTCCAATTCCTTTACCCCCAATATCAAGTTTATGTGTGCTATCAGATGTTATAAATGACTGATAATTCTTGTCATCAAGCCCGATACCGTTATCTGTAATCTTAAAGCCGACAATTTCACCCAATGAGGCTTGGGAGAGATTTGGCTGCATATCCAGCGGACTATCACGGATTATTTCTAGCGAAATCATACCCGATTTAAGACTTACAGTTGCTTCAATGGCGTGTATTGAATTGCTAATAGCTTCAAAGACTGGAGTTAAAGCCTCACTTTTAAAATCGGGCATATTGTTGACTTTGCCACGTAAATCTGTTTGCAACATTGTAGATATAGTCATAATACTCCTCATATTTAAAGTCGGACATGATACAAACCATGCCTACCTGAGTTGGGATTGAGTTACTTAATAGATTCTTGAACTAATCCTCAAATTCACATGTCCGGAATCCCAATGTCTTGCAATTCTCCTTCAAAATGCGCTGAATATCTTCCTTGAAGGCGCTATTGGTTTCCGCCTGAATTTCAATACTGATGGTCACGCTAATATTTGACCGTTCTACAAGATTTTGAATAATGTGGTCAACGATGTCATTAAAGCGTAATTTGGGGCCGTGAGGCTCCAGATCAATGGCGGCATAAAAACGCTTTTTAGGCCGGATTTCGGCCATCTTGACGCTCCAGGCATGCCCAACCGGCTCCATGCCACTTGAGCCCGGCGAGTGAGGCTCTGGCCGTTCTGCGCCGGGCCGCTCTGGTTCTTCAATTCTCCGCTTCTCTTCATCCAATTTGGCTTTATATGCTGTCGCCACAGTTGGTTCAATGAATATTTCCACAGCATCTATTGGAGAACTCACCGCCGCGCCGAAACTAAAGCCCAGGTAACGGGCACCTTCCTTGCCTTGGGCCAAGCCAAAAAATTCACCACTCTCGGAGCCATCTTGGATTGTATCAATAAAGACATTTTTGGTTCGCAGGCGCGGCATATAAACTTGGCGGCAAATATGCTGCCAAACTTCACGGCTAAACATATCGGGGCTATCTGACTTCCAAAACCAATGCCTAAGCAGATTATGCAAGTGTTTTGGAGCCCATTTGCTAATAACCAGCTCGCTGTCCCGCGCGACCTGTTCCATGGCTTGCGGCAGACTTTGGGCGGCCGTATTGAGAGAGAAAGATTCCAACTCTATTTTGGATACCGCCCCGGTAGAAGCGGTCTGCTTGGGCGAAATAAACCATTTGTAAACTTCCGCCACCATTCGCCGCAAGATTTCCTGGGCTGTGGAGTTTAATTGCCGGGCTTGACTGGATTGGTGCTGATCAAGGTTAAGACGTTGTCCCCTGATATCATCTTCAATGGATTTCCAGGCCAGTACGGTGCGCACCTGGTCAATAAGGCGGCTTGTGCCGCCAAAATCCGCCGCCAGGAAAAGAAGACGGTTCCGGTTTAGCCTGGGCTGCTCGCCGCGATTTTCCAGTATGCCCAAAGCCGCCGCGTAGGCTCGGTTATGGCCGTTACGACTGTATGCCTTTTCAGGGTCAAGAACCACCAAGCGCAAAGCTTCATCATCCGGGATATCCTGGCTTGGCGTAAAGATATGAACACCGGCAAACAGGCTGCCGTGGGAGTCTTCCTGCAATCGTGCCCGAATAATGGGAAAAATGTCTTCGCGCTGATAGCGGCGTTTGCGCTCTTCCATTTCCCGGCGCAGATTGGGGCGGGTATCGAACCAGTAACGTGAATCGACCGAGTTGAGGTAATGCAGGTGCTGGACAAGGCGTCGCAAGGCGTCACGGAAAAGACCGACCTGATGCTCCGGCAGGGCCGAACCCAGCATTATGCGCCGTTGTTCAAGGCCGCGCCGGCCAGAGCCGCCGGGAAGCAGGCCGGAATCCGGCGCGCTGCCTAAAAAAACAGTCCGGGCGGTGCGGCGGCAGGCCTGCACAGCTCCAAGGCGGGTATCTGTCGTATCCTGCCCGGTTGTTTCCGCATTATTGTCGTCTATATCCTTCTCGATTACCGGATCCCAGCCGGCAGGCAGGTAATAGACCATTTCATTGCGCACGTCCGGGTCATAAAGCGGCAAACTGCCGGGCATAATCATTGGGTCGTTGTTGCCGTCCTTCCACAGGCGATGGATGACCTTGGCCAATAGCTTGAGTACACCACGCGTACGCTGGAAGGTATCAAGGGTGGACCAGTCTTCATAGAGGCGGTCGAACACTTCCGGGTGTATGGGGTAGGCCTGTTCCAGGCGCATGCGGTAGCGGACATCTTGCGTTTCTATGGGAAATTCGTCCGTGTTATTGGTATAAAGGTCGGCAAAGGCTCGACAGGCCGCCTTGGCCCCATCTTGATCATGGGCGGAAGAGAACAAGCGGCGGCGGACTATTTCAAAAGCTTCTTCCGCCGCCACCGGCTTCCAGAGGGCCTGTACCCGACCAAAACAATGGGCCAAGGCGCCCAGGGTCATGATGCCGCGTTGGCTGCCCGCCTCTTTGTCTGATTCCGGCAAGGAGGCCAGCAGCACGGCCGTGGGGACTCCCTTGATTGATTCCGTCAGGTTCTGCACAAAACTAAGGTTGGAGTCAAAACTGCCGCCGGTAAGATGCTTACCTTCTTCAAACTGGCGGATATAGGCCACCAGTTCATCAATCAGGATGACGCACGGAGCGTGGACCTGCAAGAGCGGCCGAAGCACTTCCTTGCCGGGAGCGGTGCCCGAGGCGTCAGCTTCGGCCACTTGAGCATAGGCCTCACTTCCGCCCAGCTGCCAAGCCAATTCTCCCCAAATGGTACGGATTTGCTCCTGGCCTCGTCTGGCTGGCTGGTTAGGCGAAAATTTTGTACCGTCCAGCACCACAATACGGGCTCTAGGGGCTTCCAACAGCCCGGCAGCGTCCAAGAGGTCAGGGATTCCAAGCATTTTTGAAGCCGGAGCTTGGCCGCTCACCAGATGGTACACAGCCAAAAGAGTATGGGTTTTTCCGCCGCCAAAGGCGGTTTGCAGTTGGATAACCGGATCGCCGCCTTGGCCGGAAAGACGTTTGAGTACAGAATGCAGGAGCAGGCGCATCCCTTCAGTAATGAAGGTGCGCTCAAAAAAAAGCGACGGCTCAAGGTAATCCGGGCTGGCCTGGCCTTCATGCACACTGGTGATGTCCGCGGCGAATTCCGCCTGCTGGAAAGTGCCCTTGAGGACATCTTCATGCGGAAAAATGACTTCACGCCAAGGTTTCAGAGACATATTTTTCTCCAGCGGCGCTCAAGAACTCCTCACAAATCAAAGAGTCGTTGTTGTTTCGGCGTAGCGGGCAAGGGCTGTATGGTCTGCTCAATGTTGGACCAGGAAGTGATCAGTTCGTTGTACGCCCGGGCATCTTCCGCCCACTTCTTGCGTTCGCAGAGGGTATAGAGGCGGTAGGCCAGAGCGCGGATGGCTTCGGTCTGTCTTGCCATGTTGGAAAGGAGCTTGCCCGCCGCCGCTTCATCTTCCTGGTTCAGGGCGCGGATCATCTGGTGCAGGCCGGCCCAGACCGGCAGTCGCTTATCCTTGGCCGGTTCCCAGTCGCGGGTCATTTCCGCCCAGCGCAAAAGGCGCAAAAGGCCGCTGCCGCTTTGGGCAACTCCCGCTGCCACTAGGCCAGCCACACTAGTGCCCTTGGCCCGGGCCAGAACATCCGCCTTGCCATATTTGCCGTTGTCCCAACCCCATTCATCAAACCATTGTAAACAAAATTGGGTATCGTTGTCAAAGTCGTCCTCGGCCAGAAAGCGGTTGATGAGGGTCAGGGCCGTGCGCACGCTCATGGGCTGGCCATCGGCTTCCAGAACGGCCGAATATTTGGAAAAAACCGCCATACCAGGCCCGATGATGGCCTGGGAAAGATCCACCGGGGCCACAGGCGAATTGAGGCCGCCACGGGTCATGTCCAACAGAGCTTCGGGCAGAACTGTGTTGAGTTCGCGCACGAATTCTCGGCGGGAAATAGCGGACGCGTTTGGGTCGCGCTTGCGGCAGACCAAGACAATGGAAGAGGCCAACGCGTTGGTTCCAGAAGCGAGCATTCGGTTTTCTAGCTCAGTGCGCATCGGCCAAGTGCCTGTGAGCGTAAAACCAGATTGCAGCACAGCCTCAAGAAAAGTCTCCCAGCCGGTACTGGATGTATCTGTACCGGCTCTATGTTTAGTTTGCTTAAAGGCATAGTAAATACTCACAGGAAACGCCGGGTGTGCTTGCTCTGATAAATTGTGCAAGGCGCCACGCATACCCTTAAGAAAAAAAGCTTCAGCGGCTTCCTTGCCACCATGCCTATATGGCGTTGCCACCAATTCATCAGTTTTTGGCACTGCTATCGTAGCGAAATTTATTGAAAAAATATTTTGCAATGGTCTTTTGAGCCATACATAAAAAAAATCAGAAAGATCAGCGTATCCTATATTATCATAATATGGTGGATCTGTTGATACAATTTTGCTGCTACTTATTGTTTGAGAAGTTGCGTCTGCTTGCATTGCACAACCGTATGAACCAGTAAAAGATATAAGCATCGCTTTTGCGACAAGCCCAACAGCACTTATAAAATTTCCCGAGGCCGAGCCAAGTGGATTTGATTCAGCAAAATCCCATGTCATCGGTAAGGATTGACGGTTAAAAGTATTGATAATGCCACTTTGAGTTGGTGTTGGATCCCACCGGCCTAGAGTGGACCCTCTATCTGACATTTTATCCACAGCAAACGCCAAATACACCCCGACCGCCTCGGCATAGGCTCGCGCGCCAAGGCCACCCTCAGCCAAGCCCTTGTCAGCCTCCGCCACGCCAGCCTGAACGGCGTCAGCCCGACATTTAGTGATGGCTTCGCCCACCAAATCGGAAAAAGTTGTCAGCGCTATGAGTTGGCGGGGAGTGAAGAGATCGCCCCAAGTCGCCAGACCATACGGCACACAAGTGCCTCCTGTAAGCCGGGCAGGTACCTCTCCGGTGGGTTTCCATATTGGGGCGGCTTGGTTTGCAGTTTGGGCATGCAGTTGCGTAGGCTCTAAGTAGACTCTGCCGCGTTCACCTTCAGCGACTATCGCCATGAGCCGTGCGCCCATATGCTTCGCTTGGCCTTCTGCCTTGATGTAAGTACCTGTGATTGGAGAACCAGACAATAAGCAAAGAAAATTTGCCCCTCGCCCTTCAGCCTTGGTTCCATTCTTAGCCTTTTCCGACGGCGTGCCCATCTTTACGGTAAAACTGTAGCTATCTCCCTTGATGACCGGCTGCACATAGGCTTCTTTGCCCGTTTTACTCGACAAAACAAAGGTGGAGGCCAGGGGCACGGCCACATGACTGAAGGCCGGGTTGGGACTTTTGACCGTCCGTGCCCAAAGCCAGGCGATGACGGTGAGTTTTTGGCCTTGAACAGGCTTCAGATCCGGCCGTTCGCGCACCATGTCCGGCGTGATTTCAACTTTGGGATACAAGTGGCCGATGCGCTTGTTCGCCTCTTCCCGCATCCAGGCCCCATAGAGGCGCACATCCTCGGCCAAGCCGGTCGCGCCGGCCCATTGTTTCGGCAAGCGCTGGGCTGCGCCTTGCTTCAGAACAGGGTTCACCGGTGGCCGGCCCGCAAATTTGGGCGGAATTTCAATCATGGCCTTGTTGATGGTCACGGCCACAGGGTTTAGATCCGAAGCCCAGGCTTCCAAGCCCAGGCGCTGCGCTTCCAGGGGTATGCTGCCGCCGCCGGCAAAGGGATCATGAAAAGCCGGGAGCTTATCCGGGTTGAACAATTCCGCCGCCTGCGGGTGCTTTTTGTTTAGCTCACAAGTCTCTCGCCAGGACTTCATGATTTCATCGCGGGCTTTTTTCAGTACGGCCATGTTGTTGGTGTTTTCCCACAGCACCAAGTCTTCAATAATCCTGAACAGGCGTTCGCGCTCGGCCTTGGCTTTTTCCTGGTTAACGCCCCGCCCCAAATGCCGCTCATAACCCGGATCATTGACCAGTTGGGCGAACAGCACAGCCCGCACCGCGGCTAAAGGTCGCCGCGCCCACCACAAATGGAGGGTGCTGGGGTGCCCGTGGCGGATGGATTTCTCCCGGGCCGCAGCCGCATTGATGGCGTCCAGAGGTAATGCCGTTTCAATTAGCTTGCGGGGGGATTTTATGGTGTAAGGCAAAATTAGCCTCTTGTAATTTCAATAAGCTCTGCTAAAGGCAGATAGGGTTTCAAGTAAATAAACCGTGTGGTCAGATATGACTGGAGCTTGCCATCTAATGGAGTCAAGTGATCCTGGGCATATTTCCGCATGGCTGGCGCTTGTTCAGCCGTTGGCAATTCAACATTTTTACCTTCCAATTCAAGCATCATGGAACGCCAAACCCTTCCCCGGTCCCGCACAAGGCGTATGCAATTAAGCCCAAGCAATTCTAGCGTGTTACGCGCCAGCAACGGGTCAACAGACTCCCGCATACATGCTTGCTCGTCCACAACCAAGGCAAGACCTTTGTCTGGGTGATAGTCAGCGGAAAATATAGGCGCCTCGGGCAGATTGTAAGGATTGAGCATGACATCGCACGGAGAAGTATTACCTTTCTTTTCACCGCAGCTTAGGTTTGCAGGCGTGCTCGAATTCGCTAAATACTCTTCAGCGCGGGGGGAATTTTTTTTTGTTCCGCCTTTGCAGCACAGGAGAAAATTGGAAAAATCAAGCGTCCAGTCCTGCCGGGCCTGCGCATACATCTTAGGCACGTAATGTTCTATTTGTTGGTTGGCGTCCGCAAGAAGGATTTCACAGTAGGCGCATAGACCCTGCTGATTGGCGTACAACGATGTACGCGCGGCATTGTAGGCAACTTGTTCTTCATTGCGAAACGCTTCCCAGCGTCTGCCCTCCGAGATTTGACCATTGCAAGGATTTGCGGCTTGAAACGCGCTGGCTCCCTGAACGAACTCCTGAGGTTCCTGCGGCCGCAAAAGCCTACGCATTGGGAGCCGCCTTTCTTGCCTTGGCCCTTTCCTGGCGGGAAATCAGCATATCCGCTTCGGTCAACACGGGGTCATCGTAAAGCCATTCCTCAAGTTTATGGCGTAAATCAAGCGCCGCTTGGGTGGTCCCTTCACCAGTGTTGATCAGGGCAAAATAAGCATCTAAATCCTTTTTGGCTTCATTGTCTCTTGGTCTGGAGGAAACGCCAAGAACATCCTCCAGCACCCTCCAACTTTGCGCCCCGTAGGTACTTGTATTTACATTCCAAACTTTGTTGTTTTCCAGTATGCGGATGTGTTTCGGCTCAATGGAGGTCAGCACTTGCGGGCTGTGAGTAGTGACTATGAATTGCGTATGGGGAAAAATATTCATCAGGGTTGGCAAGACAGTCTGCTGCCATGACGGATGGAGGTGAAGTTCTATTTCATCAATAAGAACCACCGCGGGAGAAGCCAAAATGTCGTCAAGCCGGCCGGCATTTGCCGAAGCCATGCGTCTGGCCAGATCCATAACCACGGCCAGCATGGTTTTATATCCTTCACCTAGCTTATCGACCCTGTAGCTGCGGCCATTTTCTATTTGGTTAATTAAAAATACTGGAGGGTTTCCTTCCATGTGCGGGAAATTGTATATTTTACCGCTATCTCCCAAGGATTTCGCAATAGCCCCACGAACAGCCGTCAATTCAGGGTTTCTATAGTCCTTATCAGGCGTATTGCTGCGAATACGCGCTTCTTCAGCGTCTTTTCCATCAAACCAGTTCAAAGAAGCTTCAAAATTTATTTCTGGCATGAAACCGTCCGCAAAAATCCTGTTATTGTCCGCGTTGTTCCTATACTTGGGTAAACTGTTCGTCAGGCAGCGTTGCGCGCTGTAACACACAAAAATCGGCAGCCCGTTTTTCATCCCGTCATCAATAATAAAATCCTGGATTGGCTTTAAATCTTTCATTCCGGAAGGATCGTGCTCAAGACACATTATGTTTTCCTTTATTTTGTGCGGTATAAAATTCCAATCAAGAACTCTATTGTAAATTTTAATTTCACACGTTATTTTATCTATTTCTGATTCGATAGACAGATCGGAAGAATCAATCGCAAATTGAACCCATTGCGCATTGGAGTTACTGATTCGCAGCGTAATCTGTTCCAAAAAAATAACCAACCCGTCAAGAACAGTTGTCTTCCCAACGCCATTGGCGCCCACCAACACAGTCAAGCGCTCATCAAATTCCATTTGCAATTCTTTAAAACACCTAAAATTTTTTAAAGTCAACGATTCTACTATCATGATGACTACCTTTGCCTATTGGAGTTGTTCCGCACGGCTGAGAAGCTTGGCGATATCCAGGTTCACGCTGGTCACATGCCAGTCCGGCTCAATTTCAAAAGGATTGCGGATATAGTATGGACCTTCCAGCTGATCTCCGTCCACGAAAACCAGAGCCAAGATGAATTTGTCTTTCTGGTTCAGGCCGTAACAGACTTCATTGCGGGTTACGGTAATGGTGGCGCTACCTTTGGCCCGACCTTTGACTTCAATATGCCGGGCCTCTGGTGTTCTGCCATTTTGCGTGGGTGGGGTGCTGGTTATATCCCAGCCGCACTTTTCGGCGGATACATCCTTCACCGTGTTGCCCAGAGCGCACTCGGCATCCATAACGGCCTGCATGGCCAGTTGTTCCATCCGGCTGCGAGATTGCGCGTCCGGGTCAGATCCAGTCTGCCCCTGATAACGGGCCAGAAGGCCGGCCGGCACGATTAAGGCCGCGCCGGTGACCACAGGAGTGAGCGAGACAACATCACGCATGGCTTCCAATTCTTTTTTACGCAGGGCGAGGCGGGCGGTAAGGGTTTCCACGATGCGCCGGGCGTTTTCCATATTCGGCCGGGCTTCCTTGTGGGTGTCCAAACGGTTTTGCCAAAGCTGGAATTGGTTGTCCGCACGCTGTATTTCCTTGCTAAGCCGCTCATGCACGGCGGACATGGTTTTATCCACCTGCGTTTCACGGCGGATTTTTATTTCGTTCACATGTTCCGGCACCAAATTTTCGGCGGCAAATTCCAGAGCGCGTTGTTCCAGACCTTGGGTGAGCCAGGCGGATTGCAGCAGAGACCGCACTTGCGGCCAATCCGTCTCTTCCAAAGCTTCCAAGTCAAGATGCGGAGCCCAGCCGGCATTATAAGCGTTGCCGGTTTCATCAAGAGAAACAAACTGCATACGGCGGGAAATGGTGAGACCGCCTTCCACGCCGTCCCGGATGGTGTGATCCAAGACAAACATGATTTTGGGTGTTATTCCGCCATCATTGGGATCCAGGAGAATGCTGCCCTGCTTGAGCTTGTTCTGTGCGTTCTCCACGGTAATATCAACCACAGCCCGCATGAGAGGGTGTCCCGGATGGATAAGCCCGGCCATGGGCGCGGCCGGGCGATCTATTAGGCGAACGTATTCCTTTTCAAAGCAGACGCGCTCGTAGCTTGGCTGCACAGGCGTCATGCAGCGCCGCCCAGTGGTCATCAGACTTCGGTCGCGTTCACGGATTATGGCCGGGACATGACGGATTTCAAAGCGGCCTTTTTCACGCTGCACCAATTTGCCGTCAAGTTGCTTAAAAGCTCTAGCAAAGAAGCTTCTGATAAAATAAGGCTGAAATTTTCGCGCTTCAGCCTTTTCCAGGTCTTCTTTGACTTTAAAAAGGCGCGTTTCATCCATCACTTCTTCGCACAGGGCATTACGATGCAAAATTTCCTGTATGTGTTGATTATCAGTCGCTTCATCCAGCCTTTCGAATATCCAAGCCCTGCTGGACGGATCATCGCCATAACGTATGGCCGCAATTAACAAATCTTTCAGGCTAACGCCTTCAAAAATATCGCCTAGTATGTCAAAAACCCTACCCCCAAGAGCTTGGCGTTCATTTTCAAGTTTGCGCAAAAGCAAGTCGAAAACTTCACCTTCACGGGTATCGGCGGCTATAAGATTCCAGAGATGGCAGACTTCAACCTGACCGATACGGTGGATACGGCCAAAACGCTGTTCCAGTCGATTTGGGTTCCAAGGCAAGTCGTAGTTGATCATCAGGTTAGCGTTTTGCAAGTTCACGCCTTCGCCCGCAGCGTCTGTGGCGACCAATACCTGGGCGCTGCGATTTGTACGGAAACGTTCTTGAATATCCCGCCTTTCCTGACGTTTGACGCCGCCGTGAATGGCGAGCACGGCGCCAGGATTGCCTAACATATCTTGAATCCGGCTTTTCAGATAGTTAAGTGTATCGCGGTATTCAGTAAAGATGATTAATTTACGCAGACGGCCTTCTTTATCACGCATTTCCGGAGTGTTCTGAAGTAAATCGGAAAGCTGATTCCTTTTTTTGTCTTTTTCAGACCTCACGATTTGGTAGGCTTGCTCTTTCAACTTGTTCAAAAGTTCTATTTCCGCCTGTAATTCTTGGCGAGTTTGGGCGGTGCTGGCTTCATCGGAAAGCTTCTCTTCCATGCGCTCATATTCGTCGGAATCCAGAGATTCATCAGCTTCCCAGACATCTTCCGGCAAATCCATGAGCAACGAGTTCGACAAAGTAAAAGACGGCCTGCCTTCTGATTCCTGCCGGTCACTTCCCAAGCGTTCTAACTTGTCTTGGAGTTTTCTATGACGACGGGTGAGAGACTGGTAAATGGCTTCCGGACTGGACGCTAGACGACGTTGCAAAGAAGTCAAGGCAAAACCGATTGAACCGCGCCTTGCGCCGTCGGCCAGACGTTCCGCTTTGTTCATCTCGTTGCGCACATAATCGGTGACGGCGTTATAGAGTTGCTGTTCCTGATCAGACAGAGGATACGGCACGGTATAAGCCCGGCGTTCAGGAAAAAGACGGGTACCGTCAAAACGCCGTAAATCCTCTTTAACCATGCGGCGCATAAGATCCGAGACATCGACGCGCTCCGCCTTGCCTTTTTGCTTGCCCGCAAAACGGTCCTGGTCGATAAGAGACATGAAAAGTTGAAATTCTTCTTCTTTGCCGTTATGCGGCGTGGCGGTCATTAGCAGAAAATGGCGGGTTATCTGGCCTAGTTTTTCTCCAAGCAGGAAGCGTTTCGTCCGCTTAATATCGTTACCGGAATACCTTGCGGAAAGCTTATGCGCTTCATCAACGACAATAAGATCCCAATGCGAGGCCATCATTTTTTCAATGAGGTCGTCGTTGCGCGAAAGTTGATCCAGCCTGACAACAAGGAAGTCGTATTCGTCAAAGGGATTGCCGCTATGAGCCATCTCCACATGCTCACGGGAAAAAATTGTAAAGCTTAGGCCGAATTTTTCAAACATTTCGTCGTGCCATTGCTCAACTAGGCTACCGGGAGCGACAATAAGAACGCGCTGGGCATCGGCCCGCATATTCAGTTCGCGTATCAATAGGCCGGCCATTATGGTTTTTCCCGCTCCAGGGTCGTCCGCAAGCACGAACCGCAGGGGCTGGCGCGGCAACATTGTATCGTAAACTGCGGTTATCTGATGGGGTAAGGGTTCAACATCAGATGTATGCACAGCCATCATAGGGTCAAAAAGATGAGCGAGACTGATACGGTAGGCTTCCAGTCCCAGTTTGAAATCCTCACCCGGTGCGGTAAAGGCCCAGGGGCGCTCGGCCTCCGCCAGAAAGAGGCCGGCTTCATCCGTGCGGAAAATCTGGCGCTCGCCTAAGCTGCCATCCGCCGCTTTATAATAAACCGAACAGGCCGTAGGCCCCGTATGGTTGACGGCAATGACCTGGACAACGGCACCCTGTTTGAGGCCAGTTACGGCAAGACCAGGCTTGAGTTCTTCAAATCTGAGCATAAAAATTCCTTGGGCGTATATAAAAACACGTCGGCTATATTATCACAAAAAGACCAATAGAAACAAACATCCTAAAATATCAAATTGAAAGCCAATATAGTAAAAGCTCTTGGCTTGTTCCCTGCAGCCCGACCAGGCAACCCCAGTTTAATACTCGCTTTTAAGTGGAAACAACCATAAAATCAATTAAAGCGTACATCATGATTTGGAAGCTTAAAAATATGGCCAACCCAGCGTTAAAAACTCAAGACTAGCTTTATCCTCTGACAAAAATATGACAAAACATCAACAATTTAAAAGCGTTACACTAAGCCTCTGATTTAATTTGGTAACTAGATCCAGATTCGAACAGATGGCCTTTTGGTTATGAGCATGCTGCCGGTTCTCCTCGCCTGGCCCCAGCCAATCTGTCAGCCAGTCTATCCATGCGCAGGTGGCTGTAGCGAGCCAGCATCTGGAGGGTCTTATGGCCTGTGATGGAGCGGATTTCCATGAGATCCAGGTCGGTATTCTCGAAAAGGCGGCTGGTGGCCTCGTGGCGCAGGTCATGGAAATGGAGGTCCGGGAGCCCGGCCCTTTTACAGGCCCGGATCATGGCTTTGGTCACGGCATCGGGGTGAAAATCAAAGAGCCTGTCGGCCGGGGCGGTCTTTTCACCCCTCACCCTATGCAAATCCCGGAAAATCTCTATGGCCCGGGGTGACAGGGGGATGGTTCTGGCAGTCCGGTTCTTGGTCCCAGAGGCCGAGAGCATGACGGTGCGGCGCTGAAGGTCGATTTGCCCCCAAGTCAACCGGACCAATTCCTCCCGCCGCAGGGCCGTTTCTAAGGCCAGCCGGACGAGATCGCGCAATTCCGGCCCGCTGGCGGCCAAAAGGCGGTCTTCTTCACCGGCTTCCAGGCGGCGCTCCCGGCCCGGAGCCGGCCGGGGCTTGACCACCCGACCGACCGGATTTATCAAGCTCTCCATACCCCAGTTGGTGATGGCCACATTGAAGAGTCGGGAGATGAGCGCCAAATCCAGACGGATGGTATTGGCCGTAACGCCCTCAGCCTCTCTTTCCTTAATGAAGTCGGCAATATCCTTGCTACGGATCGCGGCCATTTTTAGGTGGGCCATTTCCCGCCGCTGGAGAGCCTTAGCCAGGCGTTCGCTCTTGTCTGGCTGGGCCAGTTTGGGAATATATTCGTCAATATAGCGGCTTAGGGCTTCTTTGAGGGTGGTGTTTTCGGCTTCTGAGCGGGAGACAAAGACGCCCCGATCCATTTCGGATTCAATTTCTCGAGCCCATTTTTCAGCCTCAACCCGGGTCTCAAAGGTTTTGCAGACGGCCGGCCGCCCCTTGCGACGGATTCTGGCCTCCCATTGCAGGTCGCCCCGTTTTCTTATGCTGGCCATGCTCCCCTCCCCCTATGAAATGCTCCACCACGCCGAAAAACCTTGGGGAGCCTTTTTAAGTCATTGGAGCAAATTCGGAGCAAAAAGTCAAATTTATTATTTTGGCGACCAAAATTCCGCTTTTACTCTCATATCAATCAACGTTTTTACAATTTACCATCATTATTAACATTAAAAATAAAGACTTTTAGAGTTTGAAATCTCTAAAAGCCTTTATTTTATTGGAGCCGGCGGAGGGGATTGAACCCACGGCCTGCTGATTACGAATCAGCTGCTCTACCGCTGAGCTACGCCGGCTTGAATTTTAGTTTTTTCAGGTCAAGAGCGGCCAAGAGGCCGGGCCACGGGCCCTATTATATGGCCCCTTGGGTTGGCGGCGATCCTGAAAAGCAACTACTTCTTCCAGGGCGTGAAGGCAAAAGAAGGCGCCTCGCCCGTCCCGGCCTTCACTAGGCCCACGCCGGGAAAGGGCAGATGGTCGCCCGCCACCACCAAGCCCTCCCTAGCCGCCCGTTCCAGAAACTCCAGCCGGGTCTTGGCCGCAGCCACCGGGTCTATATCGTAACGTGGGCTCAAATCCGGCCGGGGAAACTGTAGTGCGGCCGCGTGAATCAGATCGCCCCAGAAAAGAACCTTTTCCGGCCCGGCGGCCAGCAAATAGGCCGTGTGGCCGGGCGTATGGCCCAAGGCGGCCACCGCGGTCAAACCCGGGGCGACTTCCGCGCCGAACTCAAAGGTCCCGACCTCGGCCCCGTAGGCGGACAGGGCCCGGCGGGCCAAGTCGAAATTGGCCGCCAGGCCCGGAAACTTGGCCGGATTAGCTTCGTTCAGCCAAAAGTCTTTCTCAGCTCGGGCCAAGCGGATCTTGGCCTTGGGAAAAGCCGGACGCCCCTCGGCCAGAAGCCCCCCGATGTGGTCGCCGTGCATATGGGTAAGGAGAACCAGGGAAATATCCTCGGGCGCCAAGCCTGTCCCGGCCAAAGCCTTTTCCAAGCTCCCGCCCCCCAGGCCGGTGTCAATCAAGACGGCCGCTTCCGGGCTTTTAAGCAGAAAGGCCAGGATGGAGGCCGGGGCCGAACCGGAAGGGACGTATTGTTTGAAAATTTCCTCCTGACCCGGAAAGACATCCCCAAGATCCATGTCCCTTAGGGAATCGACCAGGACCCAGAGAGTCAGTTGATCTGACAGTTGATACTTTTGGTGATCCTGGGCGGCCAGCGCCGGAACGGCCGCCGCCGACATCAAGAACAGACACAGAAACATCAGCGCCCTACGAAACATACCGCTCCTCTCCATTTCCAAAAACCGGCCCGCCGCGTAAAAGGCGTCAGGCCCGGAGGTTGATCACCCTCCCTAAAAGATAATCCACCGTGGGCACGACCTTGGCATTGGCCTGGTAAACCCGGGAGGTGATGATCAGGTTGACCATTTCCACGGCGATATCGGTGGTGGAACCTTCAACGAAACCGGGCGGCAGGCCCGGATTTGCGCCCGCCAAGGGCGGCAGGCCCGGCCCATAGGGGACCAGCGGCCCGGAGACCGCCAGTTTTTCAGGGCCGCGCGCCGAGGTGCCCGACTGGCGGGGCAGATCGGCATAAGTCACCCGCCCGGCCTTGAACCCGTCGGTCAAGACGTTGGCCAGATTGTGAGCCGTGCTTTGCAGACCTGTGCCGAAGGCGCCCAAGGCGGTCAGGGACGGGTATAAGGCGGAACCCAGGGACATGGGAGTTTATTGGCCGCCCTTGTCCGGCTTGGCCTGGGGGGGCGGCGCGGCGGCCGGGCCGGAAAGGTCATAGGCCACGATGAGAGACATGGCTTCAGACAGCATTCCGCTCTTAGGCTGGGTGACCACGACCGCCAGCAAGCTCAAGGTCCCGTTGTTTCTGAAATCGGCCAATTGGATGTCCGCGATGGCCCCGGGCAGGGTTCTGGTCCGGAAAAAGGGGGTCAGGGAAAGGTTCTGATATTTGAAGGCCTGAATGACGCCGCTGGTGAAACTCCGCTGATTGCTCATGAAGGGCACCCCGCCCCGGTCGT
>Ga0268262_10002969_pt1 | contig 18936 bp, 17 predicted proteins | sample TergutNc150P3_FD_190354 | JGI IMG/M metagenome (GOLD analysis project Ga0268262, IMG submission 190354) | Nasutitermes corniger P3 segment gut microbial community from laboratory colony in Florida, USA - Nc150 P3 (SPAdes) (version 2) | ecosystem: Host-associated > Arthropoda: Insects >...
GCGCAAAGGTATTGGTGGCACCACGCGCTCCGGGATCCAAAACAGACACATTGCCGTATAGCTTTTTTACAAAATCACGTGCCTTATCCTCGCCACCGTATTTGGCACGTGCATAAGCCCAAGCCGCTAAGTAATTCCAACGCGCTCCGCCAGAGGTTTTTGGGTCTGGGGTTATCACGTTAATACCTGATTTCACAAGGTCATCCCAGTCTTTTATGCCTTTGGGGTTGCCCTTGCGGACAAGAAAAACAATGGTGGAGGTATAAGGCGAGCTGTTTTGCGGAAAACGTGTTATCCAATTATCGGCTATAAGACCCTTCCGCTTCGCGCCAATCTCATCTATGTCATAAGCCATCGCCAGCGTCACAACATCGGCTTGATTACCCTCAATAACGCTTCTAGCCTGCCCGCCGGAACCGCCGTGAGACTGGTTCACGGTTACCTCAACTCCAGCTTTTCCCTTGTAATACTCGGCAAAAGCCTTGTTGTAGTCCTGATAGAGCTCCCTAGTGGGGTCGTAAGAAACGTTGAGCAGCGTGACCTTTTTGCTCTGCGAGTGCGCAAAAGAAGCCAAAAAGAGCACGAGCAGCAAGGCGCTTAACTTTATTTTATCCATTTTTACCTCCCTGGATATTATATATATTTAATATAAGATTAAACATATATGTTTGATATGTTATAAATATAGAAACTTTTTGAACCTTTGTCAAGGGTATTTTTAATTATTTAGATATATTCAGACAAAAATCTGTTCCGCTGCATCGCCAATGCCAAGCAGAGTTGCTTCGTCAAAGGATTTGCCAATCCACTGCAAGCCAATGGAGCAGCCTTCCAATTTGTTGCAAGGCTGAACCAAGCCGGGCAAGCCGGCTAGATTAACGCTAACGGTGTAAAGGTCAGAGAGCACCATGCTCAAATGGTCTTCTTCGCATTTGCCAAGAGGCTGTGGGAGGCCCGGCATTGCTGGGCTTGCAATCACATCACATTCTAAAAAGGCCTTTTCAAAATCTTCTGTGATTATGCGGCGAACTTTTTGAGCTTGCACATAATAGGCATCGTAAAAGCCTGAACTTAAAACATAATTTCCCAGCAAAATGCGCAGCTTCACCTCGCTTCCAAAACCCTCGCCTCTGGACATTGCATAAGTTTCCATTAAATTTTTTGCCTCTTTGCTCCTGTGGGTGTAGCGAATTCCGTCAAAGCGAGAAAGGTTGCTGGAAGCCTCTGCTGTTGCTATTATATAATAGCTTTCAATTGCATAGCGAATGGAAGGGAGCGAAACCTCTTTTAAAATTGCACCCTCTTTTTCGAGTTTGCCAAGCGCAGCTTCTATGGCTTCCCTGCATTTGGGGTCCAAGCCTTCTGCATAATATTCACGTGGGAGTCCTATAACCTTGCCTTTAATGCCTTCGCCTATATGTTTGCCAAAATTGCTGGCAGAATGGGCAGAGGTTGTGTTGTCTTTTACATCCTGACCGCACATAAAATCTAAAACAGGGGCTATATCTTTAACGCTGCTTGAAAAAGCTCCTATCTGATCCAAGCTGCTGGCATAAGCAATCAAGCCATAGCGTGAAACTCTGCCATAAGTGGGTTTTATGCCAACTGTGCCTGTGCAGGCTGCTGGCTGGCGAATGGAGCCTCCGGTATCGGAGCCTAGTGCCAAGGCTACTGTTTCGCTTGCAACCGCAACAGCGCTGCCACCGGAAGAACCTCCAGGAACACGCTCTTTTGCCAGAGGGTTGATAACTTTCCCAAAATAAGATGTTTCGTTGGAGGAACCCATTGCAAATTCATCCATATTGGTTTTGCCAACAACAATGGCTCCGGCGGCCTCCAATTTAGCCACAGCTGTGGCTGTATATGGAGAAACAAAATTTTCCAAAATTCTAGAGGCGCAAGTTGTTTTTATGCCCTCTATGCACATATTATCTTTAATGGCAATGGGAATTCCATCTAAAACAGAGAGGCTTTTGCCGTTTCTGTGCCTCTCATCTGTTGCCGCTGCCGCTTTCAAAGCACGGTCTTTGCAGGTGGATATATAAGTGTTAAGGTCTTGCGTTTCTTCAATTTTCTTAAAAACATCTTCTACAACTGCCACCACAGAGCTAGCTTCAATTTTTTTTTTAACATCGCTTAAATTCATCTATTCCTCGACCATTTCATCATATACAAAGCCACCGCCACGCCAACAATGCTAATAATGTTTAGCCTGAACGTGATGCCCCAGTAGAAATGCAGCATATATAAATCCACAAACATAGGGTTGCCTTTTTCTGAATAACCGAGCTTTAATTCCCAGGCTTTCACAAAAAAATTCCGGACAACGTTATCTTCGCCGCCCGCATTCATAAGCGTACCTATGTATCCAAAGAGCCACCCAAGGCTTTCGCCCAAAATACCGCCAAATACCAAACCGAGCAGAATATAGACTGCTATTTTCCCTATGCTATTATTAGAATGTACACTCATAGCTTGTGAATATAGAAAATTTTTCTATATTTAAAAGGGGGAGCGACTTTTATTATATGGCCTTATATTGAGGTTTTTATGCGCAATTTTGTTATTTGCGTTGGTTTTTCTTGTTCTATGCTCCTTGCCGCCGGGGAACGAGCAACTTTGAACATATTCACAACCCCGGATAGTGCAAGCATCTTTTTAGATGGCAATCCCGAAAAGGAAATATCGGGCTCGCCTTTTGAAAATCCCGCTATGCTAACTGGAGAGCACACAGTTTTTCTGGTTCCGCCTAGTGAAAGCTTTGTTCCCGCTACCTATGATTTTATTTTGCATGAGGGGCGTGTTTTTGAAATAAACCACAACTTTTTGCGAAGAAATCAGGCTCGCGAGGCATATTCGCTCTCTCCCTCGCTCTATCATATAGAGGCAAATGCTGGCTTTTTGTACTTCAACGAATTTAACTCAAATGCCATTTATAAAATGCCTTTTGATTTTCGCTTGGGTTTGCCCTTTGGCTTGGGGGTGAGGCTTGCCTTTCCCGTTCAGGAATGGGAAATAAATAATTTTTTGCTAGGTATGCAATATAATTATTTTCCATTGCAAATGGGCATGGCCTTGGACTGGATAAGCCCTAGAGGTTCTGGCTTCTCCGCTATTCGCGCTGCAATTTTGGCGGAGCAAAATGTGCTGTTTTTAAATTTGCTCGAAAACCTTGTTTATGAATATTCAAAACAGGAGAAAGCGGAATTTTACTTGCGTTTGGGTATGCCGGTTAAGCATATATTTTTGCCATATTTGGCGGTGAGGGAAAAAATTCATTTGCCTTTGAAAAGCCATATATTTTATGCGGAGCCTGGCGCATTGCTTCAGGTGAGCAATGGGTTTTCTTTTGAAGCCTCCATTCCTCTTGCCCTTCTGGGAAATGCAAAAAAGGGTTTTGGGTTTTATTTTGGCCTGCATTCAGATTTTTCTTTTGGCAAAGAGAGCAAAAGAGATGTTTATAAAATAGGTGCAATTATTTGGGATGTAAATGAGATTAGCAATGGGGAATATAAAAGATTTTGCGAAGAAACTGGTTGCGAAATTCCGGCAAAAGCAAAAATAAAGGAATTGGAAGATTACCCTGTTCTGCATATCAGTTTGAAAAATGCAATGGCTTATGCCAAGTGGGCAAAAAAACGGTTGCCCACAGCAGAGGAATGGAAAAGGCTTGCCGCTGCTTATTCAAACTTTGATAATTTTTGTGAATCCCGAAAGCTAAAAAAAGTTAATGAAGGGCCTACTATAAATGGCATTAGAAATTTCGCAGGCAATGCCGCCATTTGGCTTTTGCCAGAAAACGAAAATGCCAGCGTTGCAAATTTTGCAGGCAGCTCATATGAAGATTCTTTTGAGACCTGCAAAAAGAAAGCCGCATTAACGGATATATCCTCACCAGGTGGCAACGAATTTATAGGAATAAGGTTGGTAAAAGACTATTAGGAATCCTGGTCTCAGAGCAGGCATCAACTTGGGAACCGATTCTGAGCTTGGAATGCAGTTAGGCTTTGTGCTTGATATTGCGGTGAGTGATATGTTCAAAATCCAGCCAGGTTTAATGTATGCCCAGAAAGCAATGACTGATGGTGAGAGAACCAAAGAATACTTTGAGCTTCCTTTGTTGCTGTTTCTCAAGTTATCTGCGCTCAGGCTTAATGCAGGACCGTATTTTGGGATCTGTTTAGGAAGCTGCAGTAGTCGTCGTATCCCTTATAATTTTGGCTTGAGTACGGGTGTAGGCTTAGATATAGGTAGGTTCTACATAGGTGCATTTTCCAACTTTGATCTCTACCCTCTTGAAACTTTATATGGCTACCTTGGCTTGAATGTGGGGGTGAATTGGTGAGAGGAGCCTTGTTGAGAGGCTCTTGAGTTTAATTTTGGGAATTACATACTTTTCGAGAAAATATCCCTAAAATTTCATTTTTCATCATTTTTATGTTATTTTTTTTAAAAAACGTACCTTTGCTATCCAAACCCCTTTACAAGGGGTTTTAATTTTTCTACATTTAAATTCCCTATGATATTAGTTTTATTTAGTATAGTTCTGCCTATTTTTTGCGATTCACCATTTGCAGTGGAATTTATTAAATGAAAATGGAAAATTTTGCCATAAATATAAAATTCCCAAATCATGAGAAAATTCTAAGCGAAATCAATAGTTTTTTTGAGGAATCTTTTGGTTTTGGGATTGCACGTACACAGTTTTATAGAATTGAAGAATTATTTAAAAAGATGCGTGAAAATATTTCTTTTGTACTGGAATATCCTTATATTGATAAACACCATCTTGATTGTTATTCCACATATTTTTCAACAAAATTTGGAATTTTTCAAAAAGATTGTATTAGAGTTCATATTTTTGAAAAAGATATTGATGCTATTCATATCGAAAAAATATATGAAGATACGTCAATTGATCTTTTAAAGAAAAGTTACCTAGGTTTTTTTATATTAAGACCTTTATCAGAAAAGCCACTTGGAAGATCTTTAATATCTCCAAAAGCATTTGCAAAGAATAATTTTTATTGTTGCATTATGCAGCAGAAAGTTTCATTATGCGGAATAGAATTGAATGTTGACGGATTTCCTCATGTTGCACAAGATGGCGAAATGCATACTTGTGCCGAAAGTGCTATATGGAGTCTAGTAAATTACTATTCTTCAAAATACGAGAATTACAAATATATTTCCCCTTCAGAAGTTTTAAATAGCTCTTCAGAAGTAACTCAACACCGTTCCTTACCCTCTATTGGTTTAAACGTGGGAGAAATAGCGCTTTGCCTAAAATCTAAAGGCTTTCATTGTGTAGTATATAATAAAGACAGAATTATAAATATCACTTTAAGAGAAGTAATCAATTTATACATAGAGTCTGGAATTCCTGTTCTAATTGTTATAGCTACTGAAAAAGCAGGACATGCTGTTTTGGCTATTGGGCATGTTAATGAGAAAATAAGTATTCCAGAAAAAAAGGTTTGGGAGGATGTTTGTGGTTTTGATAAGGGTCTTGTTTTTATAGACGATAATAAACCGCCATATCAACTCGCAAAATTTGATAACCCAACGGAAAATTACAAAGACAAAATCAAAGAAGAAATTTTTAAAGACATGAAAATTCAAAGTTTGATTGTTCCAATGCCAAGATATGTTTATTTGGAGGCAGATCACGCAATGTCTTTGGTTAAAGATATTTTTGAAACTGGAAAAACGGCATTAAGCCTGACTAATAAAAAATGGCGCACAAGATTACTGCTTACAAGGAGCCGTTCTTACAAATCGTGGATTGTGAAAGAAGGGGGTATTGCAGAAATTGTACTTAAGAAAATACTAATGCTGATTAAATTACCTGAATTCGTATGGATTTGCGAAATTTATACAGGCGATGGGTATGCAAATGAAAATGCATCAGGGCTGTTGATATTAGATGCTACAGGCAATGTTTCATTATCTTCAGTATTGTTTTATTGTCTGGAAAAAGAACTTTATAGTCTAAGCAATGACCGCACGCACTGGGAAAATCCAAATATGTTGCTAAATGCATTTACTATAAAGACTTATAAACATAACCTTAAAGGAGAATGGTCATGACAGGGATAGATGACAGTGATATAAGAAGCCTCTTCGCAGAGGAAAATAGAAAGCCTTCCAATGAACAGGAGGATTTCAAGGAAGCTTTGGAATATTCCGAAAAGTGTTCGCGTAATAGTCTTTTAGCAAGAATGGATGCCGCTTATGCTTTGCAAAAAGCTTCAGCGATTCGTTTAGCTGTTTAAAGATATTCTTTATGGTAGCACCGCCTTGGACTGCTTGGGGGTGCTTTGAGTTAACTAGTATTTACTACTTTATACAGTACTCTTTTATGCTAAAGTCATCCTTCATAGGTCTAGATGCGATGGAGCGTTTCAGTTGGGAGAAACGCCCTGGGCAAATTTGCCAGTTTTGCAGCAATAATTGCAATAGAACCATAGTGGTTTTTAGCGATGGAAGAACGCACGTAACGGGCAACCGATGCGAAAGAGGCGAAGTTGTTGCAAACCCAAACGATGCCGAAACAAAAAAAATTCTCGCAGATATAAGCCGCAAAATCAATTCCGTGCCGGATATGATTAAAAGGGCAAACCAGCTTTTGGTGAAAGACTGGAACCCCAAACCCAACAATTCAGGCAAAAAAATAGGCATTCCCAGAGCTTTGGAGTTCTTTGTTTCTTTGCCATTTTGGAAGGCTTTTTTCGCTTCGCTTGGCTTTGAGGTGGTTATTTCAAGGCAAAGCGACTATAATCTGTTTGAAGAGGGATTGCGCTCCGTTCCGGGCGATACAATTTGCTTTCCGGCAAAGCTCTTGCACGGGCATGTTGCAGATTTGGTGAAAAAAAAGGTGGATAGGATATTTTTGCCTATTATGATAGCCATTCCAAGCGACCACAAAAAATTCAAGGCAACTGCGGTTTGCCCTGTGGTTCAAGGCTATCCGGCGGTGGTGAGAAATATTGACGACCCAGAAGAAAAACACGGCATTGCGGTTGACCAGCCAACATTCCATTGGTACAATGAAGATTTGCGCAGAAGCCAGTGCATAGACTGGTTTAGCGAGCACTGGAAAATTCAAAAAAAAACAATAGATGCTGCGGTTAGCGATGGAGAAACCGCCTTGCAAAAATACAGAGATACCCTGCAAAACGAAGGGCAAAAGGTTTTAGACGATGTTCGGGCGCGCGGTGAATTCGCAGTTGTGGTTGCCGGCAGGCCATACCATCTGGATCCTTTGGTGAACCATCTTGTGGCCAATCATTTCACCCAAATGGGAATACCAGTTTTGCCTCTAGAAGCCCTGCCAGATGTATTTGACCAAGAAATTCCCTCAAATACGAGGATGGAGGCTCTGAATTCTTTTCACATGAGAATGTTGGGTGCCACGCTTTTGGCGACAAAAGACCCAAGCATAGAGCTGGTGCAAATAGTGAGCTTTGGCTGCGGGCACGATGCCATTCTCTCCGATGAGATAATGAGAATTTTGCACGAGCGTTCAGATAAAGAATTGCTGATGCTAAAATTAGATGAAGGCGATGTTCGGGGGCCGGTTAGCATTCGCATAAAAAGTTTTATAGAAACAGTTAAGGTACGCAAAGCAAAACAGGCACCTGCAAATTCTTTGCCCTTGCAAACACAACCATTGTTCCCCGTGCCTTATGCCAAAGGCGATGGCAAAAAGCGCATAGTGCTAATTCCAAATCTAAGCCCAGCCTTCAGTTTTTTATGCGCAAAGGTTATGGAAAGAGAGGGTTTTAGAACAGAGCATTTGCCACTCGCAGATAAAAAAGCTTTTGAGCTTGGCAAAAAATTTGTGCATAATGATATTTGCTTTCCTGCTCAGGTCAATATTGGAGAGGGCTTGCTTTGGCTTGAGCAGCATCCAGAAGTTAGCCAAGATGAAGTGTGCATGGGCCTTGCAAAAAACTGCGAGAATTGCAGGGCTGGGCAATATGCCGTTATGTGCCGCAAAGCACTTGACGAGGCTGGTTACCCCAATGTGCCAATTTTAACAACAGGCACAGACAACAAAAACATGCATCCGGGCTTCAATGCTGGTTTGGATTTTCGCCTGCACATGCTCTGGGGCATGGCAATAATGGATGGCATAGAGATAATGCTGCGCTCCGTTCGCCCTTATGAAAAAAATCACGGCGAATCACTCAGAGTATATAACTACTGGATTAAAGAAACAATGCAAGAAACCGCTGGCAATATTCGCGGTGCATTGAAAAAATTTGAGCAGGCGGTTGAAGCCTTTAACAAAATAGAAGCCGATATATCTGTTCGCAAGCCCAGAGTTGCCGTGCTTGGCGAGATTTTGATGAAATACCATCCAAGTGCAAATGGTTTTGTTGAGGAATATCTTTTTGAACACGGAATGGAAGTGGTGCAGCCCGGAATGTTGGATTTTTTCAGGGTTGGCGAGCTTGTGAGAATGGAAAAAGTGAGGCGCGGGCTTATAGCGCATCCCTTTATGAACTGGCTAATAGGCAGCGTTTCTTCTAAATTTTATTCAAAAGCCGCAAGTGATGTTGACAAACGCATTAGAAAATTCAAATATTACGAGCATCACGCAAACTGCTACGAAATGTCAGATATAATAGAAAATACTGGAATGCTAGACAAAACCTACATAACAGGCGAAGGCTGGCTAATCCCAGGCGAAGTTCTTTCTTTGGCAGAACACGGCGTTAACAGTTTTGTCATTGTTCAGCCTTTTGCCTGCCTTGCTAATCACATTTCGGGCAGGGGTTTAACAAAAGCCATGAAATCAAAATTCCCTCATATTCAAATTCTGAGTTTGGATTATGATCCTGATACCAGTTTTGCAAATATTGAGAATAGGTTGCAAATGCTTATTATAAATGCTAAGGAATTGGAGAAGAATGTTGTTGCTTGAGCTATATTAGTCTGGAGATTCCCTCAACCCTCGAAACTCCGCCAACTCGCTAAACTCATTGCGCAACGCGAAAATAGCCTTTCCAACCAAATAGAGCGAGCCGGTTATCAACACCGGGCTTTTTGATTTGAGAACGCAGTTTTTAATGGAAGCTGGGAGCGGTATTGTTTTTATTTTTAGGTTTTTGCAAATTTCGCAAATCTCCTTCTCGCTCCTTGTCCTTGTGTTATCAACTCGTACCGGATAGCAAAGGGATATATGAGGCTTTAAGGTTTTAAGAACCTTAAAAGTATCTTTATCTGTTAAGGAAGCAAAAATACAAGGTAGTGGAGCGATGTTTTTCTCTTTCAAACACTTTGCAAGCTCCTTAGCCGCCGCCGGATTATGCGCTCCGTCTAAAATGGTTTTTAAATTCTCATTCATAAAAAGCATTTGCATCCTGCCGGGCCACAGGCTTTTTTTAAGGGCGGCTCTTGCCAAATTCTCATCAAAATTGCTAGCCAAAAATCTCTTTGCAACCACCCAGGAGAGTTCCGCATTCCTAACATAAATTTTCCCATGGTTCCCAACTGCAAGCGGTGGGGAAATTCGCTTTCTCTTTGTGATTATTATTGCGCCTTTCTTTGCAATCCCAAGTTTTTCTTTTAAAATTTTCTCTTTTGTGTTGCCCAAAATTTCCGTGTGGTCTAGGCCTATGCTTGTAAGCACAACAATGCTGCCGCCTGCAATTTTTGTGCAATCTAGCCTGCCGCCTAGGCCGGCTTCCAAAACGGCAACTTGAACTTTTTTTTCTTTAAACCACAAAAAAGCAGCCGCAGTTAACATCTCAAAATAAGATGGTTTAAGGGTTTTTGCAGCTTGCTCTATGCGCATCAAAATGGAATCAAGCTCTCTTTGCGAAATCATTTTTCCATCTATTTTAATTCTCTCCCTGAGGTTCACCAAATGGGGGCTTGTGAAAAGTCCGGTTTTAATCCCGTGAGCTTGCAAAATATTTGCCAAATAAAGGGCAGTGCTGCCCTTGCCATTTGTGCCAACTATGTGAATGCTTTTAAATGATTTTTGCGGCTTGCCTAATGCCTTGCACAGAGCTTTTATGTTATTTAAACTGAAAACCTGAAACTCCTTAAATTTCTTGAGTATCGTCATCCACCGCAAATAAATCTTCGTCTAATTCTAGGCTATCTATTTCGCCAACCACGCTTTCTATATCATCAATATCATCTATGTCTTTTGCGTTTTCCATAGATTTTTCCATTGAACGCCGCATAAGTTCCATTTGAGCATCCGAAAACACGCCTTCTTTAGATTGCCCAAGCCCTAGGAGCGCAGCGCAGTCGGTACAATAACCGAGGGATTTATCCACGTAAAATTTTTGGTCAACATTGTTTATATTGCATTTAACGCAAATTTGCCCTTCGCAGCCTTCAAAATAGGTTCTATTTTCCAACTCCAATTGCTGAGAGAGAAGCTCCACCAAATTTTTGCTGTCTAAAACTCCGTTTATCTTTGGCCTGCTGCAAGCAGTTGGTTTTTCTGGCAATTTTTGCTTGCCAGCAATATCATCTTTTTTCACATCAACAAAAAAAGGAACTTTTAAAAATTTTGCTCCTTGAATCATTAAGGAAGATTCAACTTTCGGTTGCGAAGATTTTTGCGCAGGCGATTTTGGAGCTTTAGCAACGGGGTTTGGAGGTTTAGCAGTGGATTTCGGAGTTTTGGCAATGGTCTTTTTAGGTGCGTTTTTTTTTGCTGACATAAAAATTCCGTTTTATTATTTTGTTTCCGTTATTCGCACACTTATAACAGGATCGTAGGGTTCAATGCGATAAATCACATCTAAACCGCTTTCTACCATTCCAAAAATTGTGTGCTTGCCATCTAAATGCGGTTGTTCCCATTGAACGAGAAAAAACTGAGAGCCTCCGGTATTAGGTCCGGATTTTGCCATAGAAAGCGTTCCCGGAACGTGTTTTAGCTTGTTAACTTCGTCATCTATTACATAACCAGGGCCGCCAGAGCCATTGCCGTTTGGGTCTCCGCCCTGCACAACAAAACGCTGGATTACCCTATGGAAGGGAAGCCCATTGTAAAAGCCCTTGTTCGCTAGGTCTATAAAATTTGCCACCGTGTTTGGGGCTTCTTTAAAAGCTAAATTAACGGTAATGGGACCTTCGTGGGTTTCTATGGTGGCTTCTATTTTTTTGATGCCTTCATAGCTTTTATCAAAAACCTTGCCACCTGCAAGAGCTTGTACCGCTAGGGTACACAACATAACCGAAAAAACGAAAAAGTAACGCATAGCGGGTAATATAGTAATTTTCTAAATTACCAAGTCAACAATATGCCAAATCCCTGCGTTATAGTTCAAAGCAATATGGAGGTGTTGCTAAATGTAGATAGCAAACTGCATCACGAAGCGCGGGATGCCATTGCTCCTTTTACAGAACTTGTGAAAAGCCCGGAGCATTTTCATACCTATTGCATTTCGCATTTGAGCCTTTGGAATGCTGCTTCAACAGGGCTAAAAGCTTTAGATGTTTTGGAGAGATTAAAGAAATACAGTGCCTACGAAATTCCGGCAAATGTTGCGGTGGAAATAACCGAATATATGCAGCGTTATGGAATTTTACGCCTAAAGCTAGAGAATGGCAACTTGGTTTTGGAATCTGATAGCGAACCCTTGTTTTTAGAGCTTTGCAAAAGAAAGGAAATTCAAGGGTACATTGAATCTTTTATATCTAAAACTGCTGCGGTGGTTAGCCCGCTTGTGCGGGGCAAACTCAAAATAGTGCTCACAGAGCTGGGCTTTCCCGTGCAAGATATAGCAGGCTATGTTCGGGGCGAGCCTTTGGAAATAGAATTAAACCAAAGTTTTGCGCTAAGGGATTATCAAAAAGATGCGGCTCAAATTTTTTACGCCTCCGGTTCGGAAAAGGGCGGCTCTGGCGTTATTGTGCTGCCCTGTGGTTCTGGCAAAACAATTATAGGAATGGCGGTGATGGCTTTGGTAAAAGCTCATACCCTTATTTTAACGCCGAGCGTAACCGCTGCTCGCCAGTGGATAAGGGAGATATTGCAAAAAACAACCCTGACAAAAGAGCAGGTTAGGGAATATTCAGGCGATATAAAAGAAATTGGGCAGGTAACCGTTGCCACGTATCAAATATTAACGCAGAGAAAGCGGCAAAGCGATGAATTTTCCAATTTCTCCCTTTTTGAATCTCAAAAATGGGGTCTTATGATTTACGATGAGGTACATCTTTTGCCAGCTCCGGTGTTTAGGTTTTCTGCGGATATGCAGGCTACCAGAAGGCTGGGCTTAACGGCTACTTTGGTAAGGGAAGACCATAAGGAAACAGAGGTGTTTTCGCTCATAGGCCCAAAGAAGTTTGATATTCCCTGGCGTGTTTTAGAGAATCAAGGCTGGATTGCTCAGGCAAAATGCCACGAGATAAGGGTACCTATGGATTCCGAGCAGAGAATATCTTATGCAGTTGCGCCTCTTCGCGAGAAAATTTCAATAGCGGGCTGCAATCCAGAGAAATTTGGCATTGTGAAAAACTTGATGGAAAAACACTGTGAAGAAAACGACCGCATTTTAATAATAGGGCAATATATAGAGCAGTTAGAAGCTCTAGCAAAAGAGATAAATGTTCCTTTAATCACCGGCAAAACCCCAAACAAGGAAAGAGACAGGATTTACGATAGCTTTAGAAACGGTGAAATTAGGATTTTGATGGTGAGCAAAGTGGGAAATTTTGCAATAGATTTGCCCGATGCAAGCGTTTTAATCCAAATTTCCGGCACCTTCGGCAGCAGGCAAGAAGAGGCTCAAAGGCTGGGCAGGGTTTTGCGCCCCAAAAAAGACGGCCGCCCCGCAATGTTTTATTCCCTAGTGACAAAAGATTCCCGCGAGCAGGAATTTGCCATGAACCGCCAGCTGTTTTTGGCGGAACAGGGCTATGGGTATGAGATTATTTAGAAAATGGTTTTTACTATATTATAAGCTAATTAATATAGGAGGTTCTATGAGGAACATTTATTTCGCAGTTGCCATTGCTGCATTTTCCATCGCATTTTCCGCTTGCTCAGACGACAAATCTGACCCCGAAGGAGCGTGCTATATAGCCATTACAGTATATGATGGTACGCCTATGGAAGCGATGATGAAAGGTTCTGCCCTTTGTATGGAGGGTGTCACAAAACCCTTAACCAAGGCCGATTGTACAGAGGGACAAGAAGAGTTTGAGGATATGGGCACAGTTACTTCTAGGGATTCTTGCCCAGATGGTGGGCAGAAATGTTTAGTGGAGGACGAAGATGGAATTAAAAACAATTTTTATTTGTATGGTCCAATGTTTACAAATAAAAGTTGCGAAGAGTTAGAGAATTATTTCTCTAAAGTTTTTTAAAGATATGCCGATATAGTACACAAATGTTATTGGAGGGGAGAGTGTTATGCGTTTTAACGGTAGCATAAGTTGTGTAATTGTGGACTATGTCAAAGCTGCCAAATTTGAGCAGAAATTGTCTCAGAAGAAAATTGAAGCTCCTGAGGCAAAACCAAAAGAGCCTGAGCACGGCAGTCTTGAAGACAAGAAGCTGGCGGATATTAAAAACAAAATGAAACTCGGAATAAAGCTATGTTTCGATGAAAAAGTATTTATACAAGTCAATGCACTGGATTTGTACCAAAAAGCGATGAAAATAGAGGAGGAAAGGGATGAATTTCGCCGTTTACTTGCAAATTGCCAAACAAGGGAAGAGGCTCAGCGAGTTCAAGTCGCAAAATCCATGGAATTGCAAACAGAAACGAAAAACAAGGGCGATTTAGAATTTATAACTATGAGAATGATGAGAATGATGGGTATTCTGGGCGAATACTCCGATTTTATAAACTCCGAGGAATACGACTACCTGCCAAATGAAAAGGAAATTAATAATTTTCCCTCAACCTAGCCATCAAATCCTTAAATTCAATCTCTTTTCCATTCTCCTTTTCCCACTGAGCTACATCAAAGGGTTCAAAAATTTGCGATGATGCTTCTTGAACGGTTTTTGAGTTTTTTCTTTTCTCAAAAGCCGCCACCGTTCCTTTTATTGCAATTGGCAAAATCGTGGCTTTTAACTCTGTAGCCATTCTGAACGCACCGCTTTTCCAAGCCCCCATTTCACCGGTTTTGCTCCGCGTTCCCTCTGGGAAAATCACAATATTCAAAGCTTTTTCTTCGGAGATTTCGCTAATTTTATCCTTGAATTTTTGGCCAACCCCAGTCGCTTGGCGTTTTATAAAAACACAACCTATTTTTCTCATCCAATAATATAAAATTGGAATTCGCGATAACTCCACTTTTGCCAAAAATCCAAGCGGCCTTTGCACAGAGGTTAAAACAACTGGAATATCCGCATAAGAATTGTGATTCGCAATCACAATAACCGGCCTGCTCCAATCCACCTTTGCCAAATTGTATTGCCCTTGAACGCTTAAATTTATTCGCAAGGCTTTTAGGCAGAATTTTGCCCAATGCAAGAAATTTTCCTGCAACCAGATGTCTGCGGTGCTGGCTTTGAAAATCCTCTCAAAAAAATACAAGGGAATGTGGTAAAACATAAAAATTATGATTCTAGCCACCGCAAAAACTCTGAAAATAAAAACTGGCATTGCTATTCCTTTTTTTAAATTTTTCTCTTCGCAATATTTTAAAAAACGGGATGCCTTGAATGCTTCTAGCTTGCCCTTAAAATACCGCTGCTTGCAATATAAAAAAAATATATGAGCCTCTGCCCTCGTTACCCCAACATAAAAAAGCCGTTTTTCTTCGCCCAACTCCCCAGTGCCAGGGCTTAAATGCTCGGCAAGCCCGCAATAAAAAACAACAGGATATTGAAGCCCCTTTGAGGCGTGGATGGTCTCTATATGCACACCATCAAAATCCTCTGGAGATTCCTCTTCAATAACTGGAATATCATAATCCTTCAAGGCAAGCTCATAATACTCGCATTGGCGGTTATAGCGGGAAAGCAGGGCAAAATCGCTCCATTTCATTGAATATTCCTCTTTTAAAAATTTAATCTCATAAATCAGCTTTAAAATCTCTTCCTCTGCCGTTTGCGAAACCAAAATTTCTGGTTTTCTATTTTCCTTGAAAAGCGGGTAAGGGCGCAAAGCTCCTGCTCTTAAATTTTTTCTAAAGGCAAGCGGCTTGTCCGTGAAAATTCTGTTCGCCGCCTCCAGAATACTAGCGGTGCTGCGGTAATTCCATTCCAGCTTCAATACCTTGCAACCCAGAAAATCTTTTTGAAATCTCAAAATATTTCCAATATCTGCACCCCTGAACCCGTAAATTGCCTGGTCATCATCGCCAACGGCAAAGAGGTTTTTGCTGTTTCCCAAAATTGCTCGCACAAGCCTGTATTGCGAAGGGTTTATATCTTGGTATTCGTCTATTAAAATTTCGTTCCATATACCTTGGCAATGCTGCCTAACCTCGCTAAATTCAGATAACAAGCGAATAGAAAGCCAGATTAAATCTTCAAAAACTATTTCGGCGCTCATAAGCACGTTTTGCCTCAATTTTTCCAGCTTGTCTTTACCCAGCTTCAATTCCGGGCAAAACAGGTTTTCCCTGTTTATGCTACCTGCCTTTATGTTCAGTTCCATAAGCCAGTCTTGAAATTCAAAATCGCTTTGCTCCTTTGGCATCGGAACTTTTTGGAACCCAACCCGTTTCCAATTTTCAACGCCTTGAACTTGCATTTTCAAAATTCTAAGGGCAAGGGAATGAAATGTGCAGAGCAAGGCTTTGGAATCCGGTGCAAGTTCCTTTACCCTCTCATCCATCTCTCCGGCGGCTTTTGCTGTGAATGTCAATGCCAAAATATTTGAGGAATTCACCCCCTGCTCAATTCGGTACAGAATTCTCTTTGTTAAAACAGAAGTTTTCCCAGAACCTGCCCCTGCCAAAATGAGCAAAGGCCCTTCTGCCGCATGGGAATGCAAAACAGCCTGTTTTTGTTCGGTATTCAAACCGCGTAAAAGATGTGTCTCAGCCATATATTCTCCTCTTTCTATATACTTAGACGGAGAAAAGGCCAAAAAAAATCCTAAAAAGTGAAAAATGTAAACAAAAGTTTACAAAAATGTGCATTTTTGTAAACTTTTTCTAATTTAACCCCATGATTATTCTTCCTGCCATAGAGCAGGATTTTGAATGGATTGAAGTTATTCAAAGCGAGGCAGGGTTGCCTTTGTGGAAGCCCAGTTCGGTTTCTTGGGTTTTGGGGCGGTGCGCTTTTGCAATATGGCAGGTTGCAAGCGATGAATGTGAGCTTTTATCCATTGCTGTAAATGCCAGCGAACGGGGCAAGGGTTATGCAAAAGCATTGATGGAACATAGCCACAGGGAATTTGCAAAACAAGGCCTTAAAAAATCTTTTTTGGAAGTGAGGGAAAATAACACAGTTGCCATTTCCCTTTACAAAAAATTGGGCTATGAAAAAATTGCAGAAAGAAAGAAATATTATGCAGATGGGGAATGTGCTGTGGTGATGGCAACATCATTATCCCCCTCAATAACCTTGCCACATTCAATAACCGTTTCGCCTTTGCTTTCCAAATGACTGCGAATTTCTGCCACATTGTTTGGAGCCGCAAACACCAGCATCCCCATTCCCATATTGAATGTGCGGTACATTTCATCTAGCTCAACATTTCCGCATTTTTGAATTAAGTTGAAAATTTCTGGAACTTTCCAAGCAGAGCAATTTATTTGAACGGAAACTCCTTTGGGCAAAATGCGTGGGATATTGCCCTGAAAGCCCGAACCTGTTATATGTACCAAACCCTGCAATTTTTTTGCATGAACCAAATCTATCAAGGAATGGTAATAACTGCGGTGCGGAACAGCCAATGCCTCGCCTATGGTACCCTCTATTCCCTCTGCTTTTGAATCCAGTTTATAGCCGCCAACTTCAAGCAAAGCCTTGCGTGCAAGGGAATAACCATTTGTATGGAGACCTGTGGATGGAAGCCCTAAGACAACTGTGCCAGGCGCAATGTTTTTGCCATCTATAATTTCATCTCTCTCAACAACGCCTACTATTGTCCCCGAAATATCGTATTCCCCCTCGTGGTACATACCCGGCATCTCGGCTGTTTCTCCACCGATTAAAACGCAGTCGTTTTCTCTGCAAGCAAGTGCCATGCCTTCAACCACGGCTTCCAAAACTCCGCTCTCCAGCTTTCCTGTTGCCAAATAATCCAAAAAGAAAAGGGGCCTAGCACCTTGAACAAGAATATCGTTGCAGCAATGGTTCACAATATCTTGACCTGGCAGGTTATGGCTTTTTAATCCAAAATGCACTTTTAACTTTGTGCCAACCCCGTCAACCGAAGATACAAGCACAGGCTCTCTCAAGTTCAAATGGCTTAGGGTGAATAAGCCGCCAAAATTGCCAATATCGCCTAAAACGCCGGCATTAAAAGTTGTGCGAACAGACTTCTTAACGCCGACCATAGCCTTGTCGGCTCGTGCAAGAGAAACTCCCGCATCTTCGTAATTCATTTATTCCTCAGTACAAATCTTTCAACATTTGCTCTATAAGCTGTGGGCTGAAACGGTCTTGGCGTTTGCCGTTTACGTAAAAGTTAGGTGTTCCTTGAACTCCAACCTCTGCGCCTAGCTTCATATCGCGGTCTATTATAGCTTGCTTGTCGGCATCCAAAACCATATCTTTTTTGAATTGCTCAACATTCAAGCCCAATCTTTTAGCGGTTTCTATAAAAGTAGAATCGTTGAGGTTTTGAAAGTGAGGAGCAAGCGCCCAGCGATATTCCCAGAACTTGCCCTGTTTGTTAGCTGCCATTGCAGAAGCGGCAGCAGCAGGAGCCTTATCGTGGAAGCTCAACGGGAAGTTTTTATACACAAGGCGAATTTTGTCTGGGTTAGCCTTGGTTAGAGAGTCTAGGTAAGGGGTGATTCTTGCGCAGTAAGGGCACTGGAATTCGCTGAATTCAACGATTACTATTTTTGCCTTGGGGTTGCCTATGGAGGGGCTTCCGACTTCCAATTGCAAATCCCAAACTTTGTTGGCATTTTCAATTTCCTTCTTAACTTGTTCAAAAGAGGAATTCATCCCTCTTTCCAGAACAAAGCCCAGAACGGTTTTGACTTCGGCAAGCTCTACAGCGAGGCTATCTGCTTTTTTTTGCAGAGCCTCAGGGCTTTGGGGTGCGGGTTTCATAGCCTCGCAAGAGACTAAGGAGAGAAATAACAGCGGAATAATGATAATTTTTTTCATGGGAGTAAATATAGTAAAATATTTTCCCCATTTTTAGCGCGTTTTGCCAAATCTTCGTAATTTTTTATTTTGCCCTGTATTTCCCTATATAAATCAAAATCATTCCTAGCTTCTCTTAATTCGGCTTTTAGGCGTGAAATTCGGAGTTTAAGGAGTGCATTTGAAAAATCCATTATCGCGCTTTCGCTAGTCCAGGGTTTTTCGGGCAAGCGATCCAGCAGTTCTATATGGGAGGCTGGCAATTTTTCGTAAAGAACTTTTAAGTCAATTTTGCCTGTTTCTTCAAAAAGGGCATAGCCATAATCCAAAAGCTCGGCAAGCCACCGCGAACTCAAAAGGCAGGGGTCGCAAATTTTAATAGCCTTTGGTTGAAGTTCGGGATTTCTGAAAATCACGCTCACAAGCCAAATTTCATCGCTTGGCAGGGATTTCCAAGGAATTTCAACAACCGTTTCCGCTGTTTCTTTAATTTGATTTGCAAGGGGCTTTTTTGCTTGCAAAGTTGGCAAGCTTTTATCCGCTCCAAACCTCTCGTTTAATAAATTCAAATACTGCTTTTTCAGTTCGGCATTGCCCATTGTGGCTATAAGTTTTTTTGTTCTTGAAACAAAATTTGCCTTTTCTTCGGGGCTTGAAATGGGGCTTTTGTCTGCCAAATAGTTGAGCCAGTTTTTTGCTCTCTCCTGCAATTTTTTAAAAGC
>Ga0268262_10002970_pt1 | contig 18936 bp, 19 predicted proteins | sample TergutNc150P3_FD_190354 | JGI IMG/M metagenome (GOLD analysis project Ga0268262, IMG submission 190354) | Nasutitermes corniger P3 segment gut microbial community from laboratory colony in Florida, USA - Nc150 P3 (SPAdes) (version 2) | ecosystem: Host-associated > Arthropoda: Insects >...
CAATTAATAAAAGCAGCAGCTTCATTCTGGTCTATCTGCGCCGCCTGCTCGTATTTTGCAACAGCTTCCCGGTATAACGCTTCGTCCTTTTTTATCCCGGCCAACCCGGCAAGCGCATTTCCCCAATTAATAAAAACAGCAGCATTCGGGTCTATCTGCGCCGCCTGCTCGTATTTCGCGAACGCTTCCCGGTATAACGCTTCGTCCTTTTTTATCCCGGCCAACCCGGCAAGCGCATTTCCCCAATTAATAAAAACAGCAGCATTCGGGTCTATCTGCGCCGCCTGCTCGTATTTTGCAACAGCTTCCCGGTATAACGCTTCGTCCTTTTTTATCCCGGCCAACCCGGCAAGCGCATATCCCCAATTATTAAAAGTAACAGCAACATTCTGGTCTATCTGCGCCGCTTGCTCGTATTTTGCGAACGCATCCCGGTATAACGCTTCGTCCTTTTTTATCCCGGCCAACCCGGCAAGCGCATTTCCCCAATTAATAAAAACAGCAGCATCATTCGGGTCTATCTGCGCCGCCTGCTCGTATTTCGCGAACGCTTCCCGGTATAACGCTTCGTCCTTATTTATTCCGGCCAACCCGGCAAGCGCATCGCCCCAATTATTAAAAGTAACAGCAACATTCTGGTCTATCTGCGCCGCTTGCTCGTATTTTGCGAACGCATCCCGGTATAACGCTTCGTCCTTTTTTATCCCGGCCAACCCGGCAAGCGCATTTCCCCAATTAATAAAAACAGCAGCATCATTCGGGTTTTTTTGCGCCACTTGCTCGTATTTTGCGAACGCATCCCGGTATAACGCTTCGTCCTTATTTATTCCGACTAACCCGGCAAACGCAATTCCCCAATCATTAGAAGCAGTAGCATAATTCTGGTCTATCTGCGCCGCTTGCTCGTATTTTGCAAACGCATCCCGGTATAACGCTTCGTCCTTATTTATTCCGGCTAACCCGGCAAGCGCATCTCCCCAATTACTAAAAACAGCAGCAACATTCTGGTCTATCTGCGCCGCTTGCTCATATTTTGCAAATGCGTCCCGATATAATGCTTCGTCCTTTTTTATTCTGGCTAACCCGGCAAGCGCATCTCCCCAATTAATAAAAGTAACAGCAGAATTCGGGGCTACCCGAGCCGCTTGCTCGTATTTTGCGAACGCATCCCGGTATAACGCCTCGTCCTCTTTTATTCCGGCTAACCCGGCAATTGCTTTTCCCCAATTAATAAAAATAACAGCAGAATTCGGGGCTACCCGAGCCGCTTGCTCGTATTTTGCGAACGCATCCCGGTATAACGCCTCGTCCTCTTTTATTCCGGCTAACCCGGCAAGCGCATATCCCCAACTATTAAAAATAGTAGCCAAATTCGGGGCTAACTGCGCCGCTTGCTCGTATTTTGCAAGCGCATCCTTGTATAATGCTTCGTCCTTTTTTAATTCGGCTAACCTGACAAGCGCATCTCCCCATTTTTTAAAAGTAGTAGCATTTTCTGGGTTTATCTGCGCCGCTTGCTCGTATTTTGCGAACGCTTCCCGGTATAACGCTTCGTCCTTTTTTATTCCGGCTAACCTGGAAAGCGCATCTCCCCACCCCTTAAAAGTAACAGCCTCATCAGGGTTTAATAGGACCGCCTTCTCATAACATTTTATCGCTTCTTCAAAATTTTTAGCATCAAAAAATTCTTCACCTTTAGCTTTCCAATATTTCGCATCTTCATCCGCCATACTTTTTCTCCGTCTTTTATTTTCTTTCAGGATTATAGTAGATAATATGTATAATAAAGTTATCAACTATACTTGTCAAGAAAGTCACACGAGGTATCAGAAACCCATTGGCAATTAGGAATAATTTGTCTGATATCCACACTCCGGTTTTCTAACTACGCTTTATTTATACTTCCTCTGCATTTCAACTCTTAACTTTTTTCTTTCTTCATTTTTCTTTTTTCTCTTGTAAATACGCCCTTCTTCCGCTTTTCCTCTGATAGCAAAACCCTTTCTGCCAAAATCAATATGCGCTGCTGCAATATATATATTATTTATCAAGCCAGCCGGGACCAAATTCCGCCTCCGCTTCCGATAAATTCCAGCCGCTTTCTATAAGCTGCTTTACGCCGACTTTTTCTTTGTAAATTTTAGCCAAATATGGCGGCATGGGGGCTGTCCTTAAAAGGCGGCTGGCTCCTTCTTCATCTCCGGCATCCCTTAATGCAGCGGCTTTGCATGATATAGCAAGTTTTTCGTCAAGGGTCATGGTTTGTGCTTGCGGCATAAATCTCTCCTTGATTTAAGTATAGCAGAACAAGAGAAAAAAGAAGAGAGAAAAGGGAAAAAAGTTAAGAGAGGCAGGGCAAGTCCTAATCTTACTTTTTTCTTTCTTCCCTTTTCTTTTTTCTTTTGTTAAAGTCCAAACAGCTTTATCCCCTCGCCGGGGAATTTTTCCTTAACCGAGTCCACGGCGCGTTTAATGGCGCGGGCCTCTTCTTCCTCGCACCAGATCACCATGGCGAAATTTTCCTCCGGCCATATCGCGTCACCCATGCGGGAACCGGCAGAACCGACCCCCAGGATGCTGGGGAACTTGGTGTAGTACTTGCCCGCGTCTTCGTGCTTTAACGCTTCAAGGATGTTTTCCTCGACTGAGTGGTTTGCTATTATTTCAATGCGTATCATTTTCCCGCCTCCAAATCATTTAATCCAGCCTCGCCGACAATGGTGGCTGCGAACACTTTGGCGGCGTCCTTTTGCCTGGCGCGACCGCCTTCTCCTAACGCTATGCCTTCACGCCACGCTTCTGCGCGGGCAGCGCGCTCATCGGAACGCTTGTTCAATACAGCGTATACGGTCGGCATCAGGAACAGGGTCATCAGCGTGCCGATGGTAAGACCGCCGAGTACCGTTTTGCCGATGGGCGCTACCAGTTCCGAACCTTCGCCGGGGAAGAACGCCATGGGAATCAAGCCGAAGACCGTGGTGAGGGTGGTCATCAAAATCGGGCGGAGGCGGTTTCCGGCGGCCTCGACACAGGCATCGTGCAAATCATAACCCCGCTTCCGCAACAGGTTGGTGTAGTCAACCAGCACTATGCCGTTGTTTACGATTACACCTAACAGTACCAGCAGCCCTACTGCGGTCAAGACATTGAAGATAGTGTTGGTAACAAGATAAATCGACACAATGCCGATTAGCGAAAGCGGTATCGTAAAGATGATGATGAACGGATCACGGAACGATTCAAACAGTGACGCCATAACCCCGAATACCAGGAAAATCGCCACAATGCAGATTAAAAGGAATCGTTTGAACATCTTTACCATCTCGGCGTTGTCGCCGCCTAACTCTATAATTACGTCGTCTTCAATGGGAATCTCCCGCTTGATAAGCTCATCCACCCGCGAATGAAGGGTGTTCATCTTTGCGCCCGGTTTGGCTCCCGCAGTGACATGAATGATTCTGCTTTGGTTTTCGCGGCTGATTGTGAGGGGGCCGGTTCCTTCTTCGTAGCTTACAAAACTGGAAAGGGGAACCCTGCCCGCCATCTGGCTGTTGACAAAAATATTGTCAAGCGCGGGCCTTGTACTGCGGTCGGCCTCGGCAAGTATTAAAATAACGTCGTAGTCCTTGCCGCCGCTTTTGTACCGCGTCGCTGTAATGCCGTCTACTGCGGCCTTGATCTCGTTGCCCACGGTGTAGGCGTTCAGGCCCAGAGCGTACATTTTTTCGCGGTCCAGTTTTATGTCAATCTGGGGGAGGCCGTCTTTCAGATCAACCTGCGGTTCTGTGACATCGGGTATATGCTCTTTGAGAAGCTCGGCGATTTTCTCACCCAGGGCTTTGCCTTTTCCCAGATCGTCGGTACGGAGGATAATGTCTATCGCGCCGCCGCCGCCGCCAAAACCGCCAAAACCGCCGCTGCTAAAGTTGAACGCAACGCCGGGGAATTCGTTAAAATGGGGCCGTAAAATTTCCTTTATCTGGTTGGCGCTTTCAATCCTGTCCTTGTATTTGGGAAGGTTGATCCTCAGGTTGCCTGTATTGCTGTTACTGCCCCTGCCCATGCCCATCATGCCGCCGCCTCCGGCGTTTATAACCAGCCTGTCGTATCCTTTGACTTCCCTTTCAACAACTAACTGAAACTGTTTCAGAACCGCCTCTGTTTCCTTTAGGGGGGTTCCTACCGGAAGGGTTGCCGAAACCCGCACGTTGTCGTCTTCCTGCTGGGGCATGAATTCCCAGCCGATTATCGGGATGAGAACAACGCTGATGATAAATATTGCCAGCATCGCCAAAATAACAACTAACTTGTGCCTGAGAACCTTGTGTACCGCCCGGCGGTACTTTTCGTCAAGCCATGTAAAAAAGCGTTCGAATTTCGCGTCTATTTCCGCCAGCCTGCCTGTAAGCGGTTTCTGCTTTCGCGTAACAAGCGGGAGATAATGGCTTGACAATATGGGAACCAGAAAGATCGCCGTAAACAGCGAAATTGCCAATGATATTACAACGGTAAAGGCAAGGCCTGCAAAGAGTTCTCCTGACATCTCCAAAAGGTTCTTGAACATAACCAGGGGGAGGAATACGCAGAGGGTTGTCAGCGTTGACGCGGTAATGGCGACAACCATTTCGCTAGTACCGAGTACCGACGCTGTTTTCAGCTTTGCCCCTTTTTCCCGGTAGTGGTAGATATTTTCCAGTATGACAATGGAGTTATCGACTAACATTCCTATGCCCAGCACCAGCCCCGCCATAGTCATCAGGTTCAGCGTAAGCCCGGTAAAGTACATTAACATCATGGTTACGACGATTGAAACCGGAATACTGATCCCAATGATAAGCGTCGGCTTGATTGACCGCAGGAAAATAAACAGAATCAATACGGCAAGCAAAGCCCCGCTGATCGCGGCACTTGTCACCTGACCAAGCGAATTCTCAATTATGTCAGTAGTATTGAACATTTCGGTTATTTTGATGTCAGGCGGAATTTCCCTGGTCAGCTTTTCCAGCCTGGCGCGGAGGTCTTTTGCCGCCTGCACTGAGTTTTTACCGCTCTGTTTCTGCACTGTCATCATAACCGCCGGTTGACCGTTTACATAGACCGTGCTGGTTTCATCGCGGTAATCGGTATAAACACTGGCAAGGTCGCGCAGATAAACCTGACGGGGCTGTTCAATCTGCCCGCCTGTATACCCGCCGCCTTTGTAGGATACTACGGTGGTTTTAATTTCATCCAAAGACCTGTATTCGCCCATAGTTGTAAGGATGTAGGACATGCCCCCTTCAATAATGGTTCCGGCGGAGGTCTGAATGTTCTGCGCCCCAAGCATCTGCTGAATCTGCGTTACGGTCAGGCCGTAAGCCTCAAGCCGGTTTTGCGGAATTTCCACGCGGATGATTTTTTCCCTGCCGCCGTTTACCGAGGCGGTCGCTATGCCCGGAGTCTGTTCTATGCGCGGGACAAGCGTGTCTTCGGCAATTTCCCTAAGCTCTTCCGGCGTGCGGTTCCCCGTTACCATAAGGCCCATTATCGGGATCATAGCCGGATCAAATTTGAAGATCAGAGGCGCGTCAGCGTCGGTCGGCAGATACCGGCGGATTCGCTCAAGCGCGTCTCTGATGGATAGCGATGCGTCTTCAAGGTTAGTGCCAAAGGTAAATTGCATTATTACCATGCTGGAACCTTTTGACGACGTTGAAGTGATTTTTTCCATGCCCGAAACGCCCGAGAGCGCGGCCTCCAGGACGCGGGTTACTGTCCTCTCGACTTCCTCCGGCCCCGCTCCCGTATAGCTGGTGAAGACTACCAGGTAGGGAGGGTTAATTTCCGGGTAAAGGTCGATAGGGAGGTTTATCATTGCGAAAATCCCAAGCCCAATCAGCAGTGCAAAAATAATAAAAAATGTTGTTGGCCGTGAAACGACCGTTTTTACCATACTCATATACAGCCCCCTTTTAGTTTTTTATCGGCGCGGTGCGATCGATGACATTCACCCTGGTGCCGTCTTCCAGGAGGGTCTGCCCCCTTACGACAATCTCTTCATCAGGCGCAAGCCCGTCTTGTATTTCCAGTACCCCGTCAATAAGTATCCCTGGTTTTACAATCCTTTTCCGTACAAGGTTAAACTGGGAATCCACAGGATCAGGCTGAACGACATACAGGTATTGTTCCCCAAAACGGGAAAGCATTGCCGATGCCGGAATTTTCACAATATTATCCTTGCTCTCCGTGATGATCCTGACCTTGGCGAACATTCCCGCTTTGAGTTTGTTGCCGGGGTTTCTCACCGTTACGCGCACTTCCATAGTGCGGGAGGTAGGATCGACCGTCGGAGCCACTTCGCTGATACTGCCCTGGAAAACCTCTCCGGGCCATGCGTCAAGGGTTATTATGCAGGGAAGGTTCATGGACATTTTGGAAATAAAGCGTTCCGCCACATAGAGTTTTATTTCAAGCCCGCCGCCGCCGGAGATACGGGCCAGGGGAACCGCCTGGCTTATTGTCATGCCTACCTGGGCGGGCAGGGCTACTACCGTTCCGCCGATGGGCGCGGTCGCCATGCTCCAGCGGAATTCCATTCCCGGACGGGAAGGGTCAACCGCCGCGACATCCTGCCCTCTGCTCACCCGCTGTCCGACAGCGACATAAACTTCGGCGACTTTGCCTGCCGCTTCGGAATACACGTCAACCGAGGAACCGGCGACAATGTCACCGGCAAGGGAGATATAATCCTGTATCTGGCCCTTTACCGCAGTTGTTGTATTTACCGCAAACACGGGAACCGGCTTTTCGCCTTCCGCGCCTGCCTTTCCCTTTTCACGAAATTTCTTTATCCTTTCGCAGCCGGAAAAGAAAAGAACGGTAAACAGTAACACGCTTAACGTTAGACGCAATTTTTTTGTCTTCATTTTTATCTCCTAAGATAGGCAACAATGATAGGCATAAATGCTCATTGAACGCCGGAATTGAGAGTTCCAAAAGGAACCCCTATAGAATACTCAAGATCCAACAGACCGTTGAGGTAATTGAATTGTTGTTCAAGCATGGAAACTTTTGCCTGCTTTAACTCAAGCTCGGTGTTCTGCACCTGAAAAAGATCCTGCAAACCGGCGCGGAACGCCTGTTCGGTAAGCCGGTATGCTCTTTCGGCAAGGGCTACCGTCTGCGCCTGCGCCTGGGCGGTAATCTGGGTTCTGTTCAGCGCCAGCACCGTATTGTAAATTTCGATCTCCGTACCCTGGATCATCCTGGCCAGACCGATATTGGCTCCGGTGATCTGATCGTCCAGGTTTCTTATACCCTGAAAATCCTGGCTGAAGGGAATAAGGCTGTTCAGCCTCAGCCCCAGCGAAATGGTAAGCGAACCGGACTTTCTCCATAAATCATTGTCGCCCCAGCTATCCTTCCAGGGATCGCCAATAAACGCCGGTGTGGTGTTCCAGCTTAGAGACAGAGCCGGCAGCAGCGACAGGGCCTGCGCCTTGCGGGCGCTTTTCAGCATGAGTATGTTGTGCCGCAGTTCATTGATGTCCGGCTTGCCGGAAGCGGACTTTGAGATCAGCTCCTTTACATCAAGTGAAATAAATTCAGCAGTATTATTCAAAGGTATAAGCTCAAAGGGTGTATCGTAATCCAAACCGAGGAACATGGCAAAATTCGCCATTGAAAGACGGTAAGCGTTTTCCACCTGGTCGATGGTGGGCTTCATGTTTTCCATGGCGACCTGCGCCTGCAAAAGGGTCAGTTCCGGGGCAAGCCCGGCACGGTAATTTGCCTGCGCCAACTGCACGCGCCTTCCCGCAGCCTCAAAGCTTTCCCTCAGGAGGGCAATGTTTTCCTGCAACAGAAGCATACTGTTATACGCTTTACGCACATCGCGTTCAAGCTGAAGCTTCGCCTTGTCGTAGGCGATCATCCCGCCCTGATAATCCAGCCTCAGCCGGTGCATGTTCTCAAACATGGCAACACTGAGGTTAAGCGACATCTGTATCGAACCCGCAACATGCCACTGGGAGGATTCCATGGAATATGGCGCTACATAATTATATATAGTAGGTCCTCCTCCCGGAGCTGACAATTCAAAATTGCCTTGGGTAAGGGAACCAGGAGGTATCTGATCCTTTACATCATCCCATCTAACAGGAGCCATACCGGTGACCTTACCTTTCTCATTATCCCTGATCAAACTCCCCGCGACCGTCACGCCGGGGATAAACTGATTCCACGAAAGATCCGACGCCCGCTTTTTGGTGCTTGCGGTAACACGCGCCGATTCCAGGCTAAGGTTGTTTTTAATCGCCCTTTCAACCGCGTCATCGGGGCTAAGACGCACTTTCTCCGAAGGAACCGCCGTCACCGAAGGAGCCGCCGTCGCCGTTTGAGCCATCAAAGGCCCGCAAAGAAACAACCCAAATATCAAGAATAAAACAATATATTTATTCCTAATTCCTAATTCCTCATTCCTCATTTTTTGAATCCTCCAATTCCAAGTGTTATAAATTTGTATAAAGCCCTAATGTCGCTGTTCGGCACATCCCCAAGGGCATGACCCGGTTCCTTTCCCATCAGCGCCTTAACGATAAGAATCAATATCCACGGCGATATAGTAAAATTGTCTTTCTCCCCGACAGAAATTTCCCTGAACGGGCTGCCTTCATTTTGCAGGGGCGTAATGTCAATGACCTCAAAAAGACGCAGAGACCATAACAGCAACCCTTTATGCTTGTGATCTGTCGGGGTTAAGTTCAGCTTGCGGTTGCGTATCCAGTCCAGGGCCACCAGAATATCCGGTTTGGAACGCAGATATTCGGCTACCGAGAATATGCCCAGGTAGAGCTGTTCCTGCGGAATTTCCGATTGTTTTATCTGATGCCTGGCAAAATCAATGATCCGCATTGATTCAGTCAAAAAAAGCTGGTGCAACATATCCTGTTTATTTTTGAAATGGCTATAAAGACTGCTCTTTGAAAGTCCGGATCTTTTGGCCACCTGTTCCATGGAAGCGTCCCAGGGCCCCGCTTCGGCAACTGCCCCGGCCACCGCCTTGAGCAAGGGATCATCATCTATATTATTCAACTTTCCCAGGACAAGGCTTTCCAGCTTTTCATAATCAATTAGATTTATCTCCGTACTATTGTAACCCAGACCCCTGGCTATAATTACACTGATCATATCGATTATTTTTGAAATTGCTTCCTCATCGGGCGGGTTTGTCAGAGAATTCCCCATATTGTGGAAATTCGCCATATAAAAAGTCAGGGTCGTGAAGAGCAGCCGCATCACTAATTTATCACAATCATATTCTTTTTTGATAGAATCGTGAAAATAATCCATATCAATACCGCGTATACAGAGTTCTTCCAGCATATTAAAGCTGTCCAGCTTGTGATCATTGAGTATTGTCATTGAAAAAATGAAAGAATCTACATTTTTGGCATAATATTCCGTTATTTTTCGGATAAAAATGAACGCTCCCTCGCTTTTATCCTCTGTTTTGATGGCCCTTTCATAATCATCCTGGATAAATCCGGCAAAATCGTCAAAAAAGTGCCTAGTCATGGCCTCCAGAAGGGCGTTTTTGTTCAAAAAATGGCGGTACAGGGCCGGTTTACAGACTTTTAGCTCGCGGGCTACATGGCTGAGACTGGTATTAAGATAAAATTCGCGCCCCCATACCTTGTAGGCCGTTTCTATAATTTCCTTCTTTGTCATGTTACCCTTCCAAAAGAGCAAATAGCAAGGAGCAAATAGCAAAGTAAGATACAACAATCTTAACTTTGCTATTTGCTACCTGCTACCTGCTCTTTGCTATTTGACCGTGTTACCGACCGGTCGTTAACATAATCATAACAACACAAAATAAAAAAAGCAACATGAATTCAATGGATTTTCCAAAAAAAGAAAAAAATAAATTTCTAATGAAAGCTGAATTATTGCAAAAAGGTATTGACAAAACCTTAAACTTACGGCATTGTACGCAAAGTCCAATGATTAAAAATAGGAGATGGTGGCAATGACCGGAGATAAGAAAACAAAGACCGAAAAGGTCGCCAGTAAAGGCACTGTTAAAACGACGAGCAAGACCGCAGCTAAACCCGCAAGCAAAACGGCAGCAAAAACCCCTAAAACCCCAAGTAAAGCAGCGGCAAAAACCCCTAAAACCCCAACCAAAGCGGCAAGCAAGACACCGAGCAAAACTGCAAGCAAACCCGCAAGCAAGGCCCCCAGTAAAACTGCAAGCAAACCCGCCAGTAAACCCGCGAGCAAGGCTTCCAGCAAACCTCCTACGGCCGTAATCAAACCCGTAATCAAGGAGAAGCCCCCTCAGCATTACATGTCAAAGGAAGAGTGGGATGTCTTTATTGGAAAGATGGAGAATCTGCTTCAAGAGGAAAAAACAGAAATAATTAACACCCTGATTACGAACAACAAAGATTTCAAGGAAATCGTTGACGGGATGGACCCCAAAGACCTTGCGGACATAGCGTCTGACGATATTGACCGGAGAATGATAGAAATGGTCGGTTCTCAGGAGCTAAAGCGTCTTAAATTGATAGAATCAGCCCAAACCCGCATAAAACAGGGCAAATACGGTCACTGCATAAAATGCGACAGGCAGATCCCCCCTGAACGGCTGGAAGCCATACCCTACGCCCTTATGTGCATTGATTGTAAATCGGAAGAAGAAAGAAGAAACAGGTAAAAACAAAGAGCAATTAGCAAAGAGCAAATAGCAAAGTTAAGAATAGTTCGCTTCGTCTCTTCCTTTGCTATTTGCTACCTGCTCTTTGCTCTTTTGTTACTCTACTACGGCGATAATATCGGCCATCTTGAGAATAAGATGCTCTTCTCCGTTCACTTTGATCTGAGTACCGGCGTACTTGTCATACATCACTTTCTCGCCGGGTTTTACCTTAATTGCTTCGTTGTCGTCGCCGACTTCAACTACTACGCCTTGCTGGGTTTTCTCCTGGGCGGTATCGGGGATTATTATTCCACCAGTTGATTTTGTCTCGCTTTTCTCCAGTTTTACCATTACCCGGTCTCCCAAGGGTTTTACCTTCATTTTTATCCTCCACACGTTTGGTTTTTGTACCTCAAATATATAAAAATGTTTCATTTGGGTCAAGGGTACGGAGGGTACGGAGGGAAGAAAGAGGAGAGAAACTCTCGCGGAGAAAATTAGGAATTAGGAGTGAGGAATGAGGAATAAAGACAAAGAGCAAAGAGCAGGTCGTTAATTTGCGGTGTCAGGTAGGAAATATCATATTTGCATTGCTGCGGACAGCCTGAACTTCTGAAGTAATATCTTCCATTGTCATGGAAGATATGCCGCACATATCTGCCTGAGTTATTGCCGTTTCCATATTTTCTCTCATCAGCTCCTTGCTGATAATATCAACAAAATCCGAGAAGGACAATACATTATTGGTTATGCCAAATTTGGTATACTCCACATCAGATATAGCAACATTGAGTGTTTTCATATAATAAATAATAACACAACTGGTCTTGCATAACAAGACGCATTTCATAAAAATATCTTTAACTCTTTGCCCCTGAATTTTCCAATATCTTGATAATGTCGGTAAATCTCCTGTTTTTGGCGTGTGCCAGCGGGGTTACTCCGTCTTTATCCGGCAAATTAACATCCGCGCCTGCATCAACCAGCAGACGCACAACCTCAGTATGCCGACTCCCTCCGTCGCCCAATATGATTGCCTCATGCAATGCAGTCCACCCAATTCTGTTAATATGATTAACACGGATATTTGTTTTTAAAAGCTCTCTTATTATTTCAACATGTCCTCGGTCGGCGGCGCGGATCAGACCGGTTCCATTGTAGCTGTCCGTACAGTAAACATCCGCTCCGGCTTTGAGAGTTTTTTTCAGCAACTCTGTATATCCGTCGGAGGTTGAAATCAAATAGGCGCTTTGCAGGGTATTGTCTTTCATGTTGACATCCGCTCCGGCGGCAATCAGCAAATCGACAATTTCGAGATGGTTGTTATAAGCGGCAGCCACAAGAGCGCATTTGCCTTCATTGTCCTGTGCATGGATATAAACACCTTTTTTAAGTAATGACTTTACGGCTTCAATATCACCTTTTTCTGAGGCGATTATAAGCTGCAAACCTTCTTTCCTTGCCTGTTCCGAATAAACTGATTCTTTTTCCATATTAGACTCCTTTTTGGCTTAGAAAATGACAATTAGATCGGCTTTTCTTTTTGAAGCTGCAAGAGGCGGTCAATGACGGTCATCGCATAATCCTGAAATTGGGGGTTCAGTTCGTTAAAAAGGCTCAATATCCGTTCCCGCTTTTCCAGAGGGGCGCTTTGAAACATCTCCCCCTCGCCGGTTTTGAGCCATGTTTCGCTAACCCCGAACGTTAGGCGGATAAGCCGGATGATGCGGTCGTTGGCTGTCCTGTGACCGTTCTCAATTTCCGCCGTATAGCCGCTGCTGACACAGATAGCCCTGGAAAAGTCTGTTTGGGACATATTAAGCGCCTGCCTGACCTGCCTAATCCGCTCGTTAACCGTCATATCTGGACTATACCCGCTTTTTCCATACAGGGCAAGGTTTTTTCTTGCTATGCGGGGTCTTGACTTATATTTACTATGTATGATATTATAATACATAGTAAATTATTAAGAAGCGAGGTAAAGTATGGACATTAATGTAGAGGACAGGAATATCAAACGACTGGAAGAAACTATTGACCAGTTGACCGATGAGTACCAATTCTATTTTCTCGGCGTGTTGGAAGCCCTGAACTTCGCCCAAAATGCAAAAGAAATACCTATGAGGATGTCTGAACATGAAAACAAGTAAACGCGCCGCTATTGCGGCACCCGTTGCAGCTTTCTTTTTCTCAATTTTGCTTACAGGGCAGGAAAAATACTGCTTTTGTATACGCATTTGTTAAATGCGGGTGATATAAACCGTTACCCGCCGCTGACGCTGTTGGTTCATTGGTAAGGGTAACAATTAAAGGAGGCTTTTCCATGAAGAAAAGCAAATTATTTGTTTTGGGCTTGATTGCCCTGGTGTTGGCCGGCGGACTCGCGCTGGCAAGCTGTCGCGCGGGTTGCGATGGCCCCGGCAATTGCGACATTAAAGACGGGAAAGGGAATGCTTGCACAAACTATAGCTTTAACCAAAGTAACGGAACTGTTAGCGGATGTGCGGCTGTGAAAGCAATTATAGGAGACAAGAGCGGCAAGTGCGACTGCTAGACACAACGGAGCCGGATATTTGTATACCATTGCGGTGCTTTAAATGAATACAAAAGCTGTAACCCGCTTTTGTAAACACATTCGTTGAATGTGGCTGATTGCATACAGTTACCCCCATTGGGAGGTAACAAAAATTAAGGAGTTTTTTCATGAAGAAAAGCAAATTATTGATTGTGGCGCTGATTGGGCTGATGTTGGCAACAGGGATGGTTCTGGCAAGCTGCCGTGCGGGATGCGACGGAGTAGGCGATTGCTCGGTTAAAGACGGAAAAGGATCTTTTTGTGTAACCGGTACCGGTAGTGAAAATGGTTGTGCAGCCAATAAAGCAGCGGGGACAAACGGAAGCGGCAAGTGTGACTGCTAGGGAAACGTAGCTGAACACAGCGGTGTCCGGCGAATGTCTTTCTTTTGTACTGCTTATGCCGGACACCGTTTTTGAGGAGCGAACATGAAAAAAGTTATTATCACCGGTTCCATTGTAATACTGCTCGGGCTGCTCATCTGTCTGGGGCCGCAGTTTCTGTTTAAGGTCTGCGGCCCTATGGGAGAAGGCGTTTCCCACTGCCACTGGTCGGCGCAGGCTGAAATAGGCTTGGGACTGTTAGTCGCCGCTTTGGGCGGCTGTATGCTCGTTTTTACCGACCAGAAAACACATCTCGGCCTGCTTGTCGGCATATTCCTTGCAAGCATCATCGCTCTTGCCGTTCCCCATTTCCTCATCGGCGGCTGCTCAAATATGACCATGAAGTGCCACAGAGTCGCTTTCCCGGCCCTTACCGTAGAAAGCGTTTTGTTGCTGGTATTTTCGGCGATTATGATCACTGTTATCGCGATGCAGAAACCGAAGACTTGACAGTGCAGATTTGATTTGGCAAGAGGCCGCGTTGCGGCTTTAGTATATTTTGAACGTAAAGAGGTTGTTATGAAGAACAAAAGATTCTTGATGGGAATGTTGGTAATGGTGCTGGCATTCGGAATGACGGTTGTTAGCTGCAAGGATAAGGAAGAAGAAGAAGATGTTGAAACAAACATTCCGGGCGGCGGAACATTTACCCTGACCGGTATTCCGGCAACGTATAATGGGAAGTATGCACAGTTTTATGCTTCGGATGGGACAAATTCCATTATAGGTGCTGAAAGCCTTAATATGATGACAGGCCCAACAATGGCTAAAATTTCAAACGGAAGTGCAAAACTAACCTTATGGACGGGGAACTCTAATAGTGGCCAGTATACAGCATATAAAGGTAATGGCACTGTTACAGGAGCTTACATTATGATATATAATTCAGCAACTGCTTCTTCCAGCCAACTTGCTGCATCTTTAACTTTAACATCAGTTACATTTACAAATGGTAACGCCACAAAAGCGTGGAGTGATGGGACGGTTTCGCAAACACAACAATAGCATCGGGGAGCGGGAAAAAATTAGGAAGGAGGAATAAAGATAACAGGTAACAAAGGAAGAAGAATAGAGTGAATCCTTTCTTAACTTTGTTACCTGTTATTTGTTACCTGTTATTTGATGCTAGATGTCCAGCCATATTAAAAAGCCGTGGAGCGGGCATTCATCGAAGTCGTCTTCATACGGGCAAGGTTTGGGTGGTTCATCGTATTTGCCTTCGTACACGCACAAGTCGCCACAGTAAAAACGGGCGAGATGATTGAATTCGACCCGCGCTTCGTCCGTTATGGGCGATTTTTCATCGTCTGTCGAGTCGTCAAAACCATCCGGGTTGGTGGTAATAACGGCATCGTTGTTTGCATTCGCGTTCATATTTGCTCCTACATGAAATTACTTTGATTTACTTTTAGAGTCAAGAGAAGAACGATACATTGCCAATCGTCCCTTTTTCTGCCATAATAATTTTCCATGCGTAACGGACGAAAAAGCCCTTTATTTGGCATTTTTTCTATAATACTGGCCTGTACCGCGCTTTGTGCGCTGCTTGCCGCCTGTTCCTCGCGGATCGGGTGGGGAGTGCTGCTCTGGACATTAGAGGACCCGCCCATCCCCTCAGGAACGGTGTTGCCGGTGTATGTCAAGTCCAATATCAACAGAGTTTGGGTTGTCGGTATGCCGGAAGGATGGCATAGCGGCAAGGGCGAGATCGACAAAATCGAGATACCTTTTTCACGCCTTGAACTGGTGGGAAGCAAGAGAAAAGCTAGAATGTATGCCGAGGCTTTTTCCAAATACGCGCTTAGCTATGCGGAAAATTTACAGGACGGCCTGCCGATACGGGATACCCCTGACAATAATGCCCGGCGGATCTACCGCCTGAAAGCGGGCGAGATTATCAAAATACTTTCTGTCGCGGAGGGCATCCCGGCTATCGGATCGAACGGGGAGCCTCTGCCCGGCGAATGGTACAAAGTGCTTACAGAGGACGGCACTATGGGCTACTGTTTTTCATACCGGCTCAAACTGTTTGAACATTCAGGCGGGCAGCTTGCCGCTTCCGGGGTTATCATCAATGAAAAAGCCGAAGACCCTGTTCTGGAAGACCTGTTGTCAAAAACCTGGTCGCCCGAAACGTATTTAACAATGGTTAACTCAAAAAGAATCAACCTGGAGGAGATGTCACGGCAATGGCGCTTTGATCCCGGACAGGAGACAGGCATTGCCCGGATTTTTGTATCCGGTATTGACCGCAGTTTTTCGTATACCAGCATACATCCTGACGGGAATCGCGCCTGGCGTTTTGACGGAACCAACCTTTCAATGCAGCTTAGATCGGAAACAACCCTGGCAGTGCAGTTCTCGGAAGGGGGCGGCAGTATGAGGACGCTGCTCTTTGTCTCTCTGCCTGTCAGCGTGGACGATCTTATCTTGCAGGAAACCGCCCGCAGAGACAGGCTGTACAGAGAGATTTACGACCAGGGGCCGGTTTTTACCAGCAACAACTACGGAACCATCACCTTTATGGAAGGCCCCCCTCCGGCGGGAGGCGGGACGTTCTCATGGCAGAATTATACTCTGCTGGTTCCCAGGTTCATCCCCGAAAACATTGAGGGGGACGGGACAATTCTGATAGACCTTTTCCTTGCCCCCGCTCTTGAGGAGCGTTACGACGGGGCATTTTCCCTCCGTTTTAGAAATAGCCGGGCGCCAACGCTGCGCTGTATGTACTCGCTTGACAACCAGGGATTCAGGATAGAGATAGTCCCCGATTCGAGTATCGACGGTGTTACCATTGCCCGGCGGGGGGACTCGCCAATGGTTCTGTACTTCTTTCGGGACACGGAGCTTTGGTAGGCAATGGCTTTTGTCCAGTTCTCTAAAGTTTCCCTTGCTTTCGGCGATCGCGACATTCTGAAGGATGTCAGCCTGCATTTGGCGTCTGGCTCGCGGGCCTGCCTTGCAGGGACAAACGGCTCCGGAAAGTCCACGCTGATGAAGGTGCTTGCCGGGGAACTTCCCGCCGATTCAGGCGACAGGGCCGTACAGCGCGGCACGCGGATTGCCTATCTGCCCCAGTCGGGTATTGTCCATCGGGGGAAGGCTTTGCGGGACGAGGTGGAAACGGCGTTTGCCCGTATTCAGGAACTGATTGACCAGGCTGAAAAAATCGCCGCCCTGCTACAGGACGCCAAAAGCGATGACGGCGCGGCAAAAGCCCTTTTGGAAGACCACCACCGTTTACAGGAACAGATTGAAAATTCAGGGTACTACCGCAGGGACGCGGCGATCTCTTCCGTGCTGGCGGGTTTCGGCTTTTCGCCTAACGACCTTGACCGGGACACGGGCGAATTTTCAGGCGGCTGGCAGATGAGGATCGCCCTTGCGAAAACCCTGCTTGAACAGCCTGACATTCTGCTTCTTGACGAACCGACCAACTACCTGGACATAGAAGCCCGCACCTGGCTTGAAGGCTGGCTGGTAAAATTCTCCGGCGGCTGTCTGCTGGTCTCCCACGACCGCTATTTCCTTGATGTCACTGTCAACGAGGTATACGAGATTTTCCAGGGTAATCTTAAACGCTATGCGGGCAATTACAGCGCCTATGAAAAAACGCGGCAAATAGAACTTGCCAGCCTTATGAAACGCTATACGGAACAGCAGGAGGAAATCGCCAAAACCGAGGCTCTGATCCGCCGCTTCCGTTACAAGGCAAGTAAGGCGGCCTTTGCCCAGGAGCTTATCAAACGGCTGGAAAAAATGGAGCGTATAGAGATCCCCGAAAATCTGAAAAAGATTACCATAAATTTTCCGCCGCCGCCCCATTCGCCGAGGGTCGTTCTGACCATTGAAGGCCTCGGCAAGAGCTACGGCGCAAAGAAGGTTCTTCATGGTCTGGATCTGGCTCTTGATTCCGGAGAGAGGCTTGTGGTTGCCGGGCCGAACGGAGCGGGCAAAACGACCCTGCTACGGATACTTTCCGGTAATGACAATAATTTTGAAGGTTCTGTAAAATTCGGTTCAGGCATAAGTACCGGATATTTTTCGCAGGACGCCGCCGAGGCGTTGAACGGAAGCGAACAGGTGCTTGAGTTCATGGAATCCAATGCCCCCATGTCGCTCATCCCCAAAATACGGGATATGCTTGGGGCGTTTCTCTTTCGCGGCGACGATGTTTACAAACCTGTTTCGGTGCTTTCCGGCGGGGAGAAAAGCCGCCTTGCCCTGCTGTACATGCTCCTAAAGCCCCTGAACCTCCTGATTTTGGACGAGCCGACCAACCACCTTGACCTCCATTCAAAGGATGTGCTGCTGGAAACCCTGAATCAATTCAAGGGAACGATAATTTTTGTCTCCCACGACCGCGCTTTCATGGAAGCCCTGTCCACCAAGACACTGGAGCTTTCTCCTGGTGAAGGCGCTTCGTCGTCACAGGCGAGGCTTTTTTATGGGAATTATGCGTACTACCTGGAAAAATTAGGAATGAGGAATGAGGAATTAGGAATAGAAGAGAGGGTAAAAGAGCAGATAACAGGGAAGAGGGAAGAGGGAAGAGGGAGCGATATTCAAAAGAACGCGATGGAACAGAGGGCGCAAAACAAACAGCGCCAGACGGAGATACGGCGGCTCCAGCGGCAGGAGGCCGATCTGCTTAACGCCATTGACGGTCTTGAAAATGAAAAATCCCGGTTGGAAGCGGAATTGTCACTTCCGGCAGTTTATTCAAACGGGGAAAAGGCAAGGGCTGTGAAACAAAAACTGGACGAATGTACTGACGCGCTTAAAGACAAGACGGCTGAATGGGAAGCGGTAGCGGCGTTGATTAATTAGGGACTGGGAAAAATAATAGCTAAAGGGTTCTTGCTTTATTATTTATTACCTGTTATTTGTTATTTATTCAGGAGCGAATATGGGTGCATTGCCAAAAGAAGAACGCCGCTTTACCTATGCGGATTATAAGGAATGGGAGCTTGACGAGGGAGAACGTTACGAATTGATAGACGGTGAGGCCTTCGCTATGGCTTCACCGAGCGCCAGGCATCAGGCCGTTTCCGGAGCGCTTTTTAATCAATTCTATACTTATTTACAGGGAAAGCCTTGCCGGGTATTTTACGCGCCTTTTGATGTCAGGCTGTTTTATGAGGAAGATGAAAGCGATGACACGGTGGTTCAGCCGGATATTATGGTTATTTGCGACAAAGATAAAATAGCGGAAGAGAGCTGCCACGGAGCACCCGATCTGGTGGTAGAGATACTGTCGCCCTCAAACACCGCCACTGAAATGGAAAGGAAATTTT
>Ga0268262_10002971_pt1 | contig 18933 bp, 12 predicted proteins | sample TergutNc150P3_FD_190354 | JGI IMG/M metagenome (GOLD analysis project Ga0268262, IMG submission 190354) | Nasutitermes corniger P3 segment gut microbial community from laboratory colony in Florida, USA - Nc150 P3 (SPAdes) (version 2) | ecosystem: Host-associated > Arthropoda: Insects >...
GCGGCACAGGGTTTCCGGTGGGCAAAGTCGAGTTCTTGAACCTATACCCGCTGAGCTTCGAAGAGTTCGCTCAAGCGCTCGGACAAGAGCGTTTCATAGAATCGGCGCGGCGAAAAGAGTTCGGCGTTATCTCCGGCTTTAAAGAAAAATACCTTGACCTCCTCCGCAAATACTGCTACGTGGGCGGCATGCCGGAAGTCGTTCAGCATTTCGCCGACAACAGCGATTTTAACGCCGTACGAGAGATACAAAAACAGATTATCGAGTCATTCGAATTGGATTTCTCCAAACACATCCCGGCAAACACCGTAACAAAGGTCAGCTTGATTTGGAAATCAATATCGACTCAATTATCCAAAGAAAATAAAAAATTCATCTACGGCATAGTCAAACATGGGGCAAGAGCCAAAGAATACGAAACCGCGTTATCGTGGCTGTCCGATTGCGGATTGATTTATAAAGTTCACAAGATAAAAAAACCCGCCCTGCCGATAGCCGCGTATGAGGACTTTGACGCCTTTAAAGTATTTATCGTTGACATCGGGCTGTTAGGCGCTTTGACAAATTTAGACGCGGCAACGATTCTAAAAGGAAACAGCTTCTTTGATGAATACAAGGGCGCGATCGCCGAACAATATGTTCTGCAGCAACTTAAAACATTAAAAAATCTACCCGTCTTCTACTGGAGCAAGAGCAACGGTACGGAGATAGACTTCATTATCCAACTCGGCTCAAACATCGTCCCGGTCGAAGTTAAATCATCAATAAACCTAAGAGCGAAGAGTTTAAGTTTCTACCGAGAAGAATTCAACCCCAAGATCTCCATACGGACGTCCACCGCCGACTACAAACAAACCGAAGATCTTTACGACATCCCGCTGTACATGATAGAGGAGCTTAGGGCGCTTGTAGAAACATAGACGGGCTGGCTGGTGGATAATCAAAAAAAAATTTGTATTTTGCAATGCCAATAATATATTTTATATATTGTCGGCCGATAGGATAGCCGACCGTACCCTTTTCAAATGCGGCCGAACATCTCTAAAGAGGGGCGGCAGCAAACCCGAATCACCTGATGGGTCGGCCTTGGGCCGAGAAAGGATGGTTGCCGTGGCGGCGATAAACTCGTTAGATAAAACAGTCGATGAAGACATCGTCAAGATACTGGATGAAATCAGCGACAAATCGGCTAATGAATACAAAATGTACTGTGATGACGGCGGGCTTAGCATTGTCAAAACGGTTCTTGAACTCATTAAAAGAACTACCGGTAAGACGGCCAAAGATTTAATTATCGACATGGTCGGCCCTGCCGAAGAATTTTACACGGGGTTGGCGAGGCTGGTTCCCAAAAATGGCATACTTCAACATAGAATAGGGTTAGACTACACAACCAAAATCCCGACGACGCTCACGGTTATATCCAAAGAATACGAAAGTAAGTTGCCGGAAATTATGGATATGGCCGCCGATTTGGAAATCAGCATATTTCGAAAGACAGATAATTATTGCAGCTTTTGGGTTATTACCGACCATAGCCTCGACCAGTATTCTATAAACCATGACTTTCCATGCTATAAGGTAAACATATAATGCCCACGCAAGACCGACATGTAGCGCAAGCAGCACATAACAATGAGATGCTGATATTTATTGATACTTATGACAGTAGCGACAGTTTTCGAGATTGGTATACCACAGTCTCGTACTATACAGCTTTGCATCATTTCGAGGCCATTTTGCCGATTGTTGTGCCAGAAATAAATAAGCATAGAACGAAATCTTTGCTTGAAACGCACTACTACGGCCACGAGGAAAGGTTGAAAGCTATGGCGGATTATGAATTTGTTGATATATATAGACCATACTCTAGCTTGCATAAATTCAGTAAGGCTGCCAGATATAACAATTTTGACACCACTAGGTTTACCAAGACATTGGTAAAAAAATACCTTACAGACGTTGAAATCGCGTGTAAAAAAGTTAAAGGGAAATATCTATAAAGACTCCTCAAAGACTCTAACCCGGTCATTCGCTCTCTCACGGCGCTTGTAAAAACTTAGGTATTAAGGAATAATTCATGAAGACATTTATTTTTCAAAGGAATACATTGTCCAATTTTCTTTTTTAAAGATATTTTCCTTGACCTTCATCCATTCGTTATCTTTGAAATCATAAGAGTATTCACCGTGGGCTCGCATTGGTTTCCAATAGGTAGTTGTAATGACAACACCGCTGTCCTTATCGGTATAAAACGGTTCCGAGGTAAACGGATTTTGGGGATTATCAACAATATCTTTTGCCGCTATAGCCGGAATATCTGCGCTTGTCATAAATGAATCGTCGAAGGATAATTCTTTTGACGCTCCAAAATCTTTAATCATCAGCAAATTGTTAAATCTTTGCAAAGCATAGCCGTCTGGCAGCGTAATATTGACCGGAAGCTGAATAGCCGGCGAATAGAACCCGTGATCCGACACAACAATGATCTTGCTGTTATCCCAAACGCCGTTTTCCCTCAGGTAGTCAAACCACTTTGAAATCAATAAAAAGCCGAGCATGGTCACATGGTATTGCGGATCTTTTGAGAATACTCCGTTTCCTACGTTTGTCACCGCCTCCGCCGGTTGGTAAGTGGGATACTGCAATATACATGGGGCATGCCCGATTTCATTAACGGCTATAACGCAGTTATTTTTACCGTCATCGGTAATTTTGGTCATTTGCGGATAAAATAAGAGCGAGAGATAGTTTTTTAACATATCCATACCAAGATTGATCGCGGAATGTTTATTTGGTATGTCAACATTCATATAACCGCCGTTGTTATATACACTTGCGCGTATGATGTACGGCGAACATTTTACTAGCGAAAACTGAAATAAATTTTTCTTCACTATAGGGTTATAATCTTTGATTTTAAAGGGAAGGTGTCCTTTAATGTAACTGTCACGATATTTATTAATAATATCCGTCACCTCTATATTTTCAGCATCAGAAAAAATTTGTTTGGCAAACGCCTCTGATTCATCGATAAACGGCAAATTTGCTACGGACACATCTATGTCGTTTCGCGCCATCATTCTCGGAATAACCTGCAAACTTTCATTATATTTATCTTTGAGCGGTTGCTTAACGCGCCTTTGTATTTTGTCAGGGTTATAATAGTATCCGCCGAACAGCGCCGGTGCCGCGTAAAACGTGTGCGCTCCGGGCGATACCGTATTGGGATAGTATGCAAACCCTCGAAATGAATCCTTCAACTCAGGTTTTTCCTTGAATATAAACGGTATATGCGGCGATTGCAGCCTATCCATCATTAAGATAATGACATTTTTCCCGTTTCTTGAAAGTTTAAAGGCCTTTTTTATCGCGTCGGTTTGACCGTCGCCCACAAGGTTACCGCTACCGATTCTCTGCTTTTTTATATTCGCGATAGCGGTGTTTGTCTTCGCTATATCGATTATTCCGAAAACGGCAAATGAAATAACTGTTATAGCTAAGATGGATATCATTATCTGCTTCCGCTTGATATTCATTAAAAAGTACGCGACAACGGATAGCGCGATTATCACGGCGATCGCGGTATATTGTTCCATAGTTCGCGCTTCTTTGTAATTGCTCAAAACAAGCTCTTTGGTAAGAAATCCATAGTTCCCCCAATAAACAAACGTATCCATTACCGACATGATCAAAAGCGAGACCGCCGCGATTGTAAAAATCGCCCTTGTTTTTCCTTGAAATATAAAGTACAAAGATATACCCCAAAGAAAAAATCCTCCCGCCTGTAGTAAGGTGTGAACGATAAACCGGAACGGCGAGGCAAACACGCCGGTCGTTGAATACGAAAACTCATTGAGTCCCGATAAAACAACACCGGACGGTATCACAAGCCCGGTCAAAAGCGCAAGCGCGAGCAATGATAGTATAAACGTACGCCGATCGTTAAGAGCGTTGTCCTTTATTTCTATTTGTTCCTTCTGTTTTTCGCTTTTTTTGTTTTTGAAGTTGTTTATGATAATATTCTTCACAAGGTTATAAATATTATTGCTCGTCCAATACAGCACAAGTCCGGCAGGCGAGTCATAAAGCAACACCAAAAAAACAGCGGACATCAGATACAACTGAATTTTATCTTTCTCCGCTAAACCCTTTGCATATATCATCACCGAAACAACATTTATTAACGTCATGGCTATGGGCAGTATATTAAAACCAAAGAGCAAACCGTCAGGCATTCCAAGATCGGCGATAAACAAAAAACTCGCGCCGTTTAACACATCCAAATCATACAGAAAGTGATATGCGGCAATAAAAAACGGAACCTGTATCAGCAAATCAAAACTGTTGCGGAGCGCGAATATCGGGTGATAGTTGTTTTGACGGTAATAAGTCGAGAGAAGCATAAACCGCTCGTCGCCCTTAAACACGCTCTTTATAAGATCAACTCCGTCTTTCAGCTTTTTTTCCATTTCACGCTGACGCAGTTGCTGCTTCTCAGCCATCAGGTAGAGGGGTAACACAAATGTAGAGACAGCCGCGCTAACTCCGATAATAGCGATCCCTAAGCTACCGAAGCATGCTTTGCAGTAAAAAAAGCATATTTCAATAACTTGCTCGATAGGGAAGATTATCAACATATAGAGTATATTTATCATTTTGTCTCCTGCTTTCCGCAAAAAACCAAACCGTCTCATCTTCATTTAGATATATGCGAAAATATATAAAATTGCCTGCTCGCGTAGTTAAATATAAACGCAACCCCGGTTCCGGCTATTTTGGATATCATATTGGAAAGTCCCAAAACCGTCACGCAAAACGCCGTCGCCGACAAGTCTATGGCCAAACCTATCAACGCGCAAATGATCACCATTACAAATTCCGTACCCCTCGTTCGGTTTTCTTTAGACTTGAAAACGACGCAGCTCAAAACAAAATTCACAAGCGCGCCGACAGACCAAGAAATCGCGGCCGCAAAAAGATAGTACACTTTCAATTTATTGTCCAAAACGTAAAATACGCTCCAGTTTACAAAGGCGCAAAACAAACCGACAAAAAAATACTGAACGAATTTAGGTAATAATTGTTTCACAATATCCATGTTCAACATAAATGACCGCCTTTCAAAAACGCTCTATGATTCCAAGCGAGTATTCAAGATAACGGTATAACGCCGGGTCGTAGTAATGCATATCTATATGATCCACTCCGGTTACAAATAGGAATAATCCTACAAATATGCTCGCGGCAAGCAACACGTAAACAATTTTCAAACGAACGGCGCCCTGACGCAACTCCGCGCGCAGTTCGTCTCCGCACCAATAGAAGGCGCAAAATAACGACGGCAACGCGAAGAAAATCGCGCAATCCAGCAGGTACCTGCCGTGAAATATGCCCACTTTTGAATACAAAACTATCGTGGCGGCCGCAACTATTAAAAATATAAACGACAAACGTAAACCGTCCGGCTTATCCTTGTTAAAAAGATTTTTAAACAAATAAGCCAAACAAAAGAGTATCGGAAAGTTTATCAGCCCGCCGCCGCTGTTGTAGCCCCATAAAAAACCAAGAGCCGGCGTAACAAGGCCTTTCGGCGGAACGAGTTCGACAAACGGAAAATGCAGCGAATAGACGTACGGACGGAAGAGGTAATGCATGAATGTTATGAACATTCTATGCAGCGTTCCCAAAGGATTCAATAAGTGGGCCGCCGTTCCGTTGATAAGGGCGGTGCAGTATTTTTGCCCGAATTCAAAGACAGAGTCGAAGCGGGCGTAATTATAGAGGCACATCGGCGCCGCGACCATAATGTAAGGGATCGAGACAAACAACGCCAACTTCCACGACCTGCGCTTCCACAAAACGGCGGGAACGAGAACGGAGACCAAAACCATATCGGCGCGGCAACCGACGGAGAGCGCGAAACATAGACACGCGAAGAATAATCGCGGGTAATTGATCCTCTCTTTATCCGCAGATTTGAGCAGCAGATACGTTCCGGCTACGATAAACGCAAACCCGCCTACCTGCACGATAAGCCAAACCGCCGGATATCTTAAAGCGGCGGATAGGTGGCTTATGCAGAATAGAGCTAAGAACGAGAGCAGAAAAAACGCGAAACGCGCCGCCGGCATATACTTCTTAACCAAAAATCTCCAAAGCAACGCCAAAAAAACCACCGCTACGGCGGCGAACGCGAACACTCCGGTACGGTGCGACAGATAATTTCCGGTAACAAGTTTGTACGGGAGGTATAGGAGCGCAGCCGGAACAGGCCCGTAGTAGGTGTAGTACTTTCCCTTGTAATACGCTATGTCCCACGCCCAATCGACGCCTAATTCATAGCCGTTTGAAACGAGATAATAATAATCGTAGGGCCGCTGCGCGTTGAGCAGCTTTTCGGGATGTCCGAAGTCTATATTCGTCCTGCCGGCTATAAACGCGTCAACCAAATACCTGTTGTACTGACGATTCTGCGGGCTGTCCGAATTATCTTCCGTGATAGATGTATAAACGCATACGCCTGAAAACGCTATCGTCAGAACAACCAGCCCTGCGTAAACAATGTTTTGTTTTTTGTTCGCCGGATCGAATTTATACTCAAATAGATAATACCCGGTCTTTTCGCGAAGCGGCTTATACGCAAACAAAATAACCGCGAAAAAGAACAACGACACGGCCAAAAGGCGCAAAGCGCTGAAATAAAACGGTATCTGTCTATTTACGGCGATTTGCGATATTTCGTCAAAAAAAATCCGTTCGGGAAAGATTATCGTAAGTTCCGAAACTTTCCCGCTGCTCTGTACAGCCGCATAGTTTTCGTGAGGCAGAGCCTTATAAAGCGTTCTCGTCAGTTCGCGGGTGCTTTCCTCGTCCGTCCACCTGACGCGCATCTCAAAATGTTCGAGGTTCTTGAAAATCGGCTGAACGAATACAGACGTAACGCGCCGGTCAAGATTCGCGAACGTCACTCCGCAGGCGTTTACCGCGCCGCCGTTCTTATCAATAAATATCTTCGCCGTCACGCCGTCGTCAGAAGTCAAAATAACCGTCGGATCCTGCCGAGAGACCCCGGCGGTATTAAACTCCCCGCCGGCGAAATATTTTAAATAGTGCTTGTAATTGAAACACACGGCCTCCAAGCCGAACGCAAGAAGCGAGGCGACGCAAAACGCCGATAAAAACATCCTGCCGCGAAGAGAGTTCAGGCGCGAGTTTCTGCCTAAGACGGCGATGAGGCCGTAGATCGCGAAAAAGGCTAAGACCGCGGTCGACGCGATATTAAAATATCGTATAATAAGCGCGATTGTCGAACTTTCCATAATTATATATCCCTGCCAAACATTCTAGATTGCTTCGCTACGCTCGCAATGACCGTCATTGCGAGGAGCGAAGCGACGAAGCAATCTAGAATAGTTCACCTTTCTTACTATAATTTCTGTTACTTTTTTGCTTCGTGATAATCCTCTTCACTGTTTATCTTCCAGATACACGCTTTATCCGATGATCCGCTGTGAATGGCGTTCACCGCCTCCCTCGCCGTCAGCATGGAATGATCCATATTGTTATACCTGTGCATCCCGTTGCGGCCTATCAGGAACAGATTATCTATACCGTCCAACCACTCCCTAACCTCATTGAACCGATTGTATGTCCCAAAGTAGGCCGGATACGCCTTCGGAACCTTTATCACGACGCTGTCCAAAACGCCGGATTTCTTCGCGACCCCTATCTTTTCAAGCTCGCCCGCCGCCAGCCCCGCGAAAGCCTTTTCGTCCATGCTCCACAATTCGTCGCCCTCGTTCGCGAAATACTCCATGCCGAGCCACACCTTGCTTTTATCCTTGACCATGTATTCGCTCCAGTTGTTGAAAAACTGCAAACGCCCCACTTTAACGTCGCTCTCCTGCACATAAATCCAGTTGTCTTTGATATCCCCTATCTCCAATTTGTCTAAAAGCATCCCGACCGCTATGAAATCTCGATATACCAAACCGTTCGCGGCCTCTTTGACATTTTGCGGGACATCGTCCATTATATTGATCAAATCCTTAATCGGCATGGAGCTGAGAACGTAATCAGGCTCGAAGGATTTCCCGTTAGATAAAGAGATTTTCGCTATCGCCGAAGAAGGGCGGCCGCGCAGGGCCGCCCCTACGACGCGGCTGTTGTGAAGGATTTCCCCGCCCGCCTCCAAAACTTTGTCCGCCGCCTTTCGCCATAGGTCTCCCGGCCCCAATTTGGGGTACAGAAATTCGTCTATCAAACTCGTTTCCTTTGTATTCTTGAACAGCGCGTGTTTGATCGTCTTCGCTATGCTGAGCCCCTTTATCCTCTGCGCCCCCCACTCCGCGCCGATCTCCTCGCAGGGAATGCCCCAGACCTTCTCCGTATAATCCTTGAAAAACGTGAGATAAAGCGAATTCCCGAAACGGTTTAACATGAAATCCCGCAAATTTTTCTCCGGCTTAATCTGAAAGAGGCAAGACCATAAATAACTGATCCCGATCTTCGCCATCCGATACAGCCCAAGCCCCTTTATAGTATTCATGTTGAGCGATACCGGATAATCAAAGAACTTGCGCAGATACAGTATGCGGGAGAGGCGCGGCCGCTTCATCATGTCGCCGTCTATCTCCTTCCACCAATTCATCACCCAGTCGCTTTTGCTGAAAAAGCGGTGGCCGCCTATGTCCATGCGGTTGCCGTTGTGCTCGGCAGTGCGGCTGATACCGCCTACAAAGTTCTCCTGTTCTACCACAATCGGGTGGACATCACCCTTTTTCAGGAACTCTAAGGCCGCGGTTAGACCGGCTGGGCCGGCGCCTATGATTAGTGCTGTTTTTTTGTTGTTCATACGATCCCCAAAAGGATGAGGGATTGCCGCAAATAGTAATAAAGCGGCGGACTGCCGGGCATAGCCTCGTTGGTCACGGTCGTCGCGAAAAGGAATAAACCTGCAAATATGCTGAAAATAAGCAACGCATACGTGACTTCCAAACGAACTTTGGTTGGAATTTTATTTTCCGACGTTTGAACGTCGACACCGCACCAATAATAGGCGCAAAATAGCGACGGGAGAATAATGAAAACAGCGAAGTCGAACGAGTACCTGCCGGAAAATCCTGCAAGCCAAGAGTTGGCAAGCATCAAGACTGCGGCGATAGACAAAAACGCGGCGGATATGTAAAACGTCTTTGGTCTCTCAGCCTTAACTAAAACGCTCTTGAAAAAGAAAAACAAATAAAACACTATCGGAAAGTTTATCATTCCGTAGCCCCTGTCATAAAATCGCGTAATCGGCCAAAACAGACTGTCGTGCGTTTTAATGGATTCGACATACGGGAAAAATATCGAATATTTGTTTATCGTAAATAGGTAAGACAGCGCGGCGGAGGCCGTATTTAAAATTTTCCCCATCGGATTCAACGCGCTATACGCGGCCGCGTTGAGATTGGTCATATTGTAATTGAATCCAAAATCAAAAATCGAACCGAAACGGACGTAATTATATATACACATAGGAACAGCAACCGCTATATACGGAACCGCCATAAGCGGTATGCGCTTCCAAAGTTTATATTTCCATAAAATAACCGGAACTATAAGCGAGGCGAAGAGCAAAGTTGGGCGGCACCCCACCGCCAGCGCCAGACACGCGCAAGCCAAAACCAATTTAGAGCGGTCAGGCTTCTCATTCTCAACCGATTCGAAAAGCAGCAGCAAACCGGCAGCGACAAACATAAAACCCGCCGCCGACACTATGGAGTAAAATCTTGTAAATCTTAACGGGCAAAACCATCCGCTCGCGAAAAACAGCGCAAAAAACGAAAGGAGGTAAAACATAAACGTAGCGTCCGGCATATACTTTTTAACGAAAAATCTCCACAGCCCCGCCAATAAAATTATCGAAATCGCGGCAAATACCCAGATTCCGCCGTGATTCGAGAGATAATCCCCGGTAATCAAATTATACGGAACGTAAAGCATAAGCGCCGGAACCGCGCCGAAATAACAATAAAATTTACCATTGTAGTAAATCCAGTCCGACATCCAATCAACATCCCTTTTATAACCGTTATCCTGTAACCATCTCAAATTATACGGCTGTTCCGCCTTTAACATTTTTTCGGGATTTCCAGCCTCCAAATTGGTCCTTCCCGCCGCTATCGCGTCTACCAAGTATCTATTGTACTGCCGCGGCTGCGTTTCATTCTCCGTAACCGACGTATAGGCGCAAATCCACGAAAAAAGAATGAGCGCCGCAACCGACAGCGCGTAAACAACCTTCTGCCTCCCGCTTGACGGATCGAATTTATACTCAAAAAGAAAATAGACGGTTTTGACGCGAAGCGGCTTATATACAAACAATATAAGCGCGAAAAACAGCAACGACACGACAAGAAGACGCAACCCGCTGAAATAAAACGGTATCTGTTTATTTATCGCGATTTCGGACGCTCCTGTGCTCGCCGCGCCCATAAACGCTATTTTAATCTCCGAGACCTTGCCGCACGATTGAAGCGCGATATGATATGTATGCGGCAATCCCCTGAAAAATATCACATTCCTCAGCATATTGCCGCCTGCGTCGGTATATAGTATCTGCGCCCCCACATATTCGGCGCTGTCGAAAACCGGCTCTACAAACAAAGATGTTACCCTTCTATCGAGGTTTTTGAACACTATTCCGGCGAAAACCGTCGTACTGTCGTCCTTTTTCTTGAAAAACGCCTCCGTCAAAGCGGCGCTGTCGGAAGCCGATTTCGCCGCCGAATCAGCCGCAGCGGCAGTTTTCTCAAAGAACATCTCCGCAACGGTGCCGTCGGAAGTCAAAATAACCGTGGAATCCTGCGGAGAACTTCCCATTGTATGCAGTTCTCCGCCCGCGAAGTATTTTAAGTAATGCGGGAAATTGAAAAGCGTGGACTCCAACGCAAACGCGAAAATCGCCGCGACACAAAACGCCTGTATGCGGATGTTGCGGCGAAAGATGTTGAGATTCGACTTTTGACCGAATACGGCGATTACGCCGTAAATGGCGAAGAAGGCCATGACGGTCGTCGCGAGGATGTCGAAGTATCTTATCAGCAGGGTTATTGTTGAGTTTTCCATGTTATATCCTGACATTAGTTATTTATTTTTCAAATTAAAACTTTTTTCTAACATTCACCATATATGGATCATCCATCTATTACGACGATTTTTGAGTCGGTGGATGAATCAGTATATCCGCCTCATCGTAAGCATTCTGTGCCTCTTCATGTCGATCTAAATAATTGAGTGTGGCTCCTAGATTATTGAGACCAACCGCCAAGTCGGGAAGGAAAGCTTCGGGATATCGTTGGGCAAAATAACGTCGAATTTTCACCATTTCTATGAGTACTTCCAACGCTTCCTCGTGTCGACCAAGCAAGCTAAGAGTGACTCCAAAATTATCAAGTGCCTTGGCCAAATCTGGATAGAATTGGTCTGGATATAACTCAACCAGATGACGTCTAATTTTCACAATCTCACGAAATGTTTCCAATGCCTCATTGTATTGATTTAAATCACAGTACATAGATCCTATAACATTAAGAGTCTTGGCCAAACCGAGACTGAAATCAATGGAATAAGATGCGGATGCGATCAGTTTACGATACATAGCTTCGGCCTCCCGAACGAATTCCAACGCTTCTTCGCGTTTACCGAGACAGATGAGTATACTTCCAATGTTACAAAGACATCCAGCCAAATCTAGGAAAACAGCATCTAAACGTAATGCGGATAGATGCCGCAAAATTTCCACCACCTCTCGGGTTACTTCTAGTGCCTTCTCGTACTTACCAAAATAACCGAGTACGCCTCCTAAATCACGTAGGCTCATGGCTAATTCGTGAAGGAAGGTATCGGGATTAGATGCGACCAATGACCGATATTTATCCACCGCCTCTTCAGCCGCTTCCAACGCCTCTTCACGCATTCCGAGATTGCAAAACATTTGTCCCAAATTACGTAGGCCCAAAGCTAACTCATGGAGGAAAGAATTGGGGTTAGATACAACCAACGATCGAAAAACATCCACAGCTTCTTTGGTCACATCCAACGCCTCTTCACGCATTCCCATATTGCACAATGTGGCTCCCATATTAATGAGGCTTCCGGCTAGACCGGGAAGAAAGGTATCCGGATGAGATATGACCAATGACCGATATTTATCCACCGCTTCCTGCGTCACCTTCAATGCTTCCCAACGCCGTCCAAGACTATTCAACACTTTACCATAATAAAGCAACGTTTCGGCATAACCGGATTGTTGTTCTTCCGTGGGATGTTCAATATCTTTATAGTATTTAAGAAATGTTTCCGCTTTCCAACACTTGAGACGACGAAATGCTACGGTATCTTCCGGTAACTTACCGAGGATTGCGGAAGCAATACGAAAGGAACCACATTTTTCAAGCGCATCGGTTAATAAATCCGCAATAGGACAAGAGACTGTTTTCTCGGCAAGAGAAAAAGCTGCTTTTAGGGCTGGTAGAAAACGAACATTGATGTGCGATTCATCAAAAGGAAGAGAAAGCCATTCATTGATCATTGTTTTTCCAAGGTCGGTTTTGCAAGAGTCGTGTTCGGCAATTCGACCCAAGACGGTAAACGCTTGTTGCAATTCGTAGGGATCGTTGGTAATATTGAACGTATTTGCTAGAAATACCGTGTCGGTAAATGGTATTTTTTGATTACGAAGCGAACAAAGCGTGTCAAAAACGAGATGCTCTCCCAAAAGGTCCGGTTCTAGGTAACCAACGATTTTATTAGAATATGTCGACGGATAAAAGTTTAATAGAAATTCCAAAAATAAATCATCGGTGGGGCCTTTGGATGTATTAATGAGATTTGTGAGTTTCTCGTTACTATCAACACCACCAAACAAGGTAAGTGCCGTAAGGACGCGGGCGGTTTCTCGAATAAATTTCGCCTTGGACTGATCTCCGTCTATTTTTCTACCAAACTGAATAATCCAAAATTGCTTTTCGTGGTCAACAATTGCGTCCAAAAGATTTTTAGCGGTAAAATTTAGGCCCATAACCGAAGCATAAGCGGCCATCTGTATATAAAGGACTCTTCCAAAAATAGGATCAGTCAGTATGGCATAATTTCTTGTTTTGGTTCCATTGTTGGATAAATTACCTGTTTTTTCCGCAAATACCTGAAACGCACTGTCGAAAAGGCGTTGCCGCATATCTCCTTGGGTCGGAATATGCTGTAACTCCACCACATGGTCATGGAGATAACCACTGATGTCCAAATTGTTTGAAGCGAGTTCCTTCCACCAAACACCAGACTGACGAGCCACCAAGGCTACTCGTATCATGCGATCCGTTTTTTCTGTGGCGGCGGCAACCAAAATCCTGAGAATTGCGCTTAGATTTGTTCGACACTCAGCGTAATCAATTACGAAAAAGAGATGGTTATCTTGCGAAAAAATATCTTTAAAATCTTGGCTATTCGGATCAATACCTTGCATTAAAAAGCAATCCTGCCAAGATGGATCCATAATCTTTAAACGCCGTATCCACTCAATCATTAGACGTGTTTTTCCTATACCACCCGGGCCGGTAAACAGTTGAATTATACCGCGAGTGGTACTATCCGACCAACACAACGCTTGCAATGCTTTGATTTCCTGTTGCCGAATATCGTCCCAAAACGGTACGTTCTCATTCTTTGCGTGCAACAGGGTACTTGGAGCATTGTTTTTCGGATTCAGCGTTTGTACATCAACAGTATCTGACGGAAACCAAATTCCACCAATCGTATTTATTTTCTGGAGTTGATCCGCAACAATTTCCAAAAACTCTTTCAATACTTTTGCCGCGTTTTCCTTGGCAAGAGTATGAAATTCATCACTTTTTTCTAGTGTAGCATGATCCGAAACTCCTTTTATCACGACCCATGGTCTTTCCATTATGTGACCGATATGGCCAATTACAGATGCTTCCATATCTAAACCTATACATTTTCGCATAGTATTCTTTCGGATTTTATCCCAAATCGTTGAATCTCGCTGCAATGTTTCCGCTGTTGCGATTGGCCCGATATGAATTTTTATCCCTTCGACTTTCAGACGCTGTTGCGCTAATTGCCACCATGACATAGCTATGCAATACGTTGACAAATCAGGGTTCTCTTCGACAAAACCATCAAATTGTCGTTTGACCGATTTTTGATCATAACGAAAAACTTTATCTGCAATAATTACATCTCCGAAACCCGTATCGTCAGGATGACCGGCACAAATGCCACACATCGCCACAATATTTGGCTGGAGGTGATGAAACAGTGTTGTTACAATTGTTCCAGCGCTTTCAGTTCCCATATTGCTACGAACAAGACCTACAGTAAACCGATGATTTTGTTTTGAAATAAGTGTTTTCTTGTCCCAATATAAATTAACTTGCGAAGCCAGCTCCATGGGAGTCCAACCGTCACCAAAAATCCTTTTCACTGCCTCATCTTCTCCGTCAGCTGCTGTAATGATTAAAATATTGATTTTTTCTTCGTTTCTCATGAAAAACACCTTTCAATTTCTATGTCGATGGTTCCTAATAAATATTATTCTCCTTAGTCACTCAGATTTGCAAAAAAAGCATCGTTATAGTGATTGTCACCATCTTGTATTCTGTCCCATTGATTCACATCTAAAATATATCCTCTGTATCCAATAATCTTTAGGATTAAGCGATATAGTATATTGTAATAAATCCGAGATTTCTTCTGAAATTTTATAACGTCAGAACACAAATTATCACTATATTCTTGATATCCACCATGCATGAATATATTTCTACTTTTTATTATCTTTTTTTCTTCATCTGTTAGGTCTAACCCATACTTAGTAAATAGATCAAACAACGTTTGATGGTAAGGTAATGTATTTTGTAATAAATTCTTTAAGCGAGTTTTGATTTCGGTATTTATATTTAACGTATCTATAAAATTGCTTATTTCATTTTTTATGCCATCAAATTGTTCTTTGTCCACAACCAACTTGGAATTAACAAGTTGCGTCTTCGACAATGCCTCAAACACCAAACTCAATAAGACTGGTTGATATTCAAGCCGCAGATTTGCTGATTCCAATATATATGCAACTGCCGTCGAAATGTATGATCCTTCGGTGCTGTATAGAAAATTACATAATTTGGAAAATTCATAGATTGTTAATGCGATTGTTGCATCTGGATTGTTTTTGCGAAAAATATTCTCTAATTGAGTGTTTTTTTTTATAAAAATTTGAATATTTAAGTTACTTGGAGAAGAACTTAGAACTTTCATGTAATCCAAATTTGCCAAGTTTGCATCAGTAGAGATTATGTAAAAATTACCGCCAATAGTTTCACAGTGTAAAAAATCCAACGCCATTTTAATAGTTAAAATATAATTGAAAAATGTTTTTTCCACCATTTTGTTTTCAGCAAAAATCACCCATAAATCTTCATCAACAACATCATATATATGAAATTTTTGATTATCTAATTCAAACTCACCAGGCATTGTATCAAAATTTATACAAGTATCCAATCTATTCGCAGGACGATCAAATACGAAAACATTTACTGCGTCAGACGTTCCAAAAACAACTCTACCAATGATTACTTTTGTATTCATAGGTATGTGACGACTACATTGACATGGATGTTCTTTAAATCTTTTAATTGCTGTTTTAATATGCGATAACTCTAAAAAACACATTTGTTGTTCCTCCAAATAATGACTATTTTGTCTACTTTGATACTACTCCGTTAATACACACAACGATATTTTTTACATTTTTTTCTTTGTTTCTTCTTAAATATTACAAGACGCAAAGGACAAACGCTCTCGCGTTTGCCCCCTGCATCGACAGCACGACACTACCGTTATCCGTCAAAACGACGTATTACGACTTGGATCTTAATTTTTAAAGAAGTTCGGAACGTATTTCCTTGCGTTAGCGTTAGTAATGCTTCCGACCTGGCTATGCGTAAAGGCTCCAGTACTGCTTTCGTAGGTTGTCAGAAGACCGTCGCCAGGATTGAATAATCCCATCTTGGACTTAGCGGAACCGGAAAAAGTACCGGCCGCAACACCTTCGTATTTCCACCACTTAGAGTCATCATTCACCGCACTCACGGCAAAGATCAAATCGTCGAGAGAACTAACACTCCCAGTCTCCGCGACTCCCGCCAAATAAGCCGACTCGAACGACGCGATAACCCGCGGCGCTTCCGCGACCTTAGCTTTGGCCGACGCTTCCGTAAACCTCGGAATGGCCAGCGACGCCAGCACGCCGATGATCACGATAACGACCATCAGCTCGATGAGAGTGAATCCCTGCCTTTTGAAGAAACGCGACATAACAAACCTCCCTTTTAAGGTTTAAAATGTTAGTTTAAAGAAGTGAATTGAAGAAAAAACTTCCTAATTCAAAGAGCCGCCCGGCTGTCGGATTCCGTCCCCCGCCGTCTCGCTACGGCTTGGGCGTTTTCCGCGCCTTGCGTCGGCCGGCGCTTCGGGCGGTCTCGCTACCGCTTAGGCGTCTTGCCGTCGCCGCTTCCCCGCCATTCGGCTCGCGAATCCGAACGCCGGGGTTGCCGCGCCGATAGGGGTTTGGGGGCCGTTTCGGGCCTTTTTGCCCCTACCACTTTCATTTTACCACGATTTTCGGGGCAATGCAAGGTTTTTTTTGCAAAAAACGAAGATTTTCCGGCGGGGCGGTTTTTCGGGGCGGCGGGGGGGCGGTTTCGGGGCGGGCGGGGGGCGGCTTTCGGGGGACGGAGTCGGGCGGCGGCGGGGAGGGGCGGAGCGGGTTTCGGAGTAGCGAACGCAAAAAAATACTTGACGCGGCGGCGGGCGGAACGTATTTTGATAATTGGCCGTACTTCAAAGGTTACCCGCCGTTTTGTAAACATAGATATAAACTTTAAACAATAAGGATGAGTAAAAATGTCAACCGTAGCCGCCGCTCCTCGCGATCTGGCAGACCTGCTAAAGACCCCGAATCGCCCGCTTACCCCGGACGAGGAGGCGCATTTTGACGAGTATATGTCTTTCAAAAACCACAGCGAGTCGGCGGCGGACGTAAGTTTGACCGAAGCCGTTGACGAGGTGCTTTCAGACCTTGACTTCTATTTGGGGCTCAATGACGAAAAGGATTGCTAAACATGGGTAGACACTCTGAGCATTGGATGCCCGATTTGGAAAAGCTTGGCAATGGGTTTTATGAAAAGAAACTAAACCCCAAATATGTTAGGTATTGGAAAAATAACTATGACGCAATAAACAATGCTTGTGACGCCATGACAGAAAAAATAAAAAAGGAGATGTTTTCGGATTCAATTCAAAAAGATTGCCTTCTGGACTGGCATAAAATATTTGCGATTCATGTTTTGGCTTTCCTGACTAACAAATTATATACTGACGGTGATACCACAAGCGGCAGAAGCGTGATCGATCGCCTTGCAAATGAGTATTATTGCTTATTGCTGTTAGATGTTATCGCGTGGTCATGGCACAAGCACAGGGGCGAAAGCGGTCGTCTTGTAATACCCCATGACTACGAGCGGTGTCTTATAAAAATATTTTACAAGTATAAGATGTCAGGGCTTTTGAAAATAACAGATACTACTTTCACCTATGCGCTGGCGAGCATCGCCTACTTTGTAGATAGGTGTTATTGGGTGCCGCGCCGACATTAATGAGCATTCGGTTCTATAGCCGATCTATTCCCAAATTATTAAAAATTTTGACGGAAAACCGCGCATCCCCCGAAATAATTCAGTATATTATATGGTATAGGAACCGACGCGATTTATGCCGATTAACCGCTTTGCGGGGAAAGGACGGGGATTATATGGCCGCCGATTTTTGGAAAAGGCTTCTGCCGAAACTGCCGTTGCCGCTGACGCTTGCGGCGTTGGCGGCCGTGCTGACCGTTCTCCCCCGCCCCGCCTCGGCCCAGACCGCCGAGCCGTACGCTTTGGGGGCCGACATCTCCTGGATACCGGAGCGTGAGGCCAACGGGGTGAGGTACGCCCACAACGGGCAGGTTCGGGACATTTTCGATATCCTTAAGGAGCACAAGTTCAACTACATCCGGCTGCGCCTCTTCGTAGACCCTACGGCGAAAATCCAGGGGGAGAGCGAGTCGCCCTACAGCGCTCGCGGGTACTGCGGTACCGATTCCACTATAAAGACGGCGAAGCGGGCGAAGGCCGCCGGGATGAAACTCCTGCTCGATTTCCACTACAGCGACACGTGGGCGGATCCCGGCAAACAGTACAAGCCGGTATCGTGGGAAGGGCTGAACTCCGCCCAGCTCGCCGCGAAGGTGCGCTCGTACACTAAGGAGACGCTTGAACGGTTCAAAAACGCGGGCGTTCTGCCGGACATGGTGCAGATAGGCAACGAAACCGTGGGCGGGATGATATGGCCCGACGGCAAAAACAGCAACTGGGCCAATTTCGCCGCCTTAGTGAACGCCGGCATAGACGGGGTGAAAGACGTGGACGCGGGCGTCAAAATTATGGTGCACACCATCAACGACAAAAATCCAAGCGGCTGGCTTGCAAGCCTCAAAAACGCGGGGGCGGCGAGAATAGACGTCATCGGACTCTCCTATTATACACAGTGGCACGGACAGCCCGACAGTCTGCAAAGAACGGTCAAAAAAATAGCGGACAACCATAACATCAAAATAGCCGTCGCGGAATATTCGGGCAACCACCGCCGAATCAACGATATAATCTTCAACCTGCCGGACAACAAAGGGTTCGGAACTTTCGTCTGGGAACCGGCCGACTGGAACGACAACAATTACGGAGCGGTTCTCTTCGATTGGAAAAACAACCGGCGGGAGACGAATGAGAAAATCGCGTTGTATCCGGTCATGGCCGCCGACTACGGGAT
>Ga0268262_10002972_pt1 | contig 18932 bp, 15 predicted proteins | sample TergutNc150P3_FD_190354 | JGI IMG/M metagenome (GOLD analysis project Ga0268262, IMG submission 190354) | Nasutitermes corniger P3 segment gut microbial community from laboratory colony in Florida, USA - Nc150 P3 (SPAdes) (version 2) | ecosystem: Host-associated > Arthropoda: Insects >...
GCCGCTCTTTATTGCGCGGCGGCAGTACGCATTTTATTACTGGAGAAAGATTCGTGGAAACTGAAACAAGCGAAATCCAGCAGAGAATAAGCCTGCTCAAAGTCCCCATTGATATTATCGCGCCTGAGAATCTTAGCTCTGTTGTATATGATCTTCTAAAAGAAAAAAAAGAGCATAACATTGTTCTTCTATCCCTGTGGGATCTGCTGCGCGCAAGAAGAAGCGGCGAGTACCGTTCTTATGTTACAAGAGCATCTTTAGTTATTCCCATTTCCAAGAGTATAATCGGCGGAATAAAATTCCTTACGGGAAAAAAAGCATACCGCTACATGCCGTTCGATTTTATCATAAGCATACTTACCATTTTGGAAAACCGCGAGTTTTCTTGTTATCTGCTTGGCGGCAAAAGAAAAATTCTTTTAAAAACAGAACAGAATATCAGACAGACATTTCCGCGCCTTCGCATTGTAGGGCGTTTCCCCGGTTATTTTAAAAAATACGAAGAACCGACCATCATCAAAGCGATAAAAAAAGCGTCTCCTGCGTTATTGCTGGCAGGGACGGGCATACGCGGCAAAGAACGCTGGATAGCCAGAAACAATCTCGCTCTCGGAGAGGGCATGAGACTGTGGTGCAGCGACATTTTCGACGTATTCGCCGAAAAGAAAAAACACCCGTCGCGCGCCGCGTTTAATTCCGGGCTTGAATGGATAGGCTATTGTTTCCAGAACCCGTTTAAATTTTTCAGACTTTTCCCGTACATCGGCTATAAGTTTTTATTGCTGTATTACAAACTTTTCGTTAAATAATTACCATATGTTTATTCAAAAAATCCCTTCTTTCTGTATACAATAGTTTATCGCAGATCTAAACGATTTATCAAGTATTTCTTTCTTCTCCCTATACTTCCTCTGATACTCTTTCTGGTACTCCCGTATCTTGTCTATAAATTTGCTGTAGTTTTCAAGCGTTTTGCTTTTGCTCAATATCTCCTGATTCCGCCCTTTGTTTATGTTGTATACCTGCACTACCAGTTCCAGCGGCAAATCTATCTTTATGTCTGCCTGAATAAAAGAATCGGACAGCCTCAGCTCTTTGTAATCGAGGCAGTGCGGTATCGGGGATTTTACCTATATTTTTGGCTATGTTAAACGTTCGTTTATTCTATCATTTCTCACAAATTCAAATAATTTTCTGTTTAGTGAAATATTATCATAAATTTTATATTTTGTAAAACAAAATTTTAAAAGAATACAAAAAGAAAATAAGAATTTTCACCTATAAAACTGTACAGAATAAACGAACGTTTAATCTATACACAAATTTAGGTGAGAAATCAAGGAGTTTTTACATGAAAAAGATTTTCAAACTTAAAGCTATGCTTAGCATAGCAGGGATTATCGCCATTGCGGTAGTAATCGGGTTCTCAATGACCGCTTGCGAAGACGGAGATGACGCACTGTCGCCGCCAGTTCACAACCACGTATGGGGAGACTGGAAAGTAACAACAGCGGCTACGTGTATAGCAAAAGGCGAACAAACAAGAGTTTGCACCCTTGACGCAGCGCATAAAGAAACACGGGAAATACCAATAGACACAGAAGCGCATGACTGGGAACTGTTGGAAGGAACTGCGCCGACCTGTACAGAAGACGGAAACGGAAAAGAAAAATGTAAAATCTGCAAAAGAGAAAAAAACGGTGTTTTGTCCGCAATCGGACACGACTGGGACATATGGGTACAAACCAGAGCACCCACCGAAACCTCAGACGGACAGGAAGAAAGAACCTGTAAACATGACGCAGCGCATAAGGAAATCAACGCAATAGCGGCGCTCAATCATACGCACGACTGGGGAAACTGGTCGGTAATAACTACAGCAACTTGTACAGCACAAGGCGAAAGAATAAGAGTGTGTCAACTGAACGCAGAACATAAAGATATAGAGGAAATTGCCATAGACCAGAACGCGCACAACTATCAATGGCAAGTAACAACAACAGCCACATATCTTGCGGAAGGCGAAGAAGCAGAAATCTGCTTACATAATCCATCGCATAAAGGAAACACACATCCAATACCTCAAATACCTTTTACCAGTATTGAAGATTTAAAAATATGTCTTACCAGCCAGCCGGACAACACTGCCGCTAATCCGTATAAAATCAAACTGAATGTGGGCGATCTAGGTGATAGGTATATTGATAATAATCCTTATTATTATGGTGTTGAGAATACTGGAAGTCTTGGTTATTTACTTAAGAATAACAATAACAAAAAAGTATTCCTTGATCTTTCAGGCAGTACTTTTACCAGCATTGGTTATGCTGCTTTTTTCGATTGCACCAGCCTTACCAGCGTAGTCATACCCAACAGCGTTACCAGCATTGGGGATGCTGCTTTTTCCAATTGCACCGGACTTACCAGCGTAGTCATACCCAACAGCGTTACCAGCATTGGAGATTACGCTTTTTCCAATTGCACCGGACTTACCAGCGTAACCATACCGAAGAGCGTTACCAACATTGGGGGTGGTCTTTTTGTCGCTTGCACCAGCCTTACCGCAATAAATGTTGACGCTGGTAATAGCACATTTTCATCACAAGACGGCGTATTGTATAACAAAGCCAAAACCACTTTAATCGCATATCCAGCAGGAAAAACAGGAAATACATTTACAATACCTAACAGTGTTACCAGCATTGGGGATGCTGCTTTTTCCAACTGCACCAGACTTACCAGCGTAACAATACCGAACAGTGTTACCAGCATTGGGGATGCTGCTTTTTCCAACTGCACCAGACTTACCAGCGTAACAATACCGAACAGTGTTACAAGCATTGGGTATGGTGCTTTTGACGGTTGCACCAGCCTTACCAGCGTAACAATACCGAACAGTGTTACAAGTATTGGGAATTTTGCTTTTGACGGTTGCACCAGCCTTACCAGCGTAACCATAGGAAACGGCGTTACCAGCATTGGGTATGGTGCTTTTTACGGTTGTACTAGCCTTACCAGCGTAACAATACCGAACAGTGTTACCAGTATTGGGGGTGGGGCTTTTGAGAGATGCACCAGTCTTGCCAGCGTAACCATAGGAAACGGCGTTACCAGCATTGAGTATCGTGCTTTTAGCGGTTGCACCGGACTTACCAGCGTAACCATAGGAAGCGGAGTTACCAGCATTGAGTGGTGGAGAACTTTTTACGATTGCACCAGCCTTGCCGCAATAAATGTTGACGCTGGTAATAGCACATTTTCATCACAAGACGGCATATTGTATAACAAAGCCAAAACCGCTATTGTCTTTGTCCCTAAAAAAATAACCGGTACGATAAACATACCGAACAGCATTACCAGCATTAAAAACAGCGCTTTTGTAGATTGTACCAAAATTACCGCCATAAACATAGGAACTGTTACCAGCGTAACCGTAATAAACTCAGATGATACTACATATAGCAACGTAGGCATTATTAGCGCTATTTATAGTCATGGTCTTACCAGTCTTACCGCAATAAACATTGACGCCGCTAATACGGAATATAGTTCGGTAGACGGAGTGGTCTATAACAAAAATAAAACAACATTGATAAGGTATCCGGAAGGGAAAACAGGCAGTACATTTACCATACCAGCCGGCGTTACCAGCATTGAGAGTGGTGCTTTTAGCGATTGCACCAGACTTACCGCAATAAATGTTGACTCTGGTAATAGCGCATATATTTCCGATAACGGCGTATTGTATAACAAAACCAAAACTACTTTAGTTGCATATCCGGCAGGAAAAACAGGAAATACATTTACAATACCGAACAGCGTTACTACAATTGAGCGTCGCGCTTTTTGGGGTTGCACCGGACTTACCAGCATAACAATACCGAACAGCGTTACCGTCATTGGGTGGAATGCTTTTTGGGATTGCAAAAACCTTACAAGCGTAACATTTGCAACAGGCAGTAACATAGCAGACGCTAATTTTGGAGACTATAATTTTCCTGAAGGAAGCGAAGGATATGGCGGCAACACCTTAAAGGACGCATACAGCACAGGAAAAGCGGGAACGTATACGAGACCTGTAGACGGCGATACGTGGAGTAAACGGTAACAAATAAACAGCGGACATTGGATAGAGTTTCTATTCACTGTCCGCTTATCACTGTTATTTGATCTTGATTTCCCTTTGCTAATTGCCTCTCAATATGCTATAATCAAAATTACCCTTACGGACAGGAGGCAGATATGGAAAACATATTAGGTATAATCGGAACAATTACCGGCGTTTTAGGATTATTCCTCGCCGTATTTATCGCCGTCAGGCAAGTACAAGTTGAGAAAATGCAAGCACAGGAACTGGAAAGACAAAAACAAGAACAGGCAAGAAACAACAGACTTACGTTCCTTGCAGACAGAATATTTGACTCTTCCATACCAAGAGAACTTCGACAGCCCTTTTATGAAGAATACATCTCTATGAAAGGCAACGGCACAGCTGTCAAGTTCTGGTTACTCGAAGGCGAAAAGGAAAAAAAGACCCAAATTTAGCATTTTTAAATCCTCAAAAAAGACAGTTCGTTCTATACTACTGATACATAATGATATAAGGTCGCGGATTCAGCTTGTACACATCTTTCGGCGACATTAAAGGATTATCGTAACCTGCGCCCGGTATGCCGAAATTGTAAAACAGTTTAAAAGCCTTAATCGGCATATTGGAAGCAAGCGCGTTGTAATCGTAAGTGCTGCGTTTCATACTGGGCGGACCAAAACCGTCGGCGCAATGAATCAGCCTGACTCTGTTAAAATTGCTTTTAACTTCCGCGCGGTTTTTTATCATTACATGGTTAAATTGATGAATAACAAGCATACGCTCGCCGGGAATGTTGTTCTCTATCATGTAGTCTTCCATTACCTGCTGCGCAATATTGATCTCTTCCGCTCTGACGCTGCCGATATTATCCATTGGACTGGTCGTCCGCCATTCGGGATCAAGCGCAAGATGAACATTCGGATAGCGCAAATACGGAAGCATTTTTTTAAGCGAGTCTATCGGGTCATAACGCCCGATTTGATGATCTATAAAAACCAATATATCGTTTTTTATTCCGTACTCAATATACGGCATAAGAGCTTTATCCCCTATTATCCCTATTTCGCCCTTAGGCCAAACCGTCCCATAAATCAAGTAAAAAGCTTTACGAACTTTCCGTCCGCCGTTAACAGCTTCGTACTCGGAGACAAGACCGGTTAACAGTTTGTCCAGCTCTTCAATTGAATACCTGCCTAAAATTCCCATGTTGCGCGAACCGGGATGTCCGTAGTACGCAAGAATATCGTTATTAAGCAAAAAAGAAACCTGATAATCCCTTAAATGGTTTTTATATTCCGCTTCTTCCAAGGTGTTAACCCAATAAGGCAGGGAATTCTCGACTCTTTTCCATGTGTTAACTGTTTCAGTAAAAAGCATGTGCGGAAAAAGAGGCGCGGCATTTAAAAGAAAATTAGTATCCGAAGACGATCCATCGCCTGAAGCCGCGTAAAGACCCGAACCCGCGCAAAAAATAAACGCGGCAATTATGAAAAAACAAAAAAACTTTTTGGAAAAAAACATAGTCCTTTATTTTCGGCAGAAAAATTGATTTTCTTCAATAAATGCCATGCTTTAGAATCCTTTTTCGCTTAAGCCTTTGACTATTCCGACATAGATAGCCGGTATATTTTTACCGGGATTTATTTTTTCCATAAAATCAATAATTTCTCTATGCGATATTCCGTTGTTTATTTTGGAAATATTGTCTCCCCATCTGGCTGATACTTCGCTTACCAGCCCGTCATTTGCCCCGCTTATACCTTTGATGTATTTATATGTATAGCGAAATAACATATCGTCATAAACATTTCTCATTGTCGTATACAGGCTTTGGCAATAAACTCTGTTATCCATTATGACTTTTTTGTTAAATTCTTCCATATATGTGGTTGTTAGTTGATAGTTTACTTCATAAATAATCGGGCTTATATTACTGTCTATTTCGCCGAAAAGAGCTAAAGCTTTTATCATCATTTCTTTATCAACCAGTTCCTGATTGTAAATTAAATCGGCGACTTCAGCCCCATGATGAGGCGTACATATTGTTGTCAAACTGGCTATTTTATCGCCGAAATTATATTTCCAAATAAGGTAACGCGAATCAAGACCGCCTTTGGAATGAGCGATAATATTTACTTTTTCCTTGCCGGTTTCCTTAAGTATTTTTTCTATAGTTTCCTTTAGTATTAACGCGTTTGCCTCATAATCGCTCCACCCCTCGGTACCGCCATGAAAAACCTGTATTCCCCTATCTGTCAATGTTTTGGGAATTCTCCCCCAAATTTCCAAAAGATTTGTTTTGTCATACAAGGCGATTCCATGCACCAGTACAACAGGATATTTTAATTCAATTTGCTCGACTGCGCCCCCGTCATTTGCCGGCTGTCCAATCAATTGTCCGAATTCAACGCTTGAACAGGAAGAAAACAGCGAAAAAAGCAACATTAATAAAAATATATATTTACTTTTCATAACCATAAGTGTATTTTATGCAGTTTAGAACAAAGAATAACTGTTCCGAATGACAGCAGAATAATTCCCGGAATCAGGCTTGTCCAATTATCAACATTTACAACAAAACCCCTGCCGGCAAGGGCAAGCATAACCCCAACCGCGATACTGCTGTATTCCTGCGTGTCGTGGATTTTTGCCGCAATAAAAAAACTTATCATTGTAGTAATAAAAACCGCCGCTGAAACCAAAGTGAACATTGTATCATAGCTATTGACGATGTTTAAACTTGTATCCCAATTAGAGCTGTCAATTGGGACGCTTACCGTAATTACCATAGAGGTAATAATTAATACAAAGATTACATTACGGGTTCTTTGTATTTCAAGTCCGGCGGCGCATAAACCGGCTGTAAAAAGCGAAAAAATACTGAAAAATCGGGCAAAAAGCAGGATTCTTATCGCTAAACCTACATAAAATAACGAAAAATAAAAAATATGCTGCAAAGGCAGAATAAAACGGACTGCCTCCATGGCGAAAGAAACGGTAAAAATGGCAATATACAGTATTTCCGGCGATGAAGTCCTTTCAAAAAAGAAATAAATGAATATTACGCTGATAAGCGAGTATAAAACCGACGCCGCCAGAGAGAAATAAACGGCATAATAATTGCTTTTCATGAAAAAACCTGTTAAAAGCTGGAAAATATTGCCCGGACGGCGGGTATATTCTCCCATAATCCCGGAAAAGACCGGAAGTATCAAAAAAGAAGCCGCCGCAACAAACAAAGTACAGATTGAACAGAGGACTATCCCAAGTTTAAAGAGGTTATTTCTTTCGGAAAGCGTCATACCAAAGTTTATCCTAATAAATATTTAATCTCAAGACGGAAAATATAATACCGATAATAAGAATTAAGGGGAACTCTATGCTATTGAAAAGAAGGGTATTTGTACTTTTTATAATTTTTTTAACTTCCGTTTCCGCTCTATGGGCGGGAGACACCGCTGTTTTTGTCGATTTGGGCTTTTCTTCGGACGGCAGAACATATATGTTCGGTCAATATGGGGTATTATCCACGTCTTTACGCCCTTGGGCGGATTTGTATATTGTAGATGTGGTTACCAATTCTTTTGTCCAAAACGGCAAAGTCTCTTTTACCGAAAACATTCCGATAAAAGCGGGGCAGGACGGTTCCGGCATTTTACACAGATTAGTTTCCAATAATTCAAGCCTTACAAACCAGTATGGAATTAATTTCCAAAATCAGGGACTTCCCCTTTACATCTCCAGAAACGAGAGACCTTCATCGTACGGGGAAAAAATTGATTTCCGCGATTTCCTTTCAGGCAAGTCATATATTGCGCAGTTAATTCCCACAATTACGGGAAGCGGGCAGAATGTAAGATCGCAATTTTATATTAACCTTGATGTTTCTTCTCCAAATGGCCAGTTTAGAACATACAAAGTCGGCACTCCGAATTTTGTTCGTCAGGGAATCGCCCAATACAACATAAAAAGAGTTATGATTGACGCAAACGGCAACTCGGTTATTTTTGTAATAGAAACGATGCATGTAACCGACAACGGCTACGATATCCGTTACATGGTAGAAGCCGTAAGATTATAAACTTTAGTTTTCAACCGCCCTGAAAACCTGCGTTACAAAAGCCCCGTCCTCAAATAAAAATCGAATATAAAGCATATTAAGCGGTTTATTCCGTTCCCAAAGACCGTCTTTTTGCTGTTCAATTGCCAAATCAAGCCATTCATCGCGGGTTAGAACCGCGTCAGAGCGGCGCTGCATAAACAGGTAATCTCCCTGCGGAAGCGAAACAAGCTCTTTTGGTTTTTCCGCGCCTCCGCCCGGAGTCTCCGCCGCTTTTTCCCCGATGAACAATAACCTGCCCAGGAAACGATCCCTATCCGGCTCAATACTGCCGCCCTGAACCGGATTTACCTCATAACAAAGGAGCGTTTCCCCTTCTGCAGTCGGTGTGTTTTGGTTCTCAACTCTGGCATATTGCAAAGGAGTACAAAGATTTAACAGCGTTAAAGGCGTATGATCCATTAAGGTATTTTATCATTTTTGTTAAAAAAAAGACCACCTGAAACAGGTGGTCAAATCCATTTTTAAATAGTTAACGGTTTGTTAATTACCGCCATCTTCATCTTCATCATCTTCTTCTTCGTCAGGGTCAATTCCAGGATCGTCAGGATCGTCGGGGTCAGTCTCGGGATCTGTTTCAGGGTCGGGATCCGGATCGGTGTCAGGATCAATTCCAGGATCGGTACCAGGGTCAGTACCGGGGTCAGTTTCAGTCCCGGGATCGGTGCCAAGATCAGTTTCAGAGTCAGTATCTGTTTCAGTATCGGTATTGATACTGTCATAATCTGTTGGGGAAAGACACCCAACAACCGTCAATCCTAATGCCAGCGCTATTACCAACATTATCAGCCAGATTTTTTTGTTTGTCATAATTTTCTCCTTCACAATTAAGATTTTTTTATGCGTATGACGACGCATAACCGAAAATAATTAGTCTACTGATATAATAAGGAAATGAGAAAATTAATTATAGAAATTTCTTTTTCAGGGTACAAGTATTTTATAAATTCCTAAAAAAATTTACTTGTATCTTTTATTTTTCAAAAAACTGACCGCTTGTTTGGCGGTCAGAATCAATTTGAAATTTTAAAAATCGGCGGTTTTTGGGTATATCAAAATATTCCTATTAATATTATTATGTTAAAAGGAAATCAGGAGGAATCATGACCGAGCAACTGCATGAAATCGGCGCAAGGCTTTTGGCTTTGCGGGATATTTTAAATATTTCCGCCAAGCAAATGGCGCAGACTATGAATATTCCTGTTGAAGAATATTTAGCCTATGAAGAAGGACAGCGGGACTTTTCGTTTAGTTTTTTACAGAACGCGGCGCAAATTTTCGGCGTTGATGTTGTAGACATTATTTCGGGCGAATCGCCGAAACTTACAAAATGCGCCATTGTCAAAAAAGGCGAAGGTTACGATATAGAACGCCGCAAAGCCTATGACTACAAACACCTTGCATTTACTTTCAGCAACAAGAGAGCTGAGCCGTTTCTGGTCAAGGTAGAACCAAAAGGAGATGAAAAACTGTCCCTGCACTCGCACGACGGGCAGGAATTTGACTATATGCTTTCCGGTAAAATGGAGTTCCATTTTGATAAAGCGTTTTATGTGCTTAACGAGGGCGACAGCGTGTATTTCGATTCAAGCATTCCGCACGCCATGAAGGCTCTCGGCAATCAAGCGGCAACATTTCTTGCCGTGGTAATAAAATAGAGGAAGGGCGACAATGCTGATATACGAAAAATTTATCGGAAAAAACAGAGACGATTTTACTTCTTACGAAGACCTTAAAAAAAATTATAAGGTTACATATAAAGACGATTTTAATTTTGCTTACGATGTTTTAGATGAACTGGCAAAAACACAGCCGGACGCCTTGTGTATGCTGTGGATTTCCAACGAAGGCGAAGAAAAACGGATAACTTTTGCGGATATGGCGCGGTACTCAAACAAAGCCGCAAATTATTTTAAATCGCTGGGCATACGCAAGGGCGATTTTGTAATGCTGGTACTCAAAAGAAGTTACCTTTTCTGGTACTGCATGATGGGTCTGCACAAACTCGGCGCGGTAGCGGTGCAGGCGGCGCACCTTTTAACCAAGGATGATTACATCTACCGCTGTAACGCCGGCGGCATCAAGATGGCGGTCATCACAGGAGACAATAATTGCACCGAGGCTTTTGACGGCGGATTAAGCGAATACAAGACGGTAAAAATTAAAGCGGTAACAAAAGGTAAAAAAGCAGGCGGCGGCTGGCTCGACTTTGAAGCGGGACTTGAAGCCGCCTCAGAAGATTGGAAACGTCCCAAAGGATCGGAAGCGACCCACGCGTCCGACATAATGATCATGTCGTTTTCATCGGGCACTACGGGTTACCCCAAAATGGTAGCGCACGATTACACCTATCCGCTCGGTCATCTGGCGACGGGAGTTTTTTGGCACAGAGTGGAAAAAGGCGGCTTGCATTTTACAATTTCCGATACCGGCTGGCTTAAATCGCTGTGGGGCAAAATGTACGGGCAGTGGCTCGGCGAGTGCGCCATCCTTACCTACGACTTTGAAAAATTTAACGCGCGCGACATTTTAAAAGTTATCGAAAAATATAAAGTAACAAGTTTCTGCGCTCCGCCCACCATGTACCGTTTTATCATGAATGAGGACGTGCCTTCTTACGATCTTTCCGCTCTTAAGCACTGTACCGCGGCAGGCGAGGCTTTAAGCCAAGACCTGTTCAAAAAATGGGAAACAATGACGAAGCTTAACATTTACGAAGGTTTCGGGCAGACGGAAACAACAATCTGCTGCGGAACGCTCTACCCTTTTACAGAACCTCATTCCAGCTCAATGGGTATGGAAATTCCCGGTTACGACATTGAACTCCTCGACGCGGACGGCAACAAAGTCCCCGTCGGCGCAACAGGCGAAATCTGCATGAAAGCGGATCGCCCGAAACACGGAGTTATTCGCCGTCCGGTCGGCTTGTTTATCGGTTACTACAAAAACGACGAAGCCACAGACATCTCATGGCATGACGGATATTTCCACACAGGCGATCTTGCCTACTACGACGAGCAGGGTTATTTGTGGTATGTGGGACGCAATGACGATGTTATCAAATCGTCCGGTTACCGCATAGGACCTTTTGAAGTTGAAAGCGTGCTGTTAAAACACCCTGCCGTCGCAGAGACCGCGGTAACCGGAATACCCGACCCAATCCGCGGATTCAACGTAAAAGCGACAATCGTACTTGCGAAAAATTTTCAGGCTTCCGATGAGCTTGTCAAAGACTTGCAGGACTTTGTCAAAAAAAGCACCGCGCCGTATAAGTACCCAAGAGTTATTGAATTTGTCAGCGAACTGCCGAAAACCATAAACGGGAAAATCCGCCGCGCGGAAATACGCAACAGGGACATGGGCAAACCGCCGACAGAAAGCGATATTTAGAATCACCGCCAGCAAAATATAACATAATGCAAGACCGCATACCTGCATTATTCGGATATTTAAAAAAGAGGCGGAAAAATGAAAAATAACGGTATAAAATTAATTGCGGAAATTGTTATCGCGGTTATAATGACAACGGGATGCGTTACAGACAGCGGCAGTAATGACAACGATAACAATAAAGACGAGCCCAAAACATGGCTAAGCGAACACGGGGGCGAAATTGTGAACTACGCCTATTCAAAAGCGGACATTGAGGCGAAAATAGAAGCCAACTGGGTAGGTTACGGGTATACTGAAAAACCGACCAAATACATAGCCATAAGCTTTGACGACGGTCCCTGTTCCCCGTCCAACAACGGCGGAACCGCCGCAATCCTTGAAAAACTTGACGAATTAAACGTAAAAGCCACTTTTTTTGTAATTGGGCAAAATGTCCGCGGAAATAAAGCCGCCGCAAAGGCTATTTTTGACGGCGGACACGAAATAGGCAACCATTCCGACGGCTATAACAGCCTGGGAAGCTCGTCTACTAGCGACATAGCCGCAAATATTGACGCGGCAGGGCTGGCGATTAAGGAAATAACCGGAAAATACCCCTGTTTTTTCCGCGCTCCCAACCTAAATCACGGGAAAAACCTGTTCCAAGTCTGCCTGGAGCGGGGAATGGCTCTAATCGACGGAGACACACACAATGACTGGGACGGAACCGGTCATACGCCGGAATCGATAAAAAACAGCGTTCTTAAGAGTCCAAATGACGGCGGAATAATCCTTTTACATGACAATAATACGTCAAAAGGCGATACTTTGAGCGCTTTACCGGAAATAATAGCCGGACTTAGGGAAAAAGGGTTCTGGATTATGCCGATTGGACAGCTTGCCGCTGTAAAAGAAAAGGTTTTAGAAGCCGGAAAAAAGTATAATTCGGTAAATTAATGTGTTTTTTTTAAACATTTTTTTTTTAATTTGGGCTAATTTATGCTATTGACTCTATTCAAATAGTCACATATTATATAGGTATGGCAGAAATAGAAAGTCTTAGCGACGCTAATTTTGATTTATATCGCGATCTCATTTACAAAGAAAGCGGAATAACATTTACTCCTACTAACCGCTCGATTCTTGAAAGCCGGTTAAAAGAACGTCTCCGTGAAAAAGGCTTAACCTCCATGTCTGATTACTTTGAAAAAGTAAAATCAAGCAAAGATGAGCTTAACGGATTCTTGGATTCTATCACAACTAACCTGACGCGGTTCTTCAGAAATCAGGCGCATTTTGACGCGTTAGAAAAATACGTCATTCCTGAATTGATTAACAATATCAAAAAAGTTCCCGGAACAATCAGAATATGGAGCGCCGGATGTTCTACCGGAGAAGAACCCTACACTATCGCTATGTTGTTAAATGAAATCCTCCCAAAAGCATGGAACTTTGAAATTCTTGCCAGCGATATTTCTCTTAAATGTTTAATGACGGCAAAAGAAGGTTTCTATGCCGAAAACAGAATCGTTGGTATCCCCGACAATTATCTTGCAAAATATTTTGATAAAGTAGAAGGCGGGTTCAAAATTCATCCTGACATTCAGGCAAAAATAAGGTTTGACTATCACAACTTAAAAAACGATTCGCAGCAAAGAAACCTTGATATTGTTTTTTGCCGTAACGTAATTATTTATTTTGATGAAGCCGCCCAAACTGCAGTTATGGGACGTTTTTGGGATTCTATGGCGCCAAAATCTTTTCTATACATCGGTCACTCGGAATCTCTATTTGGAATGAACACAAAATTTGAATTCTTAAAAACTGAATGGGCTACATTGTACTGTAAAAAAGCCTAAAGGAAAAATAAAATGGCAGATGAAATATCAGTATTAGTTGTTGACGACTCGGCGTTAATGCGCAACCTAATCGGTCGAATGATCGAAGACACACCGGGTTTGACTGTCGCCGAAAAAGCAATGAACGGTAATTTTGCTCTGCAAAAAATTCCCCGTGTCGAACCTGATGTTATTTGCCTTGATCTTGAAATGCCGGAAATGAACGGTATTGAATTTTTAAAAGAACGAAAAAACAGAGGGATCGATATTCCCGTCGTAATACTTTCTTCCGTTGCCGCCCGCGGCGCGGCTATTACCATGGAAGCCCTTTCTCTTGGAGCAAGCGACTTTATACAAAAACCTTCAGGTTCAGTATCAGAAGATATTCATGTAGTAAAAGACACGCTGGTAAGCAAACTCATGGGTTATGGCGGAGCATACCGCAAATCTAAAGGTAAAAAAATTCTCGCTCCCGCGGATTATCAGCAAAAAGCTAAAGAAACAAAAAATATAGATTTAGCGGTACATTTTAATCTTATATCCGAAACACCCACCGGTCCCGCTCAACCTCCTACCAGAACGCGTAATCCGGCTACTACGGAAATAATTGCTATCGGTATCAGCACGGGAGGACCCGACGCTCTGCGCGTAGTGTTCTCAAATATAGACGCCGATTTAAAAGTGCCGATTGTCGTAGTACAGCACATGCCAGCGGGCTTTACAAACGAATTCGCAAAGAGTCTTGATCGCATTTGTCCGTTAGATGTAAAAGAAGCGGAAGAGGGCGATGAAATAAGACCCGGCAGAATTCTTATCGCTCAGGGTAACAAACATCTTGAAGTTGAAAGAAAAGTCTCCGGCGGAATTGTCCATCTTTCCGACGCTCCATTGGTTTCAGGACACAGACCTTCCGCCGACGTGCTTTTTGCGTCGGTAGCGATGGCGTATACAAACCATGTTCTTGGCGTAATCATGACGGGTATGGGACGCGACGGAGCGCAGCACCTCGGCACTGTTTACAAAGAGGGCGGTATGACTCTTGGTCAGGATGAAAAAAGCGCTATTGTTTACGGAATGCCGCGCGTCGCTTATGAATTAGGTCATGTTATGGAACAGGTTTCTCTGGATAATATGGCGCGCCGTATCTGCGATGTTGCAAAACAGTCTCGATAAAATTAACTAGCTTTCGCTCTTCTTAACCTTACATTTTCAATATCATAACTGAATAACTCTCGAAGATCGTTTAATCCCAACGCCATTAACGCCATGCGGTCTATGCCGATGCCCCACGCCGCAACAGGAACGTTCACTCCAAGACTGGAAGTAACTTCGGGGCGGAAAATACCTGAGCCGCCAAGTTCAAACCAGCCCAAAATGGGGTGTTTGATATGCACTTCAACGGACGGCTCTGTGAACGGGAAGTAACCGGGAACATATTTAACTTCTTTTGCGCCGGCGACTTCAACGGCAAACATCTCCAACATTCCCAAAAGCGTGCGAAGGTTAACGTTTTCACCCAGCACAATACCCTCGGTTTGATAAAAGTCAGACCCGTGAGTAGCGTCCACGCGGTCGTAGCGGAAACAGCGCGCAATGCCAAAGTATTTACCGGGGATTTTCGCCGTCGGCAGTTGTTTCGCTGAAAGCACCGTTCCCTGAGAACGCAGAATAAGCCTCTTTGTAAAATCGCGGTCAAAACCGTAGTTCCAGCCGCGGCTTCCCGTTGCGCCGCCGTTTTCGTGGGCGGACGCGACATTGGAAAGCCAGGGATCGCTTATGGATTTCGCCCGCGCAATTCCGTCTTTTGTGGAATTTTTCGGGTCGGCAATACTGTACGCGTCGTGAATATCGCGGGCGGAATGAAACTGCGGCATAAAAAGAGCGTCCGAATTCCAGAATTCAGTCTCAACCAACGGACCGTCAAATTCTTCAAAGCCAAGGGAAGTAAGTTTATCTTTTACATTTTCCAAAAATTTTGCGTAGGGGTTGCTTCTGCCGGGTGTCAGCCGAACAGGCGGCGTTTTAACATTGTAAGAGCGGAATGTCTTTCCTTTCCAACTGCCGTCTTCAAGCATTGATTGGGTCAACGCGCCGATTTCATCGCCTGTGATTCCGGCTTCTTTGAGCGCCTGCGCCGCTTCTGCAGCAGGAACTGAGCCGTCTTCCGCCGTTTTAAAACCAAAGAAAACTGTCTCACGGTCTATTTGCCGGAACGGCGCGTCCGCAGCGCCGCGTTTTTTCGCAATACCGGACATGACACTTTTTTCAATCTTGTCTAATGATGCTTCAGAAATTGCGCCTTTTACGCCCTTTTCCAGCAAACCGCGAAGTACGGCAAATTGATCGGCGGAAGGTTCTTTTGATACAACCACATTTTTGTCGTCATTCATCGCTAGTATGCCAAGTTTAGAAAGACTTCCAAACGCGCTTCCAATGTCTTTATTTTCAATGTTAAGAGCTTTCGCAATATCGGGCAGTTTAAGCTGTCCGCTCTTTGTTTTTACAAGCTCAATAATACGTTCTTCAGGACTTCCCTTCTCTTTCCACACTTTTCCAAAATCTGTCAATTCGTAAAATACCGCCGTTTCACGCCGAATTTCGCCCAACAACTCTTTGCCCGCAAGCCATGAAAGCGCCTGATTTCCGTTTCCGGGTTTAAATCCCAGGTTTTGTTCAACTTTTTCTATTGTAAGCTCATCTCCTTTTTTATAGTTAAGGAGTATCCTTACTTCCAACGGGTGTAAATTTTTTACAATGTTTTTTATATCAATTGACATAAATACCTCGGTTTTATGTTTTATATTATAAAAACTATCAAAAATCGAATAGGCGGTCAATAGAAGAATTTTTTAAAAAAAAAGGCAAACAAAAACATCAAAAAATAAAAAAACTCTCAAAAATCAATGTTTTCTGTTGCCAAATAATAAGCAATAGCATATAATTGTTATAAAGTTATAAAAAACTTCTTGGAGGTTCTTATTATGGGAAAAGCGCCGCTTACATCCGTCATTCAGATTGATGAAGAAAAATGTATAAATTGTTACGCTTGTATCACAGGGTGTCCTGTAAAATACTGTATGGACGGATCAGGCGATAAACTTACTATAAACCCTGATCTTTGTATCGGGTGCGGAAATTGTATTTTAGTATGCCATCATAACGCCAGAAGATTAATAGACGACACTCCTCATTTTTTCAGCGATCTTAAACGAGGGCAAAAGATGGTTGCTGTTGTCGCCCCGGCTGTCGCTTCAGTTTTTCCGGAACAATTTTTAAGGTTAAACGGCTGGCTTAAATCCGTTGGCATAGACGCCTCTTTTGACGTAAGTTTCGGCGCCGAATTAACCGTTATTTCATATCTTGATTTCGTTAAAACAAAAAATCCCAGAACAGTAATTGCCCAGCCATGCCCCGCGATTGTCAGCTATATTCAGATTTATCATCCCGAATTACTGTCGTATCTTGCGCCGGCGGACAGCCCAATGCTGCACACTATAAAATTAATCCGTGAATTTTATCCTGAATACAAAGAACATAAAATTGTTGTTATATCCCCATGTATCGCCAAACGGCGTGAATTTGATGAAACCAATATGGGAGACTACAACGTAACAATGAAAGCTTTAAGAAATTATCTTAAAGAAAATAGAATCGACATATCTTCTTTTCCGGAAATACAATATATAGGACCTCACGCGGAACGCGCGGTAGGGTTCTCCTCTCCCGGCGGTTTATTGGATACCGCAGAACGCTTTGTTCCCGGTATCAGACGCAAAACTCATAAAACAGAGGGCGTTCACACTATATATCCGTACTTGTTGGAACTTGTAGACTTGTTAAACAAAGACGTTGAATTGCCGTTATTAGTAGACTGCCTGAACTGCGAAAAAGGCTGTAACGGCGGTCCCGGAACGGGAAACAGCGAGGTCTCATTACCTATGCTTGAAAACCCGATCCGCAAACGCAGAGCAAAATTGGAAGAATATCATAAGTACCAGAAAAAGGGAGAATGGATCTATACAAAATATCATAAAATATTGGATAAATACTGGAAAAAAGATTTATTTAATCGAAGCTATCGGGATTTATCAGGAAACAATAACATAAGAGAACCAAACCCAGACCAATTAAAGAAAATCTACGAAAGCATGAGAAAATTCACTGATAAAGATTTATACGATTGTACAAGCTGCGGTTACGGAAACTGTAAGTCGATGGCGACGGCTATTTTTAACGGTATCAATAAAGTTGAGAATTGCGCGCATTACACGCTTGAATTGCTTAAAGAACAAAAAGGACGGGAAGAATTAATCGTTCTGCTTACTAACCATATAAACGAAGCGACTTCACTTATCGACGGTATAGCGGACATGGTGCAGAACTTAAACAAAAACATAGATTCCCAATCAAAATCCGTCGAAGAATCTTCCAAGAAGACCGAAGTAATGGTCAATTCGTTAATGACCACATCCGAGCTTTCGCAGAAAAAACGCAAAGACATAAAAGGCTTACTGGATAATACAACCCAAAGCCAGGAATCCATGCGTGAGACGATTCAATCAATTCAAGGTATTTCCCAATTAGTTGACGGCATTGCCTCCGCAATTAAAATAATCAGCGCAATCGCCGCCAATACAAACCTGCTTTCAATGAACGCGGCAATCGAAGCCGCTCACGCAGGCGAAGCCGGAAAAGGATTTGCCGTAGTAGCAAACGAAATTCGCCGTCTTTCCGAAAGCACAAGAGAAAATTCCCGCAACATATCGCAGACGTTAAAAAATATCATAGACGGTATTGCAAAAACATCAAAACAATCAGACGATACCGGCGTCAGAATTACCGGTATGTCCAAAGAGATAAGCAGCTTTGCGGATACAATGGCTACTCTTATAAACACCTTTAATGAGTTGTCCGCCGAAAGCGGAGAAATCACAAACTCTCTTTGCGACCTGCGCGATTACAGCAACGCCGTTAAAGTTGACTACGATAAAATGCTTACCATGACGAACCAATTGCGCGACTCTATGCATGAGCTGGCTTCGATAGCGGACAAAAAATAGTATCTGTCATTAAAACGGCAGATACTATATTCTTATCGCAGCGGACAACTTTGACAAATCATCTTAAATTTCACATAATATTATATAAAAATTAGACGAATTTCCTTGACCCTTGCGAAAATTTTATGTATTTTTATATTAGGTGGGGAAATTCCCATACTATAGCCTTTTAAAAAAGTGGATATTTATATGTTAAAACAGGATACTCCGTCGGAAAAAACAGACGACAATAGAGCTGAAATTGACGAAAACTCAATCGAAAATCCTGCGGAAAATCAGGCTGAGCAGGAAGTTTCCGGGCAGAGCGAGGAAAAAGCCGCTGAAGCTGACGGCAAGGCGGACAAACCGCTTACGCCTGAGGAGAAAATCGCCGAATTGGAAGCGCAGTTGGCGGAAACCCGTGACCAATTACTGCGAAAAGCGGCGGATTTTGAGAATTTCCGCAAGCGGAT
>Ga0268262_10002973_pt1 | contig 18932 bp, 18 predicted proteins | sample TergutNc150P3_FD_190354 | JGI IMG/M metagenome (GOLD analysis project Ga0268262, IMG submission 190354) | Nasutitermes corniger P3 segment gut microbial community from laboratory colony in Florida, USA - Nc150 P3 (SPAdes) (version 2) | ecosystem: Host-associated > Arthropoda: Insects >...
CGCTGCTCATCGATCCCGTCACCTACAGCATCTCGGATCTCCAGGGCGGCGACGAGGAAGACAATTCCAAAATGGAAGAGCGTAAGGATTTCAGGCCCACCGCGGTTTTTGAGCCCTACCTTGTCACAGGCGCGGACGGAACCGTGAAAGTGAAATTCGCCCTTCCTGATTCGCTTACCACCTACCGCTGTACGGCGGTAGCTTCCGGCCTGAGCGATTTCGGAATCGCGGAAAAAGACCTGCGAGTGAGCGCTCCCTTAACGGCTGTAGCCGCGCTGCCCCGGAAGCTCCGCTGGCGTGATACCGGCACTGTTTCCCTCATACTCACCAATCTGGAAAATACAGCCGTCGAGGCAAAGGTCTCGGCGGAAACCGAAACGATTGACGGCGGCGTTTGGGATACGGTGCTGGAAATCGACGGCGTCAAGGAAAAAACGGTGAAGATCAATCCAGGGGCAACGGCGGAAGTTTCTTTTAAGGCGGCGGCCCTTGGCGCCGGAGAAAGCAGGATCATCTTTACGCTTCGGTCGCCCTCGGTGAACGAAAAGATAATAAAAACGCTCAGGGTGGACAGGCCCGCGCTTTACGAAACCGTAACGACAATCGGCAGCCTTGCAAGCGATAATCCCTTTATTGAAGAAGGCGTGGTTCTTCCTTCGCTTGTCCCTGAGGGGACGGGGAGCCTTTCGGTTTCGCTTTCTTCCTCAAGGCTTGCTTTGCTGAAAGAGGCGGTGCGTTACCTGCTTGATTACCCATACGGCTGCCTGGAACAAAAGACCGCGCGGCTCCTTCCGCTTGTCGCCCTTGCCGACCGCCTTGAAACTTTCGAGCTTGATAGCCACGTAAAAAATCCCAAGAAGGTTATTGAAGACGAGCTGGCTTTGATGGCTAAAAGCCAGCTGCCTGACGGTTCATTCCCATACTGGCCCGGCGGGCAGGAGGGGGATCGGTATGTAACGCTCAGGGTTGCCCACATTATTTCTCTGGCAAAGCAAAAGGAATATGTAGTTCCTGAGGCATTTAATACCCAGACTTTGACTAAATACATTTCGGAAAACGATTTTTCTTCAATAGTATTTAAAGAGGATCCTTTCCTTAAGGGTTACTCCCTGTGGGTAAGGGCCATGTACGGGGCGCGGATTGGAGCTGAGATATCGGCCTTTTTAAAGCGCGGGGACGAGCTGGGCATTTCAGGCTGGGGCTTCGCCGGCCTTGCCGCAATGGAGCTGGGCTTGAGGGATCTTGCTTCTTCCGCAAGGGACAGGGTAAGGCGCTTTATCCGCCCGGGAACCCGTACTCTGGATCTGACAGATACTTATGAACGGCGCGGCAATATTTGGGGCTACGATGCCGACCGTTATGCGATAGCCCTGATGCTTTACCAGGCTTTAAGCCCGACCGACGACATGACCACGAGGCTGGTGAACTCCCTTATCGAACGCCAGCGCCGCGGAATATGGACAAATACTTCATCTTCCTTTTGGGCCGTTCTTGCCTTTAACCAAATTGCCGACGCCGAAGAGAAAGATCAAAACGGTACGCTAAATTCCCGGCTTTCTCTGGGAGGGAATATGTTGTTGGAAGCCGCCTTCCGATCCGCTGGTGGCACGCCTGTCTCCCGCACCTGGACTTTTAGCGAAACTCCCATCGATACGACGACGAGGGATACGCTTCTGCCGCTGAGAATCGAACAAGAAGGGACAGGACGGCTTTACTATACCGCAAGTCTCAGGTACGGGATTCCCGCCGAGCTTGCCTCGGCAAGGGACGAAGGCTTGGGCGTATTTACCGAGACCTTCGATTCCGCGGGGAACCCTGTAACAGGCGGCATGCTTGTTCCGGGCAAGACCTACACCAGAAAGGTGACGGTTTCCAGCCCCAGGGATCGTACCCATGTGGCGCTCAGGGCGCCTATTCCGTCCGGCGCGGAAATTGTAGACGCGGCTTTTGTTACCAGCTCCACGGTTCCGCCAAGAGAGAATGACAACGAGCGGGAGGATCGGCTCAAACGCCAGACGCCGCCGTCGGTACGCTTTATCATGGATGACGAGGCCGTTTTCCACTGGGACTTTTTTCCTGCCGGAAAGAAAGAGGTTGAGTTCCGCTTCCGGGCGGTGATGAGCGGGATATACCCCACCCCGCCGGCTCAGGCGGAATGTATGTACGAGGAAGAAATCTTCGGAAGGGGCTCCGGCGAGCTTTACCGCATAGGTCCCTAATTGCGGACATATTCGACGACCCTGTTGGTTGTCTCATATGTCTTGTATTTTTTCGGGCTGAAGCCCTGCAAAAATACTTTTTTAATGGTAGTTGTTCAGAAACTGAAGTTTCCGAACAACTATAATTTTTGGAGGTGTTTGTGAATTTCGATTCTGACTTTGCCCGTTTGTGGGAAGCCTACGGAAAAAATATCCTTGGAATGGGCCGAAAGGTAATCATAGCGCTGTTGATAATAGTATGCGGCAAAATCGCGATTTCCCTTTTCGCAAAACTAACCCATAAGGCCACTACGGGAAAATTAAAAGTCGATGAAAACCTTACTTCGGTTCTTCGGATGGCGTTCCGGTACGGAGTTGTAATTGTTTGCGTGCTCATGATTCTGGATACTCTGGGAATCGACACACGCGGCCTCATTGCCCTTTTGGGAGCGGCCGGAGTCGCGGTAGGTTTTTCCCTGAGAGAAACCCTGGGAAATATCGCCACGGGCATCATCATTCTTTTTCTAAGGCCATTCCAGAAAGGCGACTTCATTGAGTGCGGTTCTGTTTCCGGCTCTGTCCGGGAGATGGGGCTTTTCGCAACAACCCTTGAAACCGCGGACGGAATTTTTATTTCCGCTCCCAATTCCAGCCTTTGGGGGGTGCCGCTAAAAAATTATTCCCGCAATCCCTATAGGCGCATGGATATTACTGTTTCAATTTCCTATTCGGATTCGATTGATGAAGCCTTCAGGGTTCTTAATGAAATTGTAAAGGAAGAAAGCCGTTTTCTGAAAGAACCGCCCAGCCAGATCATGGTTCAGTCCCTGGGGGAGTCCGGCATTGGCATCACCCTGAGGGCATGGGTGCGGGGTTCGGACTATTGGAGCGTGTATTATGATCAGATGAAAAAGGTAAAAGAGAGGATAGAGGAAAAGGGCCTAACAATACCTTTCCCGCAACGGGATATACACCTGATCAAAGCATGATACCTACAAAACGGTTTTTCCTGGTTTTACTTTGCTCTGCGGTTTTTGTCTATCTCTTCTTTTTGCTCCTTTCGTTTCCGGAGCTTGACGCCTTTCGGAAACGTTCATGGGGAACAGTAATCAGCGACCGGAACGGGATCGTCCTGCGGGTTCTGCCTGCCGATAACGGCGTCAAGCGGGAGTGGGTGCCGTTAAGCGCAATTCCTCCGGGAGCGGTAAGGATCTTTATACGGGCCGAAGACAGGCGTTTTTATTTTCATTCCGGAATTGATCTCTTTTCGCTTGCAGCCAGCTTTTATAGAAATCTTAGGGCCGGGCGCACCGTATCAGGGGCGTCCACTATCACGATGCAGCTTGCCCGGCTGGTGCATCCCCACTCAGGCGGCCTGCGTGGAAAGATCGTTGAAGCCTGGGACGCAATTCGGCTTGAAGCCAGACTTTCAAAAAAAGAAATCCTTGAGCTGTACCTTAACAGCATTCCCTTCGGCAGCAATATCGAAGGGCTGGCCGCAATAACAAGGGCGAGGTTTGGAAGCTCCATCAGAGAGCTGGACGACAACAGGGCCGCGCTCCTCGCGTCGGTTCCCAGACGGCCGCTTCTTTACGATCCCGCCTTAAACCCGGAGGCTGCTGTTTCCGCCGCCATGGCCCTGTCCGCCCGCTGCCGCCTGGACTTAAGGGAAGAGGAGCTAAGACAGGCGGTAAAGGAAGCCGCCTTACCTTCTTCTGGGCAGGATGATCCAAGGGCTCCATTTTTCGCCCCTCACTTCACCGAGCGCCTTAAGGTGTCAGGCGCCAATTTGAAAAGCAATGTGCTAAGCACTATTGATCTTGCCTTACAGCTCTATGCCGAAGAAGAGCTTGCTCTGGAAATCTCGCTCCTTTCGGAAAAGCGTATAAGCAACGGGGCGATCCTGGCAATAGAAAACGAAACCGGCGCGGTGCGGATTTATGTCGGTTCAGGTTCCTGGTTTAACGAAAAGGCTTCGGGAAAAATCGACGGCGTCCGCTTCCGGGCGCAGCCAGGCTCCTGCCTAAAGCCTTTCCTCTACGCAATGGCTTTGGATGCTGGGTTCAGCCCGAACGAAATTATGCCGGATCTCCCCACGGTTTTCGGCAGCAGGGAAGCCTACGTCCCTTCGAATTTCAACAACCGCTTTAACGGGCCTGTACGGTTCAGGATCGCCCTGGCCTCTTCGCTCAACATTCCTGCGGTTTACGTTTTGGAACGGCTGGGCGTCCGTACATTTGAAGAGTACCTGGTCAGCCTGGGCTTTGACTCGATTTTGGAAACCATGGGAACGCACGGCACTGGGCTTGCCCTTGGCAACGCCGAAGTGAGCCTTGAAGAAATGGTAAGGGCCTTTTCGGTTTTTCCGCGTATGGGAACGCATGCACAGCTCCGCTGGACAGAAGACAGTAAACCTGACGAAGCCGCACCGCCTGTGATGTCCCCATACGCCGCCTGGATGATCGCCGATATACTCTCGGACAGGTCAAGCCGCTTTGTGGGCTTCGGCCCCGCCCCTGCGCTGGCGACTCCCTTTGAGTCGATGTTCAAGACCGGGACTGCCAATCAGTTTCAGCACATATGGGCTTTGGGCGCGACAAAGCGTTTTACCGTGGGTGTCTGGATGGGAAACTTTTCAGGCGAAACTGTCATTGGCAGCACGGGGAGCTCAATCCCTGCCAGGATTGCGGCAAAACTCCTCGGCGTTCTGGAAGGCTCAATTGGACAGGGATATGAAAAGGGCAGGGCCTTAAGCAAGGTAACCGAAAACCTGGCCGGCCCATTGCCGCCGGGAACTACGGAAGTGCGAATCTGCGCCCTTTCTGGAATGGCGGCTGGCCCCTATTGCACCGGGCTCACCAGGGAATGGATACGCAATGAGAAAATTCCCGCCGCCTGCAACTGGCACACCCAGGCTGGACTTTTTTACCCCAGCGAATACCGTTCATGGCTGAGCGAAAGGTTCCGTTCAGGCGGCGTCAGGCAGGAAGGCTTTGGCCGCATAAGGACTCCGGTAACAGGGGCGGTATTTTACCTTGACCCGTCGCTTCCCGCCGAAGCCCAGGCTCTGCGGGTGGAAACATCCGGCTTCAGCTCCGGCGCGCTTCTATTCGCCGACGGAGAACTTCTCGGCAGCCTTAACCATGCAGGAGTTTACGCGCTTCCGCTTTCACGCGGCCGCCACAGCATCACCGTGGTAGATACTGAGGCTGAGGGAAGTTCCGCTTCTGCTGATTTTGAGGTAAGGTGAAAAAACATGGTTCTAAAACTTGAGCAAAATGCCGCTCAAAATGACATTGAAATATTAATTAAATACCCGGTAAAAAATAAAACCGTTGAACGCATTGTCTCATTGATAAAATCGGTTGACACACAAATAGAGTGCTATTCAGATGACATTGTGAAGCTGGTAAATGTTTCTGATATTTATTACATTGAAAGCGTCGACGGAAAAACTATTGTCTGTTGTGAAAAAGAAAATTATTTTGTCAAGAGCCGCCTGTACCAGATATATGATAAATTAAGGGACAATGGTTTTATACAAATAAGCAAATACTGCATTTTAAATATCAATAAACTGGACAAATTCAGGCCGTTAGACAATAATCGCCTTGAGGCGGTATTATACAATGGGATTTACCTGTGCATTACCAGAAAATATATTTCCGGTATAAAAGAAAAATTGCGGGAGCTGAATAAATGAACGGAATAAAAAGTATTATTACTCATATTATGTTTGTTACCGGCGCGGCTTTGGTTATATTGACGGTTTTTTCGCTATTGTTCAATGTTGAAATTACTTTTGTTCCTGTTGTTTTTGAAATTTTGGCCGCGAATACTATTATTATTCTTGGGCTTTTTCTGCGCTGGAAATTTGAAATCCGTAGTATAATTCTGGAATATCTGGTTGATATTAGCTATACAATCGTTGTCCTTGTTGTATTCGGGCTTATATTTGACTGGTATTCCGCGATACCGGTGTGGCTTCTTGTCGCGATGGCGATTGCAATTTACATATTTGCCATGATTATCTCTGTTACCAAGATCAAAAAAGACGCGGAAGAATTAAACAAACTACTGCAAAAACGCCAAAAAGAACAAGCCGGCAGTGCATCTTAGCGTCAAATTTATGCATCTTGCTTAACTTTCTATATTCACCCAAAAGCAAATTTCTATAATCCAATACAGAGGCGTAATATGTTTAGGAAATCGCTTTTCTTAATTAAATTCATTGTGAAGATATGCTTTGGGATTTGCCTTATAACCGCAATATTACCGGTGTCGCCCTTTGTGGACTATAAAATCATGGCGGTATTATTTCAGGTTGGGGCTTGTCTTGGTATCGTCATATTTCTAATGGCAATAATTGCCTTTATTATTCCATTGCTCCCCCAAAAGAAACAGTCTGCGACATCCAAAGAGACAAACAGACTTATACTTCATGATTTGGACGCTGAAACAGCTCTGGATTTGTTCAAGGATGTAAATAACGCCCAATTCCTTTGCGCCAATAAAAAGATGGCGCCATGCCGTGGCTGGTATGGCTGCTGGCTTCAAACCCCCGGCCTTTGCGTAATGCGTGACGGTACTGAAGCATTGGGAAAGCAAATCGCATTTTGCGGCGAATTGATCATTATTAGCAAAAACTTATACGGCGGATTTAGCGCGGAAATAAAGAACGCGCTGGACAGGTCAATCTCTTTTGTGTTGCCTTTTTTTTGTGTTCGCAACAATGAACTGCACCACCAGCCAAGATACCCAAATGAAGGAAGGATGACGGCATACATCTATAACGCAAATGAAATATCCGATGTTGACAAAGCATCCTTAGTTGAATTAATCAAGGCAAACGGCATAAATATGAACAAGAGCGATTGTGAGACAATTTTTATACAAGACGTAAATGAGTTGAAAGAGGTGTTGGCATGAAAGTATTATTCCTGAACGCAAGCCCAAAACGGAGATTCAGCGCATCGCAATATTTTCTTGATTTGCTGAAAATCCAAATGGCAGGCTGCGAAACCAAAGGGCTCAAGCTTAGCGGGCCAGGTGTCTATTATGAGATATTTGATTCCTTTAAAACAATTGACGCTCTTGTAATAGCATTGCCGGTTTATGTGGATGGAGTACCTTCCCATGTGCTTAAGTTTTTGGTTGCGGCCGAGAAATACTGCAAAGATAATAACTGCAATTTCAAGCTTTACGTAATTTCAAATTGCGGCTTTTATGAAGGCAGGCAATGCAAAAACTTGCTGACAATCATGCGCTCCTTTTGCAATGCTGCGGGCTTACAGTGGGGCGCGGGGCTAGGAATAGGCGGGGGCGAAATGCTGAGTTTTTTAAGGCTTGCAATCCCGATATTCGAACTTGTCAAATTGCTTTTTGCAGTTTTGTTTTTTATGCTGAATAAAAATATAATTGAAGGGTTTGCAGGTTATGACTGGATAACCGTGCTTATTGATATGCTTGTCTTTTTTGTTCTTAGTTCCGGTTTATTCTTTTCATTATTCAAAATGCAAAGGATTATCAGAAAGAAAAAAACCTCGCCTGATTTATATATCAATCCAACTCTCTGCCCGCGATTCATGTTTACATTTTTTGCCTGCGGGTATTGGATCATCAGGGCGGCTTTTCACGGTACCGCTTTTTGGCAGCTTTACAAACCGGGTATTACCACGGTAAGGAGGGACAAGTGAAAAAATTTAGCGTCTTTTTAATTATTGCGCTCTTTGTACTATCCGGTAACATCTACGGGCAGACGGTAATAATACGCCCTGGAAGTTCTGTTGGATATTGCAACGCCGATGATCTGAAGGGATTGTCATATAACTATGGGCTAAAAATACTGCTTATGTCCAATGATTTCCAGCGCTATGGCATTAAAATTGACCATTTAAATATTTTGGCAGATGACAAACATTCATATTTGTGTACCGGATTGTTTATCGAACAGGTGGTATTTAAATATTTTAACATGGGAATAGGAACGGTTGGGTATATAAATACAATACAACAAGGCGAAAATCCGTTCGGTTTATATACCCATTTGGGGTTTGAGTATAATTTCACAAAATGGTTTGGCATTATGGCCGCCTATCAAAGCGATTTTATTTTTAGAAAATCATTCACAATGAATAACGCGTTTTTGCTGGAAGCCGGTTTCAGGTTTTAGTTAAATTGCGCACAAAAACCTGTTTGCCGTCAATATTCAGATACAATATTATTTATACGATCATAAATTTGAAGCCCCTCGTAAGCATGAACTTCAAATTTGTCGTTAGTTCTGGGCTCCGATGTCATTACAACAATAAGATTTTTTTTTCTGTTGATAAATACAAATTGGCCTCCATGCCCCCAAGCAAATATTACATTGCGAACAGTATCTTTCCACCACTGATAACCAAAAGTAATATTTGTTAATTCTGTTTCATTGGCAGGTACTTTTGACGATGTCATTTCGTTTATCCAGGCGCTGCTAACTATTGTTTCAGTCCCCCACATACCGTTATTTAGTACAAGTTGTCCGATTTTTCCTAATTCTCTTGGCGTAGTTAAAATACCAAAAGCGCCAAATGTTATTCCGTCTTTATAGGCTGTCCATTGTAACCTGCGAATTCCGATCTTGTCAAAAAGAACAGATTGAGCCCAATCACGCATTGTTTCTCCTGCCTCTTCTTGTATAATGGCAGATACAATATGCGGATCTCCGTCTTTATATCTAAATTGTGTTCCCGCAGACGAATGCATACCTAAACCCAGAACATAATTCAAGCTGTTTGAAGGTTTTTGCTGTAATAATTGCGATGACTGTCCGCTCAAGCCGTCATTGCTAAAATTAATGCCGGATTTCATCATTAGAAGGTTCTCAATGGTTATATGGTTTTTTTCAGGATACTTGGAAACTTGGGGAAGATGATCAGCCATATTATCATTAAGAGAGAAAAAACCTTCATCGACAGCAATACCGGCCAATATGCCTGTAACCTGTTTTGTACAAGACCAAACAGGGCGAAGGTTTGTTCTATCTTCACGGTCTTTCATGTAACTTTCTGCTACAAGTTTATTGTCTTTAAATATAAGCAGGCTTCTGATTTGCCAAATATTGTCTTCCGAATGTACATATCTATACACATCTTCCAACGCTTTCTCATTGATACCCACTTCAGCAGGAGCGGCAATTTCCCAACCGTCAGCGAGATCTGCCGGGGTAAAACCTTGAAACGGTATTTTCAGGGGATCGTCAGTAAGGCATGAAGCCGAAACAACAGAAAATATTGTTATGAGAATGACATATCCAATTTTTTCTGATTTTTTCATAATGACATCCTCCATAACAAATTATGATTTATTCGATCAAATCTATTTCCATAAAAGAAACCTAAATAGTCAAATTCATACGCAAAAGAATGTTCCTTTAAGATGTTTGGAACAAATTCAAAAGAAATGTTTGTGTGGTTATAATTATTTAAACTCCCGAATTTCAAATCCCCGTGAGGTTTAACAAAGAAATCCTTTGCCGTAAGAGAATAAAAATGAGGATCATATTTTTGAATATGGGAAGTAAAACCCAAGAGTGAATTTTGCAAAGCGATATTAATACGCCTATTATCCCATTGAAAGCTATAGTTTATAACCGGGGAAAGCCCTATTTCACCAGTCCAAAACAGATGAGCGTCATGTAAAAAGGGATATGCCTGATAATTATAATCGGCATTAAAATTTACACCGCCTCTTATTGTATGCCCATTTTGTTCATAAAACGGCATATTCCATGTTACATTAACCGGAGCTATATGTACTTGGGCGCCTGTCATTCCACGATTGAAACCAGCTCCAAAACCAATTTTTGGCTGATAAAGTATTTCGTGATCGTTAATTTTCCAATGTAAACCATATCTATATTCCAACTGTACCCCGTTGAATACCATTCCCAGATTTAATTGGTCTTTTAATTGCAAAAAACCAACTACAATACTATGAGATTGACTAATCTGACTATAAACCGGGACTATAGTTATGAACCCAAAAATCGTCAAAAATATCTTTATACGGTTCATAATGACTGACTCTTGTATAAGAAGTAAAATATTCCTTAAGCTCATTGCCAAAATTTTGTTCCCAGGCTAAATAGACACGAATTTCACCTTCTATAGCGCTTCTTTAACTACCCAACCAGCCCATACCCCGACTCAAGGGCCTGCTTGTTCAGCTCTTCTGTTCCCTTGGGTACGCTGTCCAAAACTGACTTTAAAAGGGACTCTTTGCTGACAAGGTTGAGCAGGCCGTTAATCGCGCCAAGGGCAATTATGTTGGCAACCATGGGCTTACGCATTTTTTCCGAGGCGGTGTCCAGGATGGGGAGTTTTAAAACTTTTTCCGGTTCCTGATATTTCATTGTGATTCTTTCATCTATAATAAGAACTCTGGTATAATCCTTGCCGTATTTGTCGTAAGCGTCCTGGGTCAGGCACAGGAGCATGTCGCATTTCTGAACCTTTACAAAATCAATATCGTTGTCGCTTATTATGACCTCGGCCTTGCTCGAACCGCCCCTTGCCTCCGGGCCGTAGGACTGGGACTGGATCGCCTGCTTGCCCTCGAGCAAAGCCGACTCGGCCAGAATTACGCCCGCCAGTATAAGCCCCTGTCCGCCTGAACCGCTCAATCTAAGTTCTGTCTGCATCTTTAACCCCTAATCTTGTGAACCTGTCTATGATTTTTTGGTACTCATCGGTGTATTCGCTTTCAACGGTGTTCTTAAACTCGCCTATGATAAGCTTCCCGCGAAGATTTTCGGCGGTCATGTTTTCCGCCTTGGCTCTTTTCACATCAACCGCATGGCTTTTAACCCAGTTCATGAGCTCTACCGCGCCGCCTTTTTTGTTCTTCCTGCCGTAATAGGTCGGGCACGCGCTGACTCCCTCAATAAGCGAGAAGCCATTATTTTCCAGTCCCCTTTCAATCAGCTTTACCGCCTCTTTCACATGGTAGGTGGTGATCCTCGCCACGTATGTAGCCCCCGCAGCGTCCGCCAGTTTTATGATATCGAAGGGGCGGTCAACATTGCCATACGGGGCGGTAGTGGCGAAGTCGTTTGTCGGCGTCAGGGGAGAATACTGTCCGCCTGTCATCCCATATATACTGTTGTTGAATACGATGGTCGTTATGCCTATGTTTCTTCGGGCGGCGTGGATAAAATGGTTTCCCCCGATGGCGGTCGCGTCCCCGTCGCCTGTAATAACGATAACAATGAGCTCCGGGTTTGCCAGCTTAATTCCTGTCGCGAAGGCAAGGGCGCGGCCGTGGGTTGTGTGCAGAGTGTTGAAATTCATGTAGCCAGCCGCCCTTGAGGAACAGCCAATGCCTGAAACAATGCAGACCTTGGTCTTGTCAAGTTCCTTGTTTTCGATAGCCTGCGCCACAGCGCGCATCAGTATTCCGTGGCCGCAGCCGGGGCACCAGATGTGCGGCAGCTTGTCGACGCGGAGGTTTCTTTTTATCAGGTTACTTGCGGTAACCGGGTTACTTGCGGTAACCGGGTTACTTGCCGGAATTGAATCAGCCATGTTTTGCTACCTCACAGATCTTTTTATAAACCTCATTGGGATACAGAATGTCGCCGTCAATTTTTCCTATGTGCGAAACTTCGGCGTCGCTCTTAAGTATTCTTTCCGCCTCAAGCGAAATCTGACCGTAGTTAAGCTCGGCGACAAGGACCTTTTCAATGCTGTTGTCCCTGACACAGGCTTTAAAAGCTTTTTCAGGGAACGGCCAGATTGTGATCGGCCTGAACACACCCGCTTTTATGCCGGCTTCGGCGGCAAGCTTTACCGCCGCTTTTACGGTACGAATGGTTCCCCCGTACGCAAGGAGCAGGATGTCGCAGCCTGAAACGCCGCTTGCCTCATAGAGGACAATATCATCAACGTTGTCCTCGATCTTTTTCATTAACCGCGCCGACATTTTAGCGGCGATGGCGTTGTTGTTGGTCGGGAAACCCGTCTCATCATGAATGAGGCCCGTTATGTTGAACCTGTACCCCTCGCCGAAAGGCGGCATTGGCGGCACGATCTCGCCTTCCGGTACTTTGTACGCAATAAACTCGTCGGGGCTTTCCGTCGGCCTTTTTCGGTTTACGATCTTCAATTCAGACGCGTCAGGAAGCTCAACGCCTTCGCGAAGGTGGCCGATGATCTCGTCCATTAAAAGGATCACAGGCGTTCGGTATTTTTCCGAAAGGTTAAACGCTTCGACGGTTAAATCGAAAGTCTCGCGAACCGAAGAAGGAGAAAGGGCAATCACAGGGTGATCCCCGTGCGTACCCCAGCGCGCCTGCATGACATCGGCCTGCGAAGGCGAAGTCGGCATCCCGGTACTTGGGCCGGAACGCTGGACGTTGACGATGACACAGGGTATTTCCGCGAGGGCGGCATAGCCGATGTTTTCCTGCTTCAGGGAAAAGCCAGGGCCGCTTGTCGCGGTCATCGACTTCAGCCCCGCGATGGACGCGCCAATGCAAGCCGCCATGCCGGCAATCTCGTCTTCCATCTGTATGAATTTGCCGCCCACCATGGGGAGCCTTCTTGAGGATTCCTCGGCAATTTCAGTGGAAGGCGTGATTGGATAGCCCGCAAAAAACCTCATACCCGCGGCAATAGCGCCTTCCACGCAAGCTTCGTTTCCCATAAGCAGCTTCATTTTTCTTCCTCACTTAAGTAGATTGCGTAATCCGGGCAGCGCAGCTCGCAAAATCCGCATTTAATACAGGCGTCCGCCCTGGCGATTGTGACTTTCTCCAGCTTTACTTCCAGAACCTTCACCGGGCAAAACGCCACGCAAATTCCGCAACCCGTACACCAGTCGTTATTGATAACCAATTTTCCCTTGTTCACTGTCACTGCCAACGTCTTCTCCTTAAATCGAACGCTTTATAATGGAATATTACCGTGCTTTTTGGACGGCAGATCTCCCTTCTTGCCGGCGAGCATTTCAAAAGCGCTAATCAGGCGAAGGCGGGTTTGGCTTGGCTCGATTATATCGTCCACAAAGCCCCTTTCCGCGGCCTTGTAAGGCGTTGCAAATTCCCTTGTGTACTCGTCGATCTTTTGCTGCTTCGTTGCCGCGGGATCAGCGGAATTTTGAATGTCATTTTTGAATATGATATTCGCCGCGCCGTCGGGGCCCATGACGGCAATTTCAGCGAGAGGCCATGCAAGCACGAGATCCGCGCCCAAGTCTTTGGAACACATCGCAAGGTACGCGCCTCCGTAAGCCTTTCTTACGATGACCGTAACCTTTGGCACTGTCGCCTCGGAATAAGCGAACAGCATTTTCGCGCCGTGCCTTATGATGCCGCCGTACTCCTGCTCTGTGCCTGGCAGGAAGCCGGGAACGTCTACCAGATTCAGTATGGGGATGTTGAAGCAGTCGCAGGTTCTGATAAACCTTGCGGCTTTGTCCGAAGCGTTTATGTCAAGGCAGCCCGCTATCCAGCTTGGCTGGTTGGCGATTACGCCGACTGTTTTGCCGTTAATCCTGATAAAGCAGGTAATGATATTCAAAGCGTAATGGGCGCTTACTTCCATCATGTCGGCGCTGTCGGCCAGCTTTCTGATTATCTCCTTCATGTCATAGGCCTTCTTCGGCTCAAGCGGCACAATGTCGTTTAACTCGTCAATTACATTGCTCACGCCCGATGGGGCCTGATAACAAGGCGCGTTTTCCCTGTTGTTTGACGGCAGAAAACTTAAAAGCCGCTTTACTTCGGCAATACATTCCCTGTCGCCTGGTGAAACAAACTGCGCGACCCCCGACACTTTGTTATGCGTCATGGCCCCGCCTAGCGCTTCTGCGCTGACGTCTTCGCCTGTAACCGCTTTGATAACCTGCGGGCCGGTGATGAACATATGCGCCGTCTTGTCCACCATGAACACAAAGTCCGTCAGCGCGGGCGAATAAACAGCTCCTCCGGCGCAGGGCCCCATTATAACCGAAATCTGGGGAATCACCCCTGAGTTAATCGAGTTTCTGTAAAAGATCTGCCCATAGCCTGACAGCGCGTCGACGCCTTCCTGTATGCGGGCGCCGCCAGAGTCGTTGAGCCCAACCACCGGAGCGCCAACCTTCGCCGCAAGATCCAGTACCTTGCAGATCTTCGCCGCGTGCATCTGGCCGAGGGAGCCGCCGATAACCGTAAAATCCTGGGCGTAAGCGTAAACAAGCCGGCCGTATACCTTGCCGTACCCTGTAACGACGCCCTCGGCAGGGGCTTCCGTTGCGGCCATGTCGAAATTAACGCAGCGGTGTTTTACAAACGCGTCAAGCTCAACAAAACTGCCTTCGTCAAACAACGTGGCGATGCGCTCCCTTGCAGTCAGCTTCCCTGATTCGTGCTGCTTGTCTATGCGCTTTTGCCCTCCGGCCTCTTCCACTTTTTTTCGTATTTCTTTTAGCTGTTCAAGTTTTTCTGACACTGTATTCTCCTTACACTTCCTTCGCTTAATTAAGAAATGGCTGATTAAATCAGCCCTTAAGATTTTACCACGGAGTTACACGGAGTTTCACGGAGGAAAAGACAAAATACAAAAAAACTCCGTGTTACTCCAAGCTGTCCGACGGACAGCAGTACTCTGTGGTTTATATTATTCTTCATTTTTAACTACTTTCCTTTCGCATAACTCCAATAGTATGCCGCCTGTGGACTTGGGGTGGCAAAAGGCGATTGAAGCGCCTCCCGCCCCATAGCGCGGCTCTTCGTCGATCATGCCGATGTCTTTTGCCTTTAGTTCCCCGATAGCCGCGCGGACATCGTCAACCCGCACCGCGATGTGCTGAATGCCGCCGCGGCCCTTGTTCGCTTCGATAAACTTGGCTATGGGGCCGTCCTCGCTTGTAGACTCAAGAAACTCAAGCTCGGTGTCTCCCACCGGAAAAAAAGCAACCTTAACCTTTTGATCGGCAACGGTTTCAGTACCGTTGCATTTTATGCCCAAAACATCTTCGTAAAATTTTATAGTCGCATCCAGGTTTGTTACCGCAATGCCGATATGATCGATCCTTGAAACATCCATAAAATCTCCTTAAAATTCCATTCGATTAATAATATTCTCCGCTAATGAATATGGGTCGTTTTCTTCGTCTTTAACATCTGGATATGATGTTATCAGTTCTTCTATGCGCCGATCCAGAGTGTCCCTGATGATATCCCTGACCTGGGCGGCCTTTTTGCGCTCGCGCTTTTCCGCCAGCTTTCCGGAACTTTGCAGATAATTTTTGTGGCTGAAAATATTCTCCAAGAGGGTATCCACCCCTTCGCCGGTTTCAGCCACAGTCAGGCAGACGGGAGGCTTGAAGTCCCAGTCGCTTTTAAAATCCAGCATGGCTTTTGTTTCCAGAAGGGTCCTTTCCGCGCCTTCCCTGTCCGCCTTGTTTACGGCAAAGATTTCGCCGATTTCCATCACCCCCGCTTTTATTGCCTGAATGTCGTCGCCAAGTCCGGGGGCAAGCACAATCATCGTAGTGTCGGCGCATCGCACGATGTCGATCTCCGATTGGCCTACCCCGACGGTCTCCACAAAGATATACGTACAGCCGTAAGCGGAAAGGATGACCAGGGCGTTGGCGGTCGCTTTGGAAAGACCGCCAAGATGGCAGCGCGCGCCCATGGAACGGATAAACACGTTTTTGTTTTCGGATACGCCGCCCATGCGTATGCGATCCCCAAGAATCGCGCCGTTTGTGAACGGGCTTGTAGGGTCTGTCGCGATGACGCCGATTTTCTCTCCCCTGTCCGCGAGCATCTTTGCCAGCTTGTCCGTCAATGTGGATTTCCCGGAGCCTGGCGGCCCTGTAACGCCTATGACATACGCCCCGCCCGAGCCGGGATAAACGGCTTTCAGCGCCTCCAGGTATCCGGGGCTTTCGTTTTCTACTATAGAGATGAGGCGGGCGCAGGCCCGCCTGTCGCCGGCAAGAAGCCGGGACGTTAGGGAAGGTTCAATTGACATTAAATAAGCTCGACATCAAATAAGCTCGCGCTTTAAGTTATTGCGTATGTACTCAATCGTTTCTGTTGTTGTCGTACCAGGGGTGAATATTTCCTGCACGCCCTGCGCTTTAAGAAGGGGGATGTCCTCTTGAGGAATAACGCCGCCGCCCAGGACCAGCGTTTCATTGTAGATGCCTTCTTCTTTAAGAAGGGAAACCACCTTGGGCATCAAGTGCATGTGCGCGCCGGACAAAATGCTCATTGCCACCACGTCCACATCTTCCTGCAACGCTGCCTGGACTACCTGTTCCGGCGTCTGCCTGAGGCCGGTGTAAATTACTTCCATACCGGCGTCGCGAAACGCCCTCGCTAAAACCTTGGCTCCCCTGTCATGCCCGTCAAGCCCAGGCTTGGCTACCAAAACCCGTATCGGTCTCATTTATTTTCTCCGTCAAATAATTATGTTTTGCTTATATTCGCCAAAGACATCGCGCATAACGTTACAAATTTCGCCGAGTGTGGAGTAAGATTTGACCGCCTCAAGGATGAAGGGCATGACGTTGTCGCTTGACTTACAGGCCGCGCCCAGTCTTTCAAGCGCATCTTTTACACGTCCGTTGTCCCGCTTTTCTTTGAGCCGGTTTACGCTTTCTTTTTGCATCTGTTCCGCCGCCGGATCGACCCTTAAAAGGCCCTTTGGCGCTTCCTCTTTTACATGGTACTTGTTAAGCCCTACGATGATCTTCTCCCCGCTTTCAATGGCTTTCTGGTACTTGTAAGCCGCGTCCATAATTTCTTTTTGGATGAAGCCTGTGTCAATCGCGGCGGGCGCGCCGCCCAGATCGTCTATGCGGGCGATGAGCTTCGCCGCTTCCTTTTCGATTGTGTCCGTCAGCGTTTCAACGTAGTAAGAGCCGGCCAGCGGATCCACGCTGTCCGCCGCGCCGCTTTCGTTGGCGACTATCTGCTGCGTGCGCAGCGCGATCATTACCGACTGCTCGGTGGGCAATGCCATCGCTTCGTCGCGGGAGTTGGTGTGGAGCGACTGGGTACCGCCCAGCACGGCGGCGAGCGTCTGTATCGCCACGCGGACTATGTTGTTGTCCGGCTGCTGCGCGGTAAGCGTGCATCCCGCCGTCTGCGTATGGAACTTCAACTGCCAGGACTTGGGATCCTTAGCGCAAAATCTCTCCCGCATGATTTTGGCCCATAGCCGCCTTGCGGCGCGGAACTTGGCAACTTCTTCCAATAAATTGTTGTGGGAATTAAAGAAGAAAGAAAGCCTTGGCCCGAAATCGTCAACGTCCTGACCTGCGTCCACCGCCGCCTGAACATACGCGATGCCGTTAGCCAGTGTAAAAGCCACTTCCTGAATGGCGGTTGAGCCAGCCTCGCGGATATGGTAGCCGGAAATGCTAATCGTGTTCCACTGCGGGACATTTTTTGAACAGTACTCAAAGATGTTTGTTATAAGCCTCATGGATGGCTTTACCGGGAAAATATAGGTGCCCCTTGCTATGTACTCTTTTAAAATATCGTTTTGAATGGTACCGCGAAGTTTGTCCGGGGCCACGCCCTGCTTTTCGGCAACCGCTATGTACATTGCCAAAAGAACGCCGGCCGGCGCGTTTATTGTCATGGAGGTGGAAACTTTATCCAGGGGTATGCCATCGAAAAGGATCTCCATATCCGCGAGGGAATCAATGGCGACGCCGACCTTGCCAACCTCGCCCTGGGCAATGGAGTCTGTGGAGTCGTAGCCCATCTGGGTCGGAAGGTCAAATGCCACCGAGAGGCCCATCGAACCCTGCTCTATAAGGTATTTGTAGCGCCTGTTTGATTCCTCGGCGGTAGCAAAACCCGCGTACATCCGCATTGTCCAATGCTTGCCCCGGTACATTGTAGGCTGAACGCCGCGTGTAAACGGATACTGCCCTGGATAGCCCAGGCTGCTTTCGTAATCGAAATCCGGCAGGTCAAGCGGCGTGTAGAGCCTTTTAACCTCGACTCCGGTGTCAAATTCGTATTTCTGTTTTTGTTCCGGAAATTTAGAAAGGGTTTTCTTTACTTCAGTCTCTTCCCACTGGCTATACGAGTCTTTAATTCCGCTATCGCCCATAAAAAATCCCTCCAGATTCGATTTAATGATACTTTTTGAGAGGTTTACAGGTCAAGGGTCAATAGTTTCCCGCAGTTTTTCACCGATCGCTTCATCAAAAGCGTTAATGCTTTTACCAGCAAGTACGACTTTAACGGATTTTGAGTAAGAACGAGGGTAAAGGACTGGCGGCTTGCTTTATAAGCTTAACGTGCTTACTCATCAGGAAATGCCAGCGCTAATCTATGTGATAATACCTAATCCCCCGCTTTAACGCTAAACAGGCTTGTAATCGTCCGCGGCTTTTTAAGGTCTATGCCGCCTATGGTGAATTGCGTTTTAATTTCGATACGGTATTCCCCGGCGGGCAGGGCCGGAACAATGCCGCCGACGCGGGCGTTTGTGTTTGCCGCAAAATTCCTGGAAACTTTGAAACGCAGCAGCGGATCTGCATTTGATACGAAGTACATACCGGTGTTCCCCCTGCCCGTTACTTTAATTTTTTTTCCGGTTATAAAGAATATGCCGCCCGGCGTGGCTCGCCCGTTGGTTTCTCCCGAATCAGCGTCAACAAAGCTGTCAATATTGCCAAGGTCAGTCCTCGGTTCTGTCTCTACGGCGATATATCGGATAATGTCGCTCAGCGGCT
>Ga0268262_10002974_pt1 | contig 18922 bp, 19 predicted proteins | sample TergutNc150P3_FD_190354 | JGI IMG/M metagenome (GOLD analysis project Ga0268262, IMG submission 190354) | Nasutitermes corniger P3 segment gut microbial community from laboratory colony in Florida, USA - Nc150 P3 (SPAdes) (version 2) | ecosystem: Host-associated > Arthropoda: Insects >...
GAGTATTCTTCCCGTTAATTGTTTTATTAACCCGTCCTGACCTACAACCTCATCCTGGGTTAATCCGCGAAAGTCGATATTATCCAGCAATTGGTCGATAATATCCTTTTCTTTCTTCTCCTTCTTTCGTGCCATGACCATTTTTTCTCCTTCGGTATTTCTACCATTTTATGGTCATTTACACAATTTTTAGGATAGGCTCCTGTTTGTCATATTTCTTGTTGGCAATCAGCCTATAAAAATATTGTTCCTCAAGAATACTTAGAAAATATGTTACGGAATTTATACATTATACGAAATGTTTTGTTTTAGAAAAAATGTATTATTTTGGCTCTTCAAGAAACAAAATAATATGTTTTTACTCAATTTCATCTATTTCTATATACTCGCCGTTATTTATTTGGTCTAACCCCATTTGTAAAGCTTGGTAAAGTTCATTTCTGCTTTTGCCAATCAATTCATCATATGTTTCCTCGCTCATTACGGCAAATCTTCCTTATATCGCAGTCTTACACTTTAAACCCGTTGGCAATTCCGGAAATTTTTTCAATAGAAGTGTGAGTAGCCGCGGAAAGGCTTGAAAGTTCCTGCGCTCCTTGATTGATAGTGCCAATGCCGCCGGATATTTCTTCCATGCGGGTTTCTATTTCTGCGGCGCTGCCCTGTAGCGTGCTGATTTCTTTAACCATTGTCTCACTGCTCTGGTTCATTTCTATTGAACCGTCTCTGACTTTCATGGTAAGGTCTTTCATTACCCGCAGGGATTCTATCACTTCGGATGCTCCGGTCTTTTGTTCGTGAATGGCGTTGTTAACCTCCATAACGAGTCTTCCTGTTTCGTCAATCCGGCGCGAAACTTCGGCAAAGGCGTTTTCCGTCACAGTGGCATCTTTAACAATGCGGTCAATGGTAGTCGAGATTTGTTTCAACTCCGCGCCAATCTTCCGTGATTCGGCGGCTGAATTTTCAGCCAGTTTGCGGATTTCATCGGCTACTACGGCAAAGCCTTTGCCTAACGCGCCCGCGTGAGCCGCCTCAATCGCCGCGTTCATCGCCAACAGATTAGTATTGGAGGCTATTAAGGCGATAATCTTATTCGCCTCCTGTAACATCTGCGATTCCTCCACGATCTCGCGGATGCGGTCCCCGTTTTCTTTCTGAATACGTTTTCCCTCTTCAGAGGCTTCCCCTACCGTCTTAAACTGGGCTGCCATTTTTTCCGTTACGGAACTTATGGATGATATATTGCCAACCATTTCCTCAACTGCGGCAGAAGCTTCCGTTATGCTGGACGTTTGGGTAAAAATAGATTCTTCCAGCGATTTAATTTGTCCGGAAATATGATTCACCTCGCGGGATGACGTATTAGCGCTTTCCATCTGCCCTTTTGTTTTAACCAAGACATGTTCCACCGCCGTAGAAATTTTTGCAATTGAACTCGCCATTGTTGAGGCGTTTTCTGCCAGACGGTTTCCCACTTTGGCAAGGTCCCCCTGCCCGGCTTTTATATCACGGATACCGCCGCCCAAATGTTCGCTAAAAGTGTTTACCATTCCGGCAATACTTCCCAGTTCATCTACGGAACAGATGGAAATACGCTTGGTAAGGTCTTTCTGTTCGGACGAAAGATTTTCAAGTTGCGCGACCACTGAAGTGTAGAGGGCGCCCGTGTTCTTTTTAAGGGTGATTGCCAAGGCGGAAGTGGCAAGGAAAAAAACAATCAGCGGTACCAATATTGAGGACATGGAATTTCCGGCGCGTTGAGTCCCAAGTAAGGTAATGGAACAGGTAAAGACGAGAGTTACCAGAATTGCCGCAATCGGAACAATCCACGCTTTGGCTTCCTGCCTCTTTTCATGATAGTTTGGAGGATATACGGTAAAATTATGGGCAAGCAATGTGCTGGAAACTAATCCGTCACTCGCCACATAAATAAATGTTCCCACCAACATACCAAAGGACAAAGCCGTCAGGAACAGGTTACTTTTTATGGAAGGTTCGATACCCAGATAATTTCCGCTAAAGAAAATAATAGCCAGGAATACGGCGTGAGTAATTACATTAAGGGCTATCCTTTTGATTGGCACCGCGCCTAGTTTTTTCAACCAGAGTAAATACTGTTCCCCTTTCAGTTTGGTAAAATATTCATGATCAAAATACCGCATGCCCCGTCCTAAAATAACGCAATACAGGATGAGGAAGATAAATGCCGGAACGCCGAAACGGAAACGCAACTGGGAAAAATCATTACCAAAAAAAAGCAATATCAAAAAATCAGCCACAAGCATGGCAAGCCCGGTCCCTATAACAAGGGCAAGAAAATTATACTTTTTGTTTTTCATGTTCTTTTTAACTATCCTTTTTACAAAACAAAATATTTGTTTCTATTATAGTATAGTATATATTAATTTTGATATTTTTTCCATTAATTCGACTGCACTTTCTACTAATTCATACTGCATTTTCCACTATTTCAGAATTCTCCCCCTCTCTGCGTAACAGATTGTCTTTTTTGGCAAAAATTCATGCCTGACACTGTTGCGTAACCGTTAATTAAATAACGGTTACATACACCAAGGTTTGGTTCACAAGCTGATAGGCAATTTCTCCGAATGTAATTGGCCCCGCAAACGCTTCAATTTTATTGTTTTCAAGATTGCCATAGAGGAAATTCAAAATACAGTTACAGGAGAATGCGGATGTTACATCCGTGTGTTCAGATATGCGCTCGTTAAACAAAGCCACATAGTCAGATACGGGTTTTGCAATCCTGTACTTTATTCCCTGAAATACCGGCGCGTAAAAATTAACAGTCCCGTTTTCAATTGACTTGAATGAAATGTTAACGCCGCTTCCTGAATAATCCCCTACAATTGGCATCTTTGTGTCTATTTTGTTTTTTGCTATATAGTCGGCAAAAACAAGCTCTTTTCCGTTTATGAGGCATTTTTTAACATGAAAGCCTTCTTCGGCAAATTCGATTACCGGAGAGTCGGTATCCTGTTCAAAAATATTGATGATATTGACGGAAACGGTCTTGTCCTCTTTAGTTTGCAAATGAAGCGCGACCGCCTTGTCGGAAAATGCTTCCCCCGTAAATCCGTTGACCGCCACAGGCGTTTGTCCTTGTTTATCCAGGTTCAGGCCGGAGATCCATCCTGCAATGTGACGCATGAACATATTTTCATAACCGGCGGCGTTTTGCGCGTATTCCTTATGCACCGCGCTGTCAAAAGGCAAAATCAAGATTGAAAAACCGTTTTCATAAGCGTCGGATGACATTTTGCAGATATTTTTTTCATTATAAGATTGAATTTTAAATTTCTCATAGACGGACTTTGTTTTAGAAAAATCCGTTACAAACAATAAATCGCCGGAAACTTTGCCGCCTTCCTTCGCCATGAAATACTCCGTGGAACCGCCGATCCATTTACCTTTAGGAAGTTTTTTAAGCAGGACCTCCGTTCCCGCAATATGGAGCAGTCTCCCATTCTCAATTAATTGCGAGGCCGTTTCATAAGATACCAACATTTTTTCGTCTCCTTATAATTTGCAAATAGTTTCATAGTCCGCGGCCATGAGTACTTTGGACTTTTCAACAAACTCGGTTATTTCCTCGGCAAAAGTTTGCAGTGTTTCCTTTGTCGGGTATTTGGCGTAAAGCGTTTTCATGCGCGTAATCAACATGGAAAACGCAAGTTGGGAAAATTTTGTTTCTCCGGTTAAAATCTTTTCTGTTTGTTCAATCGTAATCGTTACCGGCGACAGCAGGTAATGAATCTTTCCCAACAAGACGACCTTGCTCGGCGGTTTGATAATAACGCCGCCTCCTCCGCTTTTAATCGCATTGGTGATGGTCTGCGCTTTCGCGGTCGCCGTCATAAACAAAATTTGAGTTTTAACGAATCTGGGCATTTTGCGAATCTGCCTCGCTATGTCAAAACCGCTTGTGATTTCCGTTTTCGTGGCCGAATAAAATGACGGTTTAGACAATTCCGTATCCAATAAAAACAGGGAGGGATTGTAATTGGTGATTGCCTTCAACAGGGAGCTAAAATTGGTTACTCCTATTACATGATAATGTTTACCGAGCATTTCAGTAATCGTATCCAACATTACCTGCATTTCGTCAAGAACAAGTATTGTCGGCGTACTATAAACAGTCACAGCCATTTTTTCCCCCTTCTTATTAACAATATGAAAAAATTATACAAAACAAGACGCGACAAAAATGCGACAAATATGGGAGATTATTGAAACATTTTGGAATAATCCTGCGCCTGAAACTGCGGCGCAATCATTAATCCAACCCCCCAGTAAAACAATATGAAACCTTTATACTTATGCTTACAGTATTGTAAGGGGCGGAAGACGGTATTTCTATTGCATTCTCTACTAATTCGTCTGCACTTTCTACTAATTCGTTCAATCCGGCTACATCGGATAGCTATGGGGCTATTCCCCTTTTATCAACGAATAAAGGGCGAAGCGGTTTGGCGCGTCGGTTTTCTTGTAAACATTTTGAAGATAAGCGCCAACTGTCCTGATTGAAATTAACAGGGTATCGGCAATTTCCTTGTTGCTCTTTCCGCGCATCATTACTTCAACAATGTCTTTTTCCCTGTCAGTCAGTTGGTAGCGTTTGCAGAAATTATCCGACAGACCGTTTTCAGGAGTCCAGATCGACTCCACGTCGGAGATCGCTATTGCCAAATGCTGCGCGTCGGTAATGATCAGTTGGCGGATATAAAGATACAGTATTCCAATATTCAATAATATGCAGAATAACCCAAAGCAGAAACAAGGGCCGTAGATATTGATTCCATGATTTATCAGAAGCGGATCTGCGACAAGAGTGAAATAAGTCATAATCGCCCACAGAATCATAGGCGGGATAATGATGAGTATCCAACTGGCAAGCGGCAGTTTGCCCGAATACCGTCTCATTATCATATAGTAGCAACAGCATAAGGCGAATACGATAAGGTATTGCAAATTATATTGTAAATATTGACTTGGTGAGTAAGAAGGGAAAAATCGGTTAAAGAGCAGGGCAATCAAGGCGGAACGAGTGTTGTCAATCGATGCTTCCATGCCGATGTAGAAGAACGCGGTAAAAAGGGAGCGGCGCAAATCACCGCAGATGAAGGCAAAGACTACGGTAATAACCGCCCATGAAATTGAGTTGGCGACAATGTTCATTGGCATGAGTATCCAGAAAGCATAAGCCGCCGGCATGGCGATTAAAAGGGTAATGCGCCGCCACGGCGATTCAGGCTTGTGGAGACGGTAAAACAGCACCCACCATGCGGCAATGCTCACCACGGCACGAGTGAGTTCCCATTGGATTTGAGGCTGGTATTGACCCATAAGAGTAGTATAAAAATTACTAATAAAAGTTACAAGATGTACTACTAGCGCTTATAACTTATACCGATTATAATACTCCAATGGAACTCGAAAAGCTGATAATCCCGCGTTTCTTAAATTACGTCCGTTATGATACTGAAAGCGACCGCCATATGGAAAAAACCCCTTCTACGCAGGGACAGTGGGAGTTAGCGAAAATTTTGCGCGATGAGATTTTGGCTCTTGGACTTAAAGATGTAAAAATTACGGAGCATTGTTATGTAATAGCCTGCTTACCGGCAAATACCGAAAAAGAGAGTATTCCTTGTATCGGGTTTCTTTCCCATCTTGATACGGCAAGCGATGTTTCGGGCAAAGACGTTAAGCCCCAATTTGTGCAGAATTATGACGGCGGAAAAATTGAGCTTGCTGACGGTCTTTGCCTTGATCCTGAAAAAGAGCCGGGGCTTGCGGAGCAAAAAGGCAAGGCTATTATTCACAGTGACGGGACTACGCTATTGGGAGCGGATGACAAAGCGGGGATAGCGGAAATTATGACCGCAGTGGAGTACCTTGTTTCCAATCCGCAGATAGAGCATGGGCAGGTTGAGATTATTTTTACTCCCGATGAAGAGACCGGCAAGGGACTGCCTGAATTCCCGCTTGAGGAAATTAAGTCCGCTTTTTGTTACACTGTGGACGGCGGTCCTTTGGGCGAAATTGAAAGCGAGTGTTTTAACGCATGGAAAGCCGACATCGAATTTTACGGCAAAGTGATACATATAGGTCATGCAAGGGGTATACTTGCCAATGCGGCGCTTATGGCGTCAACCTTTGCGACGCTTTTGCCGCGCAGTGAAAGCCCGGAGGCGACCGACGGTTACTACGGTTACTACTGCCCGATGGAAATTAAAGGCGATTTGGAAAAAGCGACTGTCGAAGTTTTTATTCGCGATTTTGAAAGCGGCGGAATTGAGAAGCGTATCATGGCTCTGGAAGTTTTTGCGCAAACGGTAAAAACCCAATTTCCGGGCGGGGAAGTAATTGTTAAAACTCAGCCTCAATACTATAATATGAAGTCGAAGATAGATGAAAAACCTGAAGCGCTTGAAAGGCTTAAACAGGCGGCGCATGACGCGGGAGTTGAATGGCATCTAAAGCCTGTAAGGGGAGGGACGGACGGTTCAAGGCTGGCGGAGCTGGGTATTCCCGCGCCGAATATTTTTACGGGTGGGCGTAATTTTCACAGCCGTCTGGAATGGGTCAGCGTGAGTGAGATGTGCGCTGCCTGTAAGGTAATCATCGAATTAATAAAGGGAACTGCCGCAGCAGAAAAAAGTTTATAAAAATAGGAGTAGAATTTTATGGCGGAAACATTTACATTAACGACATTTTTTAGCGATCATATAAAAAGAGTAGTTAAACAGGCAAAGGCCACAACTTTAATAACTGAAGAAAACGTGTATCAGGAAGGCGACCCAAACATCATGTCTGTCCTTGATGAAATGGTGGAGTTATTACTTTTACCGGGAAGCGGCCTTGACGGGATGAATCACCTTGAAGAACTCTTGGAAAAAGCCAAATCGGGAAAAGCGTGCCTTCTTCTTGTGGAGCATTACAGCAACATGGATCTTTCAATTGTTTCGCTGATGGCGCGAAAGGAAGGCGGAAAGGGCAAGGATATAAACGACGCAATCATCGCCATTGCGGGAATGAAACTAAACGAAGATAATCCCATTGTCGCCGCCTTTGCCGGAGCTTACGATAAAATTGTAATTTATCCAAGCCGCTCTTTGCAGGAATTAGATCCCGAAAAAGACAAGGCGGAAATCGCGCGAGGCAACGCCATTAACCGCGCCGCAATGAAGTCGCTTATCAGGCATAAATACAAGGGAAGAATCATCCTTGTATTCCCATCCGGAACACGTTACCGCCCTTGGGAGCCGAATTCCAAAAAAGGCGTGCGGGAAATCGATTCTTATATCCGCTCTTTTGACTATATGTGTTTTGTCGCCCTTAACGGGGAGCTTCTGCACGTGCAGAAATCCGACATGTTAAATGACGCCATAAGCAAGGATGTTGTTCGCGTAACGGTAGGGCCCGTCACTGACTGCAATGAATTTCGTAACAAGGTGCTGGCACAAACAACTGAAGAAGATAAAAAGCAGGCCGTCGCAAATGAAATAATGAATGAACTTGAAAGAATGCATACTGCCGCAGAAATAGAAAGATTAAAAATTTTAAACAAATAAAGAAATGCGCTCCCTTCGACAAGCTCAGGGAGCACCTTCGACTCGGTGGCTGAGGCCGCTGAGCCTGTCGAAGCGGTCGAAGCCACCGGAGAGCCGCTTACTACTAGTAAGTAATTACCAGTTGCCGCCGCCGCCGCCACCGCGTTCACGGCGTGGTTTATCCATCGCTTCGTTTACACGCAGTTGACGACCGTCAAATTCACGGCCGTTTGTACCCGCGATTGCCGCGGCTGCTTCTTCATCGCTGCCCATTTCGATAAAGCCGAACCCTTTGGAGTTGCCGGTTTCACGATCGAAAATGATCTTGGCAGACGCGACGTTGCCAAATTGTGAAAATAGGTTTTTCAGACCATCCTCGTTAGTGTTGTAGGAGAGGTTACCGACATACAGTTTCTTCGCCATTGAGAAAATTCCTTCGCCCGGAACAAACAGGATCGTAGTTAAGCGATACTGGTTGCTTTTGCGTCCGAGCGGCGCCGGCATCATTCATAACAATGTTTAAAACAGTATTCCAAACCGTGTCATAAACAATACCTGAATTAATTTCTGACTTTGCCAGGAAATTAATCTAGTGGACTTACGTCCAAGTATTCACATCCGCACAAGCGAATGAATTAAATTTCTCCTGTTTTGAAAACAAGAGAAAGTCAATGCATATTTGTTAAGGGAAAAAAAATGAAAGGTAACAGACAAAAACAAAACCCCTAAACCTCGCGGTTTTTTAAAAAATCCGCAAAAACAGTCTCTACTCAATTTCTAAAAATCATCCAACTAATGAAAATATAAACTTCTGGAAAATTAATGTCAATACTTTTTGAAAAAATTTATCCATATAATAATTTTATAGCGGTTTTTATGTTAGAGGCCGATTTTAACCCCTGAATGGGTGTTTCCGGGACAGGGCCTAAAAATGAGCCAAAACCAAGAGCCCCGGCGGTTTTTACCCGGCTGGAAAGGCGGTGTATGGGCCGAATTTCCCCGGTTAGGGAAAGCTCACCCGCAATTGCCAAATCCGCAGGCAGGGCAAGCCCCGTCCGCGCCGAATATAACGCGCAGGCAAGGGCCAATTCCACTCCTACCTCGGTTATTCGGATACCCCCAGCCGCATTTACATACAAATCCTGATCCGACAGCCTTAACCCCGATTTTCCCTGCAAACTCAAGTGTTTTTCCAAAGCGGCGGAAATGCGCGAAACCCTGCCTGAATCGATTTTATCTGAAAAAACACGGCTGATTGTCCCTTTGGCGGGAATGGTAAGAGCCTGAATTTCCACAAGTATCGTCCTTGTCCCCTCAAGAACCGCCGCCGTCGCCACACCGGGAGGCAGTTCCCCTTCTCTCCTTACCAAAAACATACGCCCCGTATCTTCTACCGGAGTAAGCCCACGCTCCCCCATCGTAAAAATACCGATTTCATCCGTAGAACCAAACCGATTTTTTGCCGCTCTTAAAAAACGGCAGTCGGCGTTTCCGTTTAAACCGGCGGTCTTATCGTTCTCCTCAAAATAAAGAACGGTGTCCACCATGTGTTCAAGCGTTTTTGGACCGGAGATAAACCCCTCTTTTGTAACATGCGCCGTTAACAACAAAGCAGCGTCATGCTCTTTCGCCCACGAGATTAATTCAAAAGTGCAGAATTTCATTTGGGTTACTCCGCCCGGCGCGGAATCCGCCTGCTCTGAATAAAGCGTCTGGGTGGAGTCCACCAAGACAAGGACTGGTTTAACTTTATTTAAGACGGTTTCAATTTCCTCAAGGTTTCCGGAGCAGAGAATTTCAATGCGCTCCATAACACTTTTATCCGCGCTTAAGCCAAGCCTATCCGCCCTGAGCCGTAACTGTCCCGCGGACTCCTCGCCGGAAACGTATAAAACGCGCCCCTTTGTTAAAGCTGCGGCGGCGGTTTGCAAAAGCAATGTTGACTTGCCTATTCCCGGCTCCCCACCGACAAGAATGGCGGAACGTTTCATAATGCCGCCGCCAAGTACGCGGTCAAGCTCTCCGATACCGCTACCAATTCGGCTGCCTTCCATTGGGTCCACCGCAGAAAGCGGCATAGTTTGCGCCACCCCACCGTCTTTCCCAGCCACATTACGTCTATTTAAATTTTCATTTTTTAACACAGTTTCAACAAGCGTATTCCACTCACCACACTCAGGACACCTCCCCAGCCACTTAACTTCCTCGTGCCCACAAGAAGAACACCTATAAACAACACCCTTCTCTTTCTTCACAAAAAATCCCCGCCCCCTCTATCTTCTCTTTTCTCTCTTCTCTCTTCTCTTTTCACTCTTCACTTTTCACTTTTCTCTTTCCTCTCCTCACTGCTCATTGCTCATTTCTTCTCTCATCCCTTCTCCCTCATCCCTCCTCCCTTCTCCCTCTTCCCTTCTCCCTTCTCTTCTCCCTCTTCCCTCTTCCCTCTTCATTGCTCATTGCTCATTGCTAATTGCTCACTGCTCACTGCTCATTTCTTCCCTGTTATCCGAATCCCCACTCCAAACCGCCATCCGTCAATAGTAGAAAAGTTTTCACCTGTCCACGTCTTGTAAACCGGAAACCATGCGCGTAAATCAAAACCGAGCAAGAATTTTTCGTTAATTGGGAAATCCATTCCTATTCCGGCTACGGGCATAAACCAGCGGGCGTCGCTCCAAAAATAGTCACGGATAGCGTCCGTCTGTAATTGCGCGTCCGTTTTAATATCGCCTGTAAAATCTGAAGAATGATTTAACCCTAATGCCAAAATGACGATACGCAAATCAGCCGCAGGACCGGCGTAGACGCGGAAAGCCGTACCTTTATCGCCAAGAGGAAAATTTCCCGTAAACTGAATGGCGGTGATAAAACCTATAACAAGCGCGGAACGGTTTTCGGGGTTACACGCCATAGGATAGCCAAGCGTGGAATTGTATTCATAATTTGTCAAATAAATATCCTCAGTGAATTCAAGTCTTAGAGGGCCGACAAGCTGTAATGACAATACCCCGCCCAGCGAAGGAAGAATTGGAGCGGGATCTGAGCTAACGCCGTTATCGGCGGGAAAATAGAAAATGTTTCCCGTTATTGACCACTGCAAAATATCTCCAAAAATTGAATTTACGGGAATGAGTATAAGGAAGAATAAAGACAATACCGCCACTTGTTTTAAGCGCGGTAAAAAACCAAACATATTCCTAATATATCTTAAAAAAACTATCCGGGCAATGGAATTATGGTATAATGCTAAACATGGAAAAAACAGAAACCGCCGTCGCATTGTGCGCGGTAGGAGCCGAAAAAGTAGTATCAAATGAATTGCGAAAATTGGCGGATAAGGACGGTAATGGATATTCGTGTTTAAAGATAGAAGATTCCCTTTACGGCAGAGTACGGTTTAAGGCTGATAAAAAAGGTTTGTACAAAGCGTTGATCGGTCTTCGCGCCGCCGATAGGGTACTCCTTGAAATCGCCCATTTTAAGGCGACGGATTTTGACGCCCTATTTGAAGGCACCGCCTCGGCGGAATGGGAGCGGCTTGTGCCTAAGGGTATGGGGCTTAAAGTCGCAAAAGTGCGCACAAACCGCTCTCAGTTGAAAGCGGAAACAAGTATACAGGCAATCGTTCATAAGGCGGCGGCGCGGCGTCTTTGCGAGAAATATAAAGTAAGCCGCCTTCCTGAAAAAGTGATGATACGCAAGGGTGAAATCTCCCCCGTAAAAATTGCCGAGGTGCGCGTTTATATAGAAAAGGACATGGTTTCCCTCCTTATAGACTTAAGTGGAGATCCGCTTTTTAAAAGAGGTTACAGGAGCGAAGGCGGCGCCGCGCCGCTGAGGGAGACGACCGCGGCTTCCATATTGCTGTTATCAGGCTGGAAACGCAAGTTTCCGCTTTACGATCCATTCTGCGGTTCGGGCACAATTTTAATAGAAGCCGCAATGTACGCTTGGGATATAGCTCCCGGGTTAGGCAGGCGATTTGCCATTCAGGATATGCCGATAGCGGATTCAGAAATAGAGCGGCAGGTTCGCGAGGAATTTCGCACTAAAATAAATTTAAGCGGCGCGGATGGGGGACGACTTGTCAGAATAGCGGGCAGTGACGAAGATCTGCGCTCAATATCCATCGCGTCATCAAATACCGCGCGTCTGCGGGACATTGCGGAGGGCAGGGAACTTCAGCGCGGTATCCGTAACGCGGATAAATCTTTAGGAATAGATTTAAAAGTACTTCCGATGACGCAGGCGCAATCTCCTTATGAGGATGCGGGTTTTATAATAACAAATCCTCCTTACGGCAAACGGCTTGGAGATCAATCCGCCGCGGAAGAAACCTACAAGAATATGTCGGGGATTGTTAGTCGTTTTCCCGGTTGGAAACTGGCTGTAATAACCGATCATAGCGGATTTGAAAGTTTTTATGGTAAAAAAGCCGATTCATGCCGTGAAATAAGTAATGGCGCAATTCCTTCCTTTTTTTTTCAATATGAGTTATAATAGAATAGTATATGCCATTAAAACGGCAGATACTATTACGGGGAGATGATATGGCAGCACCAGTAGAGCATGATAAAAGGAAGAAAAAGATTCTGGAAAAGGCCCTTGCCGTTTTCATGGACGAGGGGTTTGAAAACGCTACTTATCAAAAGATAGCGGATAAGTGCGGGATTACAAGGACAATACTGTATCTCTATTTTAAAAATAAGAAAGAGATTTTTGGCTACAGTATTAAGCAACTTTTATTAAGCGTTGAAGAACACATTAATTCAATTCGTGCCGACAATTCTTTAAGTTACCCGGATAAAATTATCAAAGTGCTTTTTGCCGTTTTTAAATTAGCGGAACAAAACCGTCAGCTTCTGTCCGTTGTTCTTGATTATCTTTTGCATGTTTCAAGAAAAGATATTAGCCCGCAAGCGAGGGTGCGGCGTAGAACTTTAAAACTTCAACATGTTTTATTGACAATTGTGATTGACGGCGTAAAATCGGGAGAGCTTAAAAATACCAATATTAAAAAGACAAAAAATTATCTTTACAGTTTTATAGAATCCGCTATTTTTCAATTGGCTGTTTTAAAATGTGAAAATTTAACCGGGTTAAAAGAAACGGCTGTTTTTGCCGTAGAGCAATTAAAAGCATAAGGCTTATGCCAAAGCGCAGGTAATATTTTATGGATACCGGTCAGACAGTCTACATTCTAAGTCAGCTTATCCTTGGAGCGGGGGCCGCTTTCTTGGCTATTTTACTCTGGCCAAAAATCAGAGACCCCGCATGGATGCTGGTTATTTTTGGCGTAATTATCGCTTATATTGAAACCGTATATTCGATTTTAAAAATATTTGGAATCGCGGGACAAGAGTTAATAATATTTGGATCAATTCCCATGTTTTCGCTGATACTTCCTTCCGTACGGATGATTTTCTTTATCATCGCGTTTACAATAATGGTTTACAAACAATCCAAGAATGACTAACCTTAATTGTGAGAAAGAAGAATTCCTAACCAAACAATTAATTACATATATTGGCAATAAACGGGCTTTATTGGGTTTAATAGGGGACGGAATTAAAAAGGTGCAAAATAGACTGCACAAAAATAAATTAAGAATGTTCGACGTGTTCAGCGGTTCGGGCATTGTGGCAAGGTACTTTAAAAAATTTTCCGAGCTGCTTATTGTCAATGATTTGGAAAAATATTCCACGTTAATAAATGAATGTTATTTATCCAATGAAAATGAATTAAACTTTTCTTTATTGCGCGAATGCTACGATGAAGTCATAAAAAATATTGATAAGCGTCCGATAAAAGGCATTATTTCCGAGTTATATGCCCCAAGCGACGATAAAAATATAATGCCGGACGAGCGTGTTTTTTATACGGCGCGAAACGCGACGTATATCGACACCGCCAGACAATTAATCGGGAAATTGCCCCAGGAAATACAAAAATATTTTTTAGCTCCCCTGTTGTCGGAGGCGTCAATTCACGCGAATACGTCCGGCGTTTTTAAAGGTTTCTATAAAAACAAAGAGACGGGTATTGGTCAATTTGGCGGGAAAAATCAGGACGCGCTATTCAGAATAACCGGCGATATAGAATTGCCGTTTCCGATATTCAGTAATTTTTGCTGTGATACTATTGTCTGCAATGGGGATTCAAATGAAATAATAAAAGAAATGCCGGAGGTGGACATCGCATATTTAGACCCGCCTTACAACCAACATCCTTACGGTTCAAATTATTTCATGTTGAATTTGATACTGGACTATGCTTATCCCGAAAATATAAGCAAAATATCGGGCATACCGGAAGCTTGGAATCGTTCTGATTATAATAAGGAAAACCGCGCCTTAAAAGCGTTAACGTATCTTGTTGAGAATATAAAGGCAAAATATGTAATAATATCATTTAATTCCGAAGGATTTATTAATACCGAAGAAATGAAAAACATGTTAGAGAAAACGGGTAGACTTGAAGTATTGGAAAAAAAGTATAATACTTTCAGGGGGAGCAGGAATTTAAAGACAAGGGAAATTCATGTAAAGGAATATTTATATTTGTTAGAGAAATGATTTATTTTTGGAGGAGAAAATGAAATCTGTAATTTTAGGACTTATTATTATTGCAATCGCGGCTTTTGCCGTATTACCGCCTGAGGCGTTCGGTTTTGGACTTGGCTGGGGAAATGACGTACTATCTTTCCTACGCGGCGGCCTTCCCGTCATAGCGGTTTTAATCGGCCTAATCGCTATTTTTATAGGTATTGCAGATGTGAAAGATCGCATTGAAGCTAAGAGAGAAGAGAAAATAATATAAGGGAGAAAGGAAGAAAGGGAAGAGGGAAGAAAGGGAAGAGGGAGAAGGGAGAAGGGAGAAGGGCAACATGCGGAGAGGGAGAAACAACGCTGAGATTGCGGACAGAGACTTCTCGCTTTGTGTGTTGTCAATACGCTATGCTCGCTAACAGCAACCCTTTTCCCTCCTCCCTCCTCCCTTTTTTCTACCTTTTCCCTTTTTTTATTCGCGGTTAAATTTAAATTTTTAATATACAGTATTTAAGAGACAAAAAACACTGTGCCTTTTTGCTCTCCTGCTGCTAGCGTTTCTAGGCTGCGGGGTTTGCCGCCGTTTGCTAAAATTGCGGGGATACCGTAACTTAGAGACAGTTTGGCGGCGTCCAGTTTGGTGGCGATGCCGCCGGTGCCAAAATCGTTTGTCGCGCCGATACTGATGTTTTTTTGGAGCGCGTCAATGTCATGCACTTCCTCGACAAGTACGGCGTCGTTATGTTCTTTTGGGTTTTTGTCGTATAGCCCGTCAATATCGCTGAAAAGAATTAATAGGTCGGCGCTCCATAGAATTGCCGATTGCGCGGCAAGCGTGTCATTGTCGCCGATTTTTATTTCTTCCACGGAGACGGTATCGTTCTCGTTGATGATGGGGATAATACCCTCATCTACCAGAGTAAAGAGCGTATTGCGCATGTTCAATGTTCTGATTGAGTCGTTAAAATCTTCGCGGGTTAAAAGTATTTGCGCGATGTGCAATCCGTTTTGTTCAAATGCGCGACTCCACGCCCCCATAAGCTCAACCTGTCCGACCGCGCATAACGCCTGCCTGTAGTGAATGTCTTTTTTTCGCGCCCATTTGTCCATCGTGGAAAGCCCGGCTACCTGCGCGCCCGAGGAGACAACAACAACCTGCTTGCCCTTTTTCATGAGCGCGGAAACCTGCTGCGCAAACTCAGAGAGAAACTGCGAATTTATTTTTCCATCACTACCGGCTAGGGTGTTTGAACCAATTTTGATAATTATTTTTCGCGCGTCAGCTATAAGTTCAGAAATCATTTTAACTCCGTATTTGCCCGTTGCCGTTGATAAGGTACTTTATTGTCGTGAGCGCTTCAAGCCCCATCGGCCCCCTTACATGGAATTTCTGAGTACTGATTCCAAGTTCCGCGCCAAAACCAAATTGTCCGCCGTCCGTAAAGCGCGTTGACGCGTTGACATACACGCAAGCCGCGTCCACTCTTAAGCGAAACTCATTCACGGACTTTAAATCGTTGGTGAGAATCGCTTCCGAATGTTTTGTCCCGTAGCGGTTAATGTGGGCAATTGCCTCCTCACAGGAGGAAACCGTCTTTACCGCCAGAATGAAATCAAGAAATTCGGTCGCCCAGTCTTCCTCAACAGCGTCTTTAATCACAAGAGCGGTGGGCGGGGCGCCGATTGCGGTTTTTGCCGCGCCGTCACAGCGCAACTCGCATTTTCCGGCAAGCGCGGCTGCCATTTTTGGCATAAGCGCGGCAAGAGCGTCTTTGTGCACAAGTATTGTTTCCACCGCGTTACACGCGCCGGGTTTTTGCAGTTTTGCGTTGGCGATAATTTCTACCGCGTTGTTCATATCCGCGCTTGGCTCGACATAAATGTGGCAGTTACCCTCCCCTGTTTCGATAACGGGAATACGCGCATTTTCTACAACTCGGCGGATCAATTCATGACCTCCTCTCGGAAGAACTACATCAATATAACCTCGGGCTTTCAGTATCTCATCAATTTCGTCCCTGTTGCCGGATTCCGCAAGAGCGACTGCGTCCGCTACTCCGCCGCCGCTTTCAAGCCCCGTCTTGATAGCCTTAACCAGCGCTTTGTTGGATTGAAGCGCGGAAGAAGAGCCACGTAAGAGTATTGAGCAGCCGGCTTTATACGCAAGGGCGGCGCAATCCGCCGTAACATTGGGACGCGATTCATAAATAATGGCGGCAACGCCGAGTGGCACGGTAACTTTATCAATTTGCAATCCGTTGGGAAGAGTCCAACCCGCCTGCACTTTACCAATAGGGTCTTCCTGTCTTATGACGATTTCAATCCCTTCGATAATACCGTCTATCCGTTTGTCGTTAAGAAGCAGGCGGTCAACAAGACTCTCTTTCATGCCGCCGTTTCGCGCCTGTTCCACATCGTGCGAATTTGCTTCCAGAATTGCAGCTCTGTCCTTGTTAATCGCGGCGGCTGCGGCGGCAAGAGCCTTGTCCTTACTTGCGCGGCTCTGTGCAGAAAGTTTTACCTGCGCCTGTTTAAGAGAAGTAAAAATAGTGTTTAATGAGTTAGCCATAAAAAGATAGTATCATAAAAAGAAATTAAATGATATAGAGACTTACCGCACAACCCCAGGTCTGAAAAGGGCGGCGTTCAACAGTCTTGACCTACATTAAAAAGATGATTATTCTTAATATATGAATGAATATGTAATTCTGTTAACTTGGGACGATGAGGCTTCCGTGTGGATTGCGGTAAATGACGATATACCCATTGCCCTTGAGTCCGAATCTCTTGATACGCTTATTGAGCGTGTCAGAAAAGCTACACCTGAATTACTTGAACTTAATAAAAAAAAGCATACCAATATAACGCTTCATTTTTCAATGGAATACGAAAAAGTGGTTGCATAGGAATGGCTGAATACGAAAAGAAAGTCCGTAAAAAATTGGCAGAAAACGGATGTTACTTGAAGCGTCGCGGAAAAGGCGACCATGATATTTGGTTCAGTCCTTTGTCAAATCAAAGTTTTCCTGTGGATGGCAAAATAAAATCCAGACATCTCGCTAATACAGTAATGAAACAAGCGGGTATTGTCCATCGTTTTTAAATTTTACCGCACAACCCCAGGTCTGAAAAGAGCGGCGTTCAGCGCTCCACATCTGCAGCCTTCAGTAATCGCTTCGCGAAAGTTCACTCCTTCTTCAAGGGCGGTGGCAAGTCCTGCCGTAAATGCGTCTCCGCAGCCGGTGGAGTTTACCGCTTTTACAGGCTGGACTTCAATTTCAAAAAACTCATTCGTATCCGCCGCGATAATTTTCCGGCTGCCATTGGTAAGAATGATATGGCAGTTGTGTTTTTGCGCCATGTCCAGTACTGCGGATTTTATTCGTTCTTTTGCAAAACCATCTATCGATATTAATTCGTTGTTTATGATTAACTCAGGCGCAAAATCAACGGCAAATTCAAAAAGATTCGGCTTCACTATATCAGGCTCATATTCTAAACTATCCGTTAAATCCTTTCCTTTTATATCAAGAATAATTTTTAATCCCTTCTTTTTTGCCTTTTTTGTCATGGTGGGAATTATCGCATCGGAAAAACCCGCCGCTTTTGTGCCGGAAATTATTACACAGCTTAAATTCGGGGTGTGTATAAGAAGCTCATTAAATTTTTTTAGTAATCGTCCCTCAGCTCCGCCATAGACAGGTTCAGATTCTTCGATTAATTCCGTAACAGCACCGTCCGTATCGGAAAGCAATGTATAACAAAAACGGATTTGGCTTAAGCTTTCCACCCATTCCACGGAAAGATCGTCTTTTTCACAGAGCGAAAGAAACAGCGGACGTAAGCCGCCGCCAAGCTGCGTAAGATGCACAGCCCTTTTCCCAAGTTGAGTTAAAACACGGGTAACATTGATCCCCTTGCCACTCACGTCAAGGTGATGGACTCCTGTCCTGTTCACAGTCCCCGGATATATTGAAGGAAAGCACAGAGTTTTTTGCAAAGTTGGATTTAAACATACGGTTAAAAATGACATCGTTTATTTAGTTCGTTTATACGCCTTAATTTCCTGACGGATACGCGCAGAAAGTTCCGCTCTTGGTACGCGAACTTGCTCCATTGAATCGCGGAAGCGAAGGGTTACGGTGCCGTCTTCTTTGGACTGGTAGTCCACGGTGACGCAGAAGGGAGTGCCCGCTTCATCTTGTCTGCGGTAGCGGCGGCCAATCGCGCCCGATTGATCGTAATCGGTGGCGTAGTCTTCTTTCAGCTCTGCGCGAATGTCTTGCGCCAGTTCCGCAAGACCGTCTTTTTTCATCAATGGAAGAATGGCGACGGTAACCGGCGCAAGATCGGGATGGAAGCGAAGGACGGTTCTCCAATCGTCTTCGTTGCCTTTTTCGGCGACCTGCTCCTCGTCGTAAGCGTCGCAAAAAACCATCAATAGGTTGCGCGTTAGCCCTGCGGAAGTTTCAATAATGTAGGGAATGTAACGCTCGTTGTTGTTGTCCTGATCGATGTACTGTAAATCTTTGCCGGAGAATTGGGTGTGCCGTCCAAGATCGTAATCTGTCCTGTTGTGAACGCCTTCAAGCTCGCGCCAGCCCATCGGGAACAGGTACTCGATATCGTAAGCGTCTTTCGCATAGTGCGCAAGCTCGTCCGGACCGTGCTGATGCCAGCGGAGATGATCCATTTTAATGCCGAGTTTTTCATAGTATGCCCAGCGTTGCTTGCGCCATTCGGCAAACCATTCTTCGTCAGTGCCGGGTTTTACAAAGTACTGCATTTCCATTT
>Ga0268262_10002975_pt1 | contig 18894 bp, 18 predicted proteins | sample TergutNc150P3_FD_190354 | JGI IMG/M metagenome (GOLD analysis project Ga0268262, IMG submission 190354) | Nasutitermes corniger P3 segment gut microbial community from laboratory colony in Florida, USA - Nc150 P3 (SPAdes) (version 2) | ecosystem: Host-associated > Arthropoda: Insects >...
TAGGCGTGCCTTCCGCTCGTAATAAAATTATTCTTGCTCTTTGCACTATCTGCGCCTGCATTGTTCTTGTGCGTACAAGCGATTCTAAATAAGCCCTGTCGTTTTCGGATATTTCTATAATGCCCAGCTTTGCCATAATCAAATTCCCTCCCCCGGATTATTTATGGATAATTTGATTATATCATCCTTTATGAATATAGTCCTCTTGTTTTGAAAATATTATACTAGCATCTATGGCACTTTCCGTGTCCGCCCCGTCCGGCAGTTTTAACAAACGGGAAATGAGGAACGGAGAAAATCAGGAGAGAGGGGTTTGGAGGAAAATTGAGAAAGATTAATCGTGCGGCGGTTTTCATTGCCGTTTTTGCCGTGTTAATGGCCTACGCAAGCGTTCCTACGGCTTTTGGAGCGGATGACGCTCTTGACTCGGCTATTCGGGAATTATCGGACTATCTCAACAGAAGAATACCGAAGGGCAGCAAACTGATATTCCTTAACGTCAAAAGCGACTGGCCCGCTTTTTCAGAGTACATACTTGACTGCCTTCAGGAGAACGCGGTAAACGGCGGAGTGTTTACCGTGGTAGACCGCCAGCAGATTGACGCTATCCGGTCGGAACTCAATTTCCAGTGGTCGGGGGAAGTGAGCGATAAATCGGCGCAGGAAATCGGGCAGATGTTCGGAGCGCAGACCATCGTATCCGGTTTGGTAACTAAAGTCGGCCCGGATTACCGCATTCAGGTACGGGCAATAGCGGTACAGACCGCCGCCGTGCAGGGACTGACCACCAAGAACGTCAGCAGCAAAGGGCCTTTTGTTACGGCGCTGACGGCCGCTCCCCCCGCCGCGCCCAAGCCTGACCCCAATGCCTCGGCTGGCTATTACAACCGAGGCCAGGCATATTTACAAAATAAGGACTATGACCGCGCAATCGCGGAGTTTAACCAGTCGTTGCGCCTTGACCCCAATAACCTGGTTTCCTATAGCGGCCGGGGCGTTGCATATACAAGCAAGGGGGACTATGACCGCGCAATCGCGGACTTTAACCAGGCGCTGCGCCTTGACCCCAATAACGAGTATTTATATGCCATGCGGGGCGTGGCGTATTTTGCGAAAAAAGACTTTGAGCGGGCAATCGCGGACTGTGAAACCGCGCTACGGATTGATCCGAACAATGCCCTTGCCAATCAGGTAATAGAACAAGCCCGGCAGTTTCACCAAATGAGGAGTGAAAGAAATTAGGAATTCCTAATTTCTTTATTTAAGGAGGCAATTATGGAACAGGAAACTAAATTAACTTTTCCCGCAAGATTCAATTTATTTGACATGGTATCAGTAAAACCGTACAAAAGCAGCCCTGAATACAACGAGGCAAACCGGAGGTTTCAAATTGCGGCAAAAGCCCAAAAAACGGCAAAACTGGTTGTAAATATAATTTTGTGGCTTGCGTTAGCGGCATTTTTGCTTTATTTATATTTTACAGGGCATACATTTTTGGTTTGGGTCGCCGGTATTGTAGGCGCGATTATCTGCGGTATTATCAGCTCGGCCAATTCCCCGGGTAACGTTTCTACAGATCTTAGTACGTTAAAAGAAGATGAGGAAACATGTAAAAAAATCATCGATGAATTAAGGAGCAACCTTTTTACCGAATCAAGGTATATTTATTCCTGGCGTAAAGCTCTTATTTATAATAACAGCGGATTTGCCTATATGTCATTTGACGAGGCGCTGCTGGTTATATATAACCGTTGTAATCTAAAAGAGATTAGATGGTATGAAGTTGAAGGCCGCAGTTATGGCGATCAATATGATTTTGTTCAGCATGGAAATTCCGTATCTATGGTATACAAGGGAATGGGATATAATAAAGAAACCCGTATAGAAGTATATACGGATTACATGGAATACCCCGTTATTAAATTTAATGTTCCCGCTACCAATGATTTTATTGAACAAATCAAGATTGCCGGCTCTATTTTAAGTTAAAGGGAACGGAACATAAAAACCAAGAGATCTTTGGAGATTGATTTTACGAAGATCAGCATATTGAAAAGTAAGTGCTGTTGCCCCGGTTCCCGGTCCCTTGTTATCTGAGCATTAATAGCGCATAATTTTAAGGATGGAGACTAATACATTGGATACGGAAGGCCGAATAAATAATTTAAACTCGACAGTAAACAAGATTGAAACTTTAGAAGCGGAGATAGAGGTCGAGAAACTGATTGCGAAAGAGGAGATCGGCGGTATTTTTAAGGAAATAGAACGCCTTCAGCTTGACACCGAAAACAAAAACCGCTTTACCGAAATAGAAAAATGTTATGCGAATATAGAGTATTTCCTGGAAAAAGCATATTTTCCGGATCTTTCAATGACGCTGAATAATTTGGCTAATCTGCAGGCAGGTACCGGCCGTTATAAAGAAGCCGAAGCCAATTATTCTGAAGCGCTGGAAATCAGGCGAAAACTGGCTGAAACCAATCCCGGGGTATATTTGCCGCGTCAGGCGGAGACGATGTATAATTTGGCTGTTTTGCAAGTAAATACTGGCCGTTATGAAGAAGCCGAGGGCACCTATACCGAAACGCTGGAACTTGTTCCAAAATTGGCGGAAAGCTATCCGGGGACGTATTTGCCATTTCTGACGATGATATTGAATAATTTGGCTGATTTGCAAGCAGGTACCGGCCGTTATAAGGAAGCCGAAGCCAATTATTCTGAAACGCTGAAGATTAGCCGTAAACTGGCAGAAATAAATCCCGAGGAATATTTACCGGATCTGGCAACGCTGCTTATTAATTTGGCTGTTATACAAAACAAAACCGGCAACGAAAAAGACGCCCAAAAAAACTACGCCGAGGCGCTTGAGATCAGAAAGACGCTTGAAGAAAAAAATCCGGAGGACAGGACAAACGCATGAATGAATTTTTACCACGAACCACACGATCCAACACGAACTTGCTGTTAGAAAACCATTTTTAACCTTCAAATTCCATGAAAAAGATGGAACATGAAGGTTTTCCGGCAAATACTAAATAAGAGTTCGTGTGGTTTGTGTGGTTCGTGGTTAATTCTCTTCCAAAACCGTATGTTCATGCGTTTGTCGTGATGACCCAAACAATACCCCTTGACAAAACAATAACAATGCCCTATTATCTGTAATGTAGCCTCAAATCCCAAAACTTATGGCCGGGCTTGTTAAGCCTATGCGACGCCCGAGGCACTATCTTATTAAGGAACCTCAACCGAGCCCGTAGGGCGGAGGTTCCCCTCTTGATAGCTCTCATTAAATTGAGAGGACACTTTAATTTTTCCCCAAAAAGACGATAGCCGTTTTGCTGTTCAGGGCGGTGCTGTATCGTAAAAGGGGACTTATGTCAAATTAAAGTGTTTGTCATGTTTTGGGGTGAAATCAATGATATATTTTACGGCAGATACCCATTTTTGTCATAGCGGAATCATTGGCAGTTGCAAGCGGCCTTTTGACAACGCGGACGAAATGAACAGGAGCTTAATTGATAACTGGAATTCCCTTGTAACAGACCGGGATGAAATCTACATACTCGGCGATTTTCTGCACAAGGGAAACGGCAGGGACGCAAACAATATCCTTTCAAAACTCAAAGGCCGCAAATACCTTATCGTGGGGAACCATGAAAAATACCTGGCCGATCCGGAATTCAAACCGGAAGCTTTTGAATGGATAAACTACTATTACGTTTTCAAACATGAAGGCGTTAAAATCGTCCTGTTTCATTACCCCATGCTGTTCTGGGACGGTTCGCATCACGGGAGCATACACCTGTACGGGCATGTGCATAACAGCGGGATTAAGCGCCCGGAATACGGGGAAAAATTGCGGCTGCTCGGGCCGAGAGCCGTTAATGTCGGAGTGGACGTGAACGGCTTTTACCCGGTAAGCGTTGAAGCGATTTTTGAAAAAGCAATGAACAATGAACAATGAGCAATAAAGAATAAGAGGAGAGAGAAGAAAGGCTTTTTTTCTCTCTTCCCTTTTATTTTTTCACTTGTAAAAGGAGGTATTTATGTCAATATTGTTTTCAGGTAATTTTATTTCCAACCATAATAAGGAGCTAAGGCTGATAACTAAAAACGCCGTTATCAAAAGCTACGGGCTGGATAAATATAACTCGGTAAAGTACCATATCATTTTGGGCAACGCCGATTTTATGTGGCCGGGCAATGAAAGCAGAGACAAAGCCAATTACGAGGTATTGGCCCACAGGCCGTTCCCCATACTGTGCGTTATGGGCAACCATGACCCAATCATCGGCATGAAGGACAGACGGGAAACCGATATCGGCATTGGAGAAACTGTGTATCAAATACAGGATAAGCCCTTTGTCGCGTATCTGAAACGGGGGAAGGTTTATACCATTGACGGTTTCAAATTTCTGGTTTTGGGAGGCGCCTTGTCTATTGATAAAAAAATGCGGACACCCGGCGTAACATGGTGGGAAGAGGAATACTGGTCAGAAGAAGAAAAAACAAGCCTGTTCAGGCTGCTTGAGACCGATAACTCTTTTGATTTTGTCATTTCCAATACCGGCCCCTATAAAATGAATCATTATTTATTTGGGAAAGACAACCCTAAATACTTCCGCGATGAGGTGGCGTTTTTAAACGACCAAATTAACGAGAAAATAAAATTTAGTAAATGGCTGTGCTCGCACTGGTTTCGGGACGAGTATCATTATGACGAGAATGAGGAAAAGGCATACCAGTACCTGTACAATAATACGAGAATAATTGAACGGGTCGGAGAGAAGAGAGTGGTGACATACCGTGAAAATGAAACGGTTAAAATATAGTAACGGCTATTTTAACAACCCGGCCTTGATAAAATCGGTAAACTGGCTGTCAATCAGGGTATCTACGCCTTTATGCATCTTCTCTTTCAGTTTCATAAGATTTTGAGTCGGGGTTATTTCTTTTCTGTTCTGGCTGAAGAAATCGGGTATTAACAGTTGGAAACATTCCACGTTAAGCGCGGCTGACAGTTTGGTGATAGTTTTTGCGCTTACCCATTTTCTGCATCCCTCAATGTCGTTTACGGTCTGAACCGACAGGCCGGCTATTTCCGCAAGCCGCTCCTGGGAAATTTCCAGCTTATTGCGCTGGTTCTTGACATTAACTGACAGGATTTTTTGGACTTCTTCGGGGTTTGGCTTCATAAATTCCTTTTCAAATAATATTTTACAGGAAACTATTGACAAGTTGCTATAGATAAGGTATATACTTACTATAAGCGGAATACATGAAATACGGTATTTCCTTAAAAAAGATTCGTATGAATCTTTATTTATGTTCAAGGTAGGTGGAATTTATGGTAAAGAAAATTTTTCTTGCGGCGCTCGTTATCGTAGCGCTGGTCCTGGGGGGCTGCGCCTCGGCTCCCGTGGCAAGGCAGGCGTATCCAAGCGGCACGGAACTGTATCCGGCAGTCTACGGAACAATTTCTGAAATGTTTCCAAGAGCGAGGTATGCGAGTATCGACTTTTACAACAACAGTTATACGATTACAGGTATAACGGGTTACGCGCTTACTACCCCTGTTACCTACGACATGATCATACGGTTAACAAGTTCGGGCGAGATCGACATTTCTTACGCAAACATTTTTATGCAGGACCCCAAAACGAGAATATGGAGCAGATCGGAAGCTTTCGGCCTCTATAATTACAGCAAAGTTTTCAGCGACGTTACGGATAAAATGCTGGCAATAGCAAATGATCGGGAAGCTTTTGCCCGCGCCGAAAAAGCCGCAATGGCGGACATTTTCTTTGTATACGCCATTATGGAAAAACTCACCGATCTGGCGTTTAAGGATTTTATTGAAAAGTACGCAAAAGGCTCCACGTTTGTTCTGGAAGGCCCGGTATCCGATGTGAAAGAGTACGGCAGGCCGGTAAACGGGATCACGTACAAGTACATTGTCACCATGAATAAAAACCTTATTCAAGACGACTCCCTTGCGTCAATTATATCCGGCAAGACTATTTACTGCCGCCTGTACACCAACAGGGACGATGTTATACGTTTAAGCAAAACGTCGGTTATAAAAGTTTCAGCGGCGCTGGTCAGCGCGGCAAGGGGATCGATCGGCAGCGGGTTAGTTTTGGATTTGGCCGCAAGCGAGTAAAGAGTACGCGAACAGCTACGCGCTTTCCCGGGGATTAATCCTCCCCCCGGGGAAGCGCTTTTTTATTTTAGAAGCTCATTAAAAACCAATGTCAACAAGTTAAGAATTTTTATCAACGAATGACACGAATGGACACGAATATTTCAACAGAAATCCGTATTTATTCGTTATAATTCGGGTAATTCGTTGACTCCTTTTTCTTAACTTGTTGACATTGCATTAAAAACGGAAAAACCCTGTTTTTTGACACTTGAACAAACTAAGGTATTTTTTTAAGATATAATGAATAGATGAGGATTTTCCAAACCTGACCGGGTTTTGAAAAAGGCTCAGACTCTATAATAATAAAGGGTAGTTTTATGAAAAGATCATTTTTGGGGATTTGCGGAATTTTCTGTATATTTCTGGGGCTGTTTACGGCAGGCCCGCTTTTCGCTCAGAAAAAAATCATAATTAAGGTAGCTTCCCCGGTTCCGGAAAACACGCCCTGGGGGCAATGCCTGGTCCAGATTGCCAATGAATGGAGAAGGATCACAAACGGCGAAGTGGACATGCTTATCTACCACAACGGCGTAGCGGGCACTGAAAAAGACGTTGTCCGCAGCCTCAGGTTAAACCAAATACAGGTGGCGGTTCTTTCCACATTCGGGATGTATGAAATCAGCCCTGAAATTATGACTTTAAGCTGCCCTTTTTTGATACGCGACGACGACGAACTTGACGCGGTGCTTATGGGGCTTAAAGAAGAGCTGGAACAGAAAATTAACAGCAAAGGGTACTTTACCCTTGCGTGGTCGCGCGTCGGCTGGGTCAAGGTTTTTTCCAAAGGGCCGGTCTTTGTGCCGGATGATTTAAAAAAGCAAAAACTGGGGACTAACGCCGAGCAGGCCGAATTAAACCAGGCTTTTAAAACGATGGGTTTTCAGATGATACCTGTAGCGCGTCACGACATTCTGATCGCCCTGAACAGCGGGATGGCTGACGCCGTGTACGAAAGCCCGATAGCGGTGGGAAGCTCGCAGATCTTCGGCCTTGCAAAGAATATGGCGTCCATCAATATCGCGCCGTTTATGGGCGGCATTATTTTTAACGAACGCGCGTGGAGATCAATACCTGAAAAATATAAGCCGGAATTAATGGCCGCTACCAGAAAAAAAGAAGCGGAGCTTGATCGCGCTGTCAGGGGCCTGGAAGACGACATGATAAAAAAAATGGGGGATTACGGGCTGAAAGTAAACCAGTTAACCCCTCAGCAGGAACAACTGTGGTATGACGAAATCGGGAAGGTAATGCCCGTCCTTGTAGGGACGGCTTTTGATCGCGGCGTGTACAACCGTATTACAGCCATTTTGCAGGACTTCAGAAGCAGGCGGCGGCGCTGATGGAACAAAAACGGTTTTCAGTATTTTCATTTCTTGACCGCGCTGAAAAAATTATCTGTATTGTCAGCCTTGCTTCCCTGGTGTTTATTGCCGCCGGGGAGGCCGTAGCGCGGCTTTTCAGGACAGGGATACCGGCGTCCAACGTGCTGTTGATCCATATACTTCTTTTCCTCGGCCTCTTTTCCGGAATGTACACGGCGCGGACAAACGAACATTTGTCAATAGCGTTAATACAATACGTCAGGAATGAAAAATACAGGCGGATTATCGAGAGAATTACCGGTTTTCTCACGGTTTTTATCTGCGTAATAATCGCCTGGTCTTCCGTTTCATTTGTTAAAATAGCGATAGAGCCGAAACTTATCGGCTTTATACCGAACATAGTTTTCGCCGCCGCGATGCCGCTCGCCTATGCGGTAATGGCCGTCCGCTTCGCCGTGAGGCTCCCGTCAAAAAGCCGCGCCCTTCCGGTACTGGCAATTGCGTTAGGCTGCCTGGCTTCCTTTACCGCCGTCGCTAAATTAATTTGGGGCATTGACACTCCCGATCTTATATTTAACCTCACCGGAACTCTATGCGACATGCTGTATCTTTTTAAAATCCCCCTTATAATTCTGTTAATAACGGCGGCTTTATTGGGCGCTCCCATTTTTATGATAATCGCGGGTATCGCGCTGGTGATCATCCAGTCCGCAGGGGGGGAACCGGAGACCGTCAATAACTCCGTCTTTTCCGCGCTTACCGACAGCAATATAATCGCCATACCTTTATTTACGCTTACCGGTTTTTTCCTTTCGGAGAGCAGGGCAGGGGAGCGGCTGGTATACAGTTTCCGCAGTTTATTTAGCTGGCTTCCCGGCGGGATTATTATCGCCACGGTAATAATCTGCGCCTTCTTCACTTCGTTTACCGGCGCGTCGGGGGTTACTATCCTTGCCCTCGGCGGGATACTCTTTACCGTCCTGAGCGGGAAGTCGTCTTACCCCGAACGTTTCTCCATCGGTTTACTGACTTCGGCGGGCGGCATCGGCCTGCTGTTCCCTCCGAGCTTGCCCATTATTCTCGCGGGGGCCAACACAAGAACAAATATCATTCACATGTTTCTGGGCGCTTTAATACCGGGGGTTATTCTGGTTATCGCGATGATAATCGCCGGGATAGTTATATCAAATAAAACAAAAATTCCCGTGGAACCGTTTAACCTGCGTAACGCCGTTTCCTCGCTTAAAACATCAGCCTGGGAAATACTGCTTCCGATTTTTCTTATTGCCGGGTATTTTTCAGGGATATTTTCCCTTATCGAAATCGGCGCTATTTCCGTTGTCTATGTGTTTATCGCCGAGGTGCTGATCCACAAGGATATAAAATTTTCAGATATTTCCAAAGTGTTTTATAAAGCCCTGCCTATTATCGGGGGGGTGTTAAGCATTGTCGCTATGGCAAAAGCTTTGTCCTACGCCATTGTCGATACGCAGGCTCCTGAAAATTTCGCCCGCTGGATGAGCGGCGCGATAGAATCCAAATATGTCTTCCTGCTCTTTTTGAATCTCGCCCTTCTTGTGGTCGGCTGTTTAATGGACATTTTTTCCGCCATACTGGTAGTCCTTCCGCTGGTGGCCCCGCTGGGGGCGGTATACGGGATTGACCCCGTGCATCTGGGCATTATCTTTATTATGAATCTGGAAGTCGGTTTTATTACCCCCCCTGTGGGGCTTAACCTCTTCCTTGCAAGCTACCGCTTTAACAAGCCTTTTCTGGAAGTGTGCCGTTATGTGCTGCCGTTCATGATTATCCAGTTGGTTGTAGTGGCGCTTGTTACATACGTTCCGTTTTTGTCAACATTTTTACCGGGGGTTTTCTGATGGAAAAGATGGAGCCGGCGGAACCGGCGGAACCGTATGTCCCGCAATTAAATCTTACATACCCTGACAAGCCCGACGAGCACATGGTGGAGCTTGTGGTGACCCGGAATATAGCGGTTGATGATAAATACCCTTTTTTGGACAAATCGTTCAAATTCAGGTTTGTGCGGGCATGGATGTATCTCGGCATTTATACCCTGGTTTTTCTGGTAAGCCCGATCCGCTACGGGTTAAAAATCCAGGGTAGGGAAATCTTGCGTAAATACAAAAAGCTGCTTGCAAACGGCGCGATGACCGTTTCCAACCACGTCCACCGCTGGGATCTTTTGTTTGTTTTGCAGGCGGTACGTCACCGCTCAATCTATATCCCTGTTTTTAAGGACAATTTAAACGGCCCCGATTCCAGGCTTATCCAGCTTGTGGGGGGCGTTCCGGTTCCTGATACCGTACATCTTATAAAAAAATTTAACGAAGCTTTTGACGAGATTCACAAAAAGAAAAAATGGATTCACGCTTTTCCCGAAAGCACCCGGTTCAATTACTTCCAGCCTATACGCCCTTTCAAGAAAGGCGTTTTTACAATGGCGTACCGCTACAATCTGCCTGTGCTTCCTTTGGCGATTTCCTACCGCAAACCTGTTTTCCCCTATACTATACTCAACTGGCTGCGTTCGCGCGCGGGCAATGAAAAGCTTCCCATGATCACCATACGCATAGGCGAACCCCTGCTGTTTGATGAAAGCCTCGGGAGAAAAGAAGCCGTACAAAAGATGCGTAAAGACTGCCACGAAGCGGTAGTGCGGCTTGCGGGCATCAGCAAGAACAAGTATCCGGCGGAAGGAGACTGAATAATGAAACGAGTAATAGACGTCCCCCGGCGAAAGCTGGTTATCTTCTATCGGATCATTGTCGTAGTGATGTTGCTGCTGGTCGCGCTGCTGATAGCGGGCAGCCTTTACGGGCTTGCCCGTTCGCAGGATTCCGGGCCGCTGTTCCGCATAGGCGGCGGTGCCGTCAGAGACGGCATTAGAGGCGGAATTAGAGACGGCAATGGCGGGACAGGCAGGGGAGGGCAGGGCGGCGACTCTGACGGCGCGGGAGCTTACCATGTTTTTTCAGGCATCGGCACGCTGAGGATACAAAACGAGGGCAAAGCCTCAGGGAAGGCGGGACAGCAAGCGGCGGCGGCGGTTATTATAGTCTCAATCAGCTTTCCCTATAAGGCGGACGACCGCCCTTTTACAGAGGAACTTGCGTCGCACCTCGGCGAATTCCGTTCCATCGCAATAAACTATTTTGCCGGTTTGCCCAGGGACAGGCTTTCCAGGCTGGATGAGGAACAGGCAAAAGCGGACATCCTCAGGCAGTATAACGCTCTGCTCCGCCTGGGCAGAATAGAGACCCTGTATTTCAGCGATTTGACCATAGTGGATTAATCTTTTCTCTTCCCTTTTCTCTCTTCTATTGTATAATAAAGTATGGTGAATTGGTCTTCCGGAATCCGCAAACTGTTTTACAACCTGGGTTTCTTTGCCCGGACACTGCGGGGAGTCGGCTCTTTTATCAAACTTTGGAATGTTTCGGCGCATATTCTGGTTATGCAGATTTTCTTCACATTTGTACAGGCTTTGGGCATCTGCTCCCTGCTTGCCCTGGGGATCGGGGCGGCTGTCAATATCATCGGTTTTCCCACGCTGGAAAAATTCTCCCAGCAGCAGCTTATATACCCGCTCTTAATCACCATCATAACAACGGAACTGGGGCCGCTCCTTACTGCTTTTGTAGTCATCGCCCGTTCGGCGACGGCTATTGCCACGGAAATCGCCGGAATGGTGATCAACCACGAAATAGAGGCCTATATATCCGTGGGCGTTGACCCTATCGAGCATCTTGCCGTGCCGCGTTTCCTCGGCATGACAATATCGCTGCTGCTCCTGAACATCTACTTTTCCATATTCGGTCTGGGCGGTTCGTTTATCGTCGCCCAGGTGTTCCGTTCCCTGCCTGCGGATTACTATTTCTCCAACCTTCTGATGAGCCTGAAAATGAACGACATATTTATTTTGATGATAAAGAGCGTTTCATTCGGGATGATCATATCCACCGTGGCGATAACCGAGGGGCTTGCCGTCGAGAGGGCCAGCACGGAGGTTCCTGTCGCCGGATTGCGGGCGGTAAGCGTCGCGTTTGCGTACTGCATACTGTTGAATATTTTACTCTCGGCTATGTATCATGTAGTACTGGCGTAACGGATCGCGGGGGCTTTATGTCTTGCATCATCGAACTTAAAAACGCCGGATATTCGGCGCAAAACAGGAAGCTGGCCAACAGCATATCGTATTGCTTTGAGGAGGGGAAGACCACGGCCCTGGTCGGCCCCTCAGGCTGCGGGAAAAGCACGGTGCTGAAGCTGGCCGCGGGACTCTTCGCCCCGGACGAGGGGGCGGTGCTGTTCAGGGGGAAGGATTTATCGCGCATGAACAAGATCGAAAACCTGGCGTTCAGGAAAGAAGCGGCGGTGGTTTTCCAGGATTCCGCGTTGTGGGCGAACCAGAATCTTTTCCAGATACTGGATCTGCCCCTGAGGGTGCATTTCCCGTTAATGACCAAAAAACAGAGGGAAATAAGGATCGAATCCGTGGTCGCCGAGGTGGGGTATAAAAAAGACCTGGGGATACGCCCGGCGGGGCTTTCCATGGGCGAGCAGAAATTGATCGCTTTCGCAAGGGCGCTTATGTGCCGTCCCGCGCTGCTCTACCTTGACGAATGGACAGAATCGCTTGACGAGACCTCTTCCCAACGTTTGATAGATATGGTAAAAAAATTACAGGACGAAGGGGTTTCGTTTATCCTGGTCAGCCATGACGTGCGGATTGTCCGCGCGCTTGCCGATTTTGTTATAATGATCCTTGACGGGCGGATTTTTATCAGGTTTACCAGGGAACAGATAGAGGGTGACGATTTTTTCGCCACATTCATTGAAAAGGGTATGGAATCATGAAACTGACGATTCGGTATGCTGATCAGATTGTCGGCGCTCTTATCATTATAGCCGTCGGACTTCTGGTCTTTGTGATATTCATGCTGGGATCAAGCCAGCGCTGGTTTATCCGCGACAATAATTATATTACCTATTTCAACTCCGCGTCCGGCCTTAGCCCCAATATGTCCGTCCAGTACAAAGGCTTTACCATCGGGCGCGTTAAATCGATAGATCTGGTTGAAGACAGGGTTGAGGTCCATTTCTCTATTTTCAAGGAATATACGGACAAGGTAAAAAGGGGTTCCCGCGTCGAATTGCTGAGCAGCCCGATCAGCGCCCTTGGGGGGAACCAGTTCCTGTTTCACCCGGGCCGGGGAACTGAAAAAGACCCTCTTGCGCCGGGGACTGTTATTCTTTCTGTTAACTCGCCGTCTTCCGATTTCCAGCTTGACAGCCATCTGGTGTCGGTTCCGTCACGGGATGACGGTATCGGCAATATAATAAACCAGGTCGGCCTTACGCTAAGGAAAGTGAACGAGGCGCTTGGAGGGGAATCCGAGGAAAATAATTTAAAGGCAATAGTGGAAAGCATTGTAGTTTCTCTCGCAGAGATTCAGGGGATAATCATAAAACTGTCAGGCGATATCAGCCCGACAATCTCGAACATCCGCGAGATTTCAGATAAATTTAAGGAGCCGGACAGCTCTGTCATGGCGCTTCTCAGTACGGAAGGGGATATTTACAAGAACCTGGTTAAATCCCTTGAGGCCGCTTCCGGCGCTTTACAGCAGTTGGAAGGGACTACCGGCGACATTCATTCGCAGACCCCGCAGATTGCGGCTTCGCTTGACAAACTGCTCAACGCCCTGAGATCGACAAACCAGGTGCTTGAATCCGTAAAAAACAACCCGTTGATCAGGCGGGGAATTCCAGAGCGGACAGAGACCAGGGCGGGCGGGGCAAGCGTTAGGGAGATGGAATTTTAATTCAGTGAGCAAGGAGCAATGAGCAATGAGCAATTCAAAGAGCAAAGAGCAGGTAGCAGGTAGCAAAGTTAAGATAAGCTTCTCTTGCTTTGCTATTTGCTATTTGCTATTTGCTATTTGTTTTTGTTCTTGTTCTTCGTCGCCCGGGAATTCGGGCGGTATATTTGAAATGAGGAACGCTGCGGAATTGCAGCTTGAACTCGGCAACAGGCAGGCGGATCGGGGCGGGTTTGACACCGCGCTGGTTTTTATTAGCGAGGCGATGCGGCTTGCAGTTATCACGGATGATCCCGGCCTGCTTGTCCGGTCGGGCATTTCCCTGGGCAACGTGCAGTTTTCATTGGGCAACGCGGAAGCCGCCTTTGCGATCTGGAACAGGGCGCTGGAAGAGGCGGCGCTTGCCGGGAACAGGGAGCTTGCCGCCGTTTGCCGCGTCCATATCGCGCGCGGGAAACTGCTTTCCCCCGGCGGCAGAGACGCCGCGCAATCCGTCCGTGACAGTGTAACACGGGATCTGGCGCAGATAAAATCCGACAAACAGTACGCCGCCTTTGCCTGGACAGTGATCGGCCTTGCGGAAAAGGAACTGGGCCGTTATGCTGCGGCGGAAGAGGCTGTCAAACGCGCCCTGGCGATACACGAAAAGGCCCGCAGTCTTGAACTTGCCGCCTACGACTGGTTTATGATAGCCTCTTTCCGTTCTCTTTCAGGCAATTCGCTCGGCGCGTTGAAAGCCCTGGAAAGCGCGATTGAATTCGACCGCCGCACCGAGAATTCCTGGGGCCTTGCAAACGACTGGCAGGCTGTAGGCGACGTGCAAAAAAAGGCCGGCAAGCACGATGCCGCCCGCGCCGCTTACGGACGCGCTGCGGATATTTTCCGCGCAATCGGTAACAGCGAAGCCGCAGAGAAAGCCCTTGCGAGAACAGCGAGCAGTGAGCAATGAGCAAAAATACAATTATATTTAGAAACTAGGGAGGAAACAATGAAAATGAATAAGCAAACCTGTCTTCACTTTCTTCATTCTTCATTTTTATTTTTTATTTTGTTACTGTCCTTCATGTCCTGTAAAAAAGAAGCCTGGAAACCAGGAACGCCCCTGGAAAAAGAAAAAATCAAAATAGGGGTGGTGCATATAACCGATCCTTTCTCCGAGAATTCCGGTTACGCCTACGCCCATCAGACGGGTATAGAAGAAATGAAAAATAACCTGAAGCTGGCGGACAGCCAGGTGCTTTACAAAACCCATGTGGACGATGCCGATTTGATAAGCGTTGAAAACGCCGTCCGGGAACTCATCGCCCAGGGGGCCAATATCATCTTTGCCACAAGCTGGGGTTACATGGACACATGCGAAAAACTGGCGCAGGAATTCCCCTCCGTCGTATTCGCCCACGCCACAGGGTATAAATACAATGACACCAACTTTACCAATTATTTCGGCAGGGTCTATCAGGCGCGTTACCTCTCCGGTATTGCCGCGGGCATGAAAACGAAAACCGGCAAGATCGGTTTTGTCGCCGCATGGGGAACGGAAAACAGCGAGGTAACCGGGGGCCTTAACGCCTTTGCCCTCGGAGTGGAAAAGGCGAACCCCAGGGCGCGGATTCATGTCAAAGTCACCCATAGCTGGTTTGATCCTATGGGAGAGGCTTTTGCGGGCCGCGCCCTTATCGCCGAAGGCTGCGATGTCATTGCCCAGCACTGCGATACGCCCACGCCCCAGATAGAAGCGCAAAAAGCGGGAGTATGGGGTATAGGCTACAACACCGATATGAGCATTGACGCCCCTGCGGCGGTCGTCACTTCGGTGCTGTGGCATTGGAGCGCGTATTACACCGTCCTGGTGCAAAGCGTTATAGACGGCTCTTTTACCACCGCGCCCTGGTTCGGTTCCCTGAAAGACGGCGTTGTCGGCATCGCCCCTCTGAACAAAAATATCGCCGTGGATGAGAAAACCGCCCGTATAATAGAAGAAGAACAACAGCGCATTGAATCAGGGGCCTTTGACGTGTTCAGCGGAGTCATGATAACCAACAAGGGCAAGAGTATTGGCAGGGAGGGAGAGAGCCTGCCCGACGATGAAATCCGTAACGGTATTAACTGGTATTATCGCACGGTTGTCGAATAAAAATGTTTGCCCTGCCGCGTTTTTCATCACGCCAAAATTATCTTCAACTGCTGTTTGTATTCGCAGCCTTCGCGCTGATGGCGGTTACGTCCTATCTTTTTATCGGGCGCATTTTGCAGAACCGCCTTTTAACCGGGGCGAACGAACTGCTTTTTTCCGCGGAAGCGAACGTGAGAGCCGGGCTTTCGGAAGCTGAAACTACCCTCCTTAACTCCTATTACATTGTACAGGGCATGATAGAACGGAACGCCGGCAGGGAGGAGATTCTTGATTATCTGACGGTAACAACCGAATGGATGCGTAAGCGCGAGCAGGGGCTTATGGGTTACAACGGCATTTACGGGTATATCAACGGGGAATTTTTCGACAGCATAGGCATTAACCCCAACGCCGATTATATCCCGCAGACACGGCCCTGGTACCAGGTAGGGATACGGAGCGGCAAATCCGTGGGTTATACCGCGCCCTACAGGGACTCGCGCACCGGGGATATCATTGTGTCCGCCGTCCGTAACATCGACATAAAAAACGGCGACATAGCGGGAATATTGGTCATAGACATTAACATCGACTGGCTGGTGAAATACGCGGGATCTCTGGCTCTGACCCCGGGCGGCTACGGTATGCTCCTCAGCCAGAACATGACTTTCATGGCCTACCCGGATAACGCGTTTATCGGACGCCAGCTCCAGGACTTAGGCGGCGCGTATTCGGAGATAGCCCGGACTCTGCGTTCCGGAGGGCAAGTGTCCGCCGCCAGAATAAAAGATACGGACGGCAGCACGGTAATCGTTTTTTTTAAACATATCTTTAACAACTGGTATGTGGGAATCGTAACCCCCTATTACCGGTTTTACCGCGACCTTCACGCGTCCGCCCGGATACTGGCCGCGCTCGGGATTGTCCTTGCCCTGTCGCTCTGCATTATACTTCTGCGTTTATCAGCCGAGAAAACCCGCGCCAGCGAAGAAAGCAAATCCAAATCGTCGTTCCTTGCCAGCATGAGCCACGAGATACGCACCCCCATGAACGCCGTTATCGGCATGACGGAACTGTTACTGCGGGGGGAACTCTCCGACGAGGCCCGCAGTAAAGCGCAGGACATCAAACAGGCGGGGAATAACCTTGTCTCCATCATCAATGACATTCTTGATTTTTCCAAAATCGAAGCGGGCAAACTGGAAATTGTTCCCGTTAAATATATGCTTTCTTCCCTGATTAACGATACTGTCAATATTATCCGAATGAGAATCGGGGAAAAACATCTCCGCTTTTTTACCAACATAGACGGCAGTATTCCCAATAACCTCATCGGAGACGAAGTGCGCCTCCGGCAGATACTCCTTAACCTTCTGTCCAACGCGACCAAGTATTCGGAAAAGGGCCATATCGGTTTATCCGTCACAATACAAAAAAGGGACGACAAACAGGTCTGGCTCAAAATAGCCGTTACCGACACGGGAAAAGGAATTAAGCCAAAGGATCAGGCAAAACTGTTCAGCGAGTTTGTCCAGGTTGATACAAAGAAAAACCGGGGCATTGAAGGCACCGGGCTGGGGCTTGCCATTACCAAACGGCTCTGTACCGCTATGGGCGGCGACATAACCGCCGAAAGCGAATACGGCAAGGGCAGCACCTTTACGGCAATTATCCCCCAGGCAATTGAATCGGAAGATCCCTTCGCCCTCGTAATAGAGCCGGAAAAGAAAAAAGTTTTGGTCTATGAAGGGAGGTCTGTTTACGCCGAAGCTGTGTGCTGGTCGCTGAAAAACATGAAGATTCCCTATACTATGGTAACGAATTTTGAAGATTTCAGCGAAGCCCTGTATTGGGAAGAATGGTTTTATATATTTTCAGGTTACGGCCTCTACGAAAAAATCAGGCCGCTTTTGGATACTGCTTTCGGCGGGGGGAAAAAACCGCCCCTTGCCCTGATGGTTGAATGGGGGACCGAAGCCTACATACCCGGCGTGCGTTTTGTGTCCCTGCCGGTGCAGTCTCTGTCGATTGCCAATATTCTTAACGGCATGGCGGACAGCAAGGGTTACAATGACAGTTCCGAAATAATCCGGTACGCTTTCCCTGACGCCCGGCTGCTTGTGGTAGACGACATTGCCACGAACCTCAAAGTAGCCGAGGGCCTCCTTGCCCCCTATCGGGCAACGGTAGACACCAGCCTCAGCGGGATGCATGCCATTGAAATGATAAAACAGGCGGCTTCACAGAAACGCGGGTACGACATTGTTTTTATGGATCACATGATGCCCGAAATGGACGGTATTGAAGCGCTGGCGGGCATAAGAGAATTAGGAATGAGGAATGAGGAATTAGGAATAAAGCAAATGCCTGTTATAGCGCTGACTGCTAACGCCGTTGTGGGGATGAGGGAAATGTTTATAGCAAACGGTTTTAATGATTTTCTCTCCAAGCCTATAGACGTATCAAAACTCGATGAAATGCTTAACCGCTGGATTCCGCGAGAGAAGAGGGCAATGAACAATGAGCAATTAACAATGAAGGAACCCTATTCCTCATTCCTCATTCCTAATTCCTCATTATTATCCATCCCCGGCGTGGATATTAGAAAGGGCGTCGCAATGACGGGCGGGACTTTGGACGCTTACAAGCGGGTGCTGTCGCTGTTCCGCAAAGACGCGCTGGAAAGGCTGCCGCTGTTACAAAAAACGCTGGAGGCGAATCTGCCCGCAGACGCATTGCCCGTGTTTATTACCCAGGTTCATGCCCTGAAAAGCGTGTCGGCAAGTTTGGGCGCGGGAGAAGTTGCGGCGAAAGCGGAGAAGCTTGAGGCTGCGGGCAAGGCGGGAGACACTGCCTTTATCCGCGAACATCTGGGAGATTTTGTGAATCAGCTTGCGGATCTGGTACGCAATATAGGGAAAGCTCTGGAACATAAAGGACCGGAAACTCAGAAACCTCTTGACTCCTCATTTCTGGAACTGTTTAAAGAACTTGCCGAAGCGCTGAAATTCCGGAACGCCTCCAAAATTGACAGTATCCTTTATGATCTGAATCAAAAACCGCTGGATTCAAAAATCAAGGAAACTGTGGAAAAAATATCCGATGACGTGCTGATAACCGAATTCGATAACGCCCGGAAAACCATTGAAGAATTATTGGCATCGTGAAGGTGTTAAAGAAATTCTTCCCGGAAGATTTCTCACAGAGGAATGATAAAAAGTTAATTAACCAAAGTCGGAAAATAGTGTATAACCTATCAAAGGTATTGGTAGGGGAAGGCCATGGCTCGTGTCTGTGCATGGTCCACGAGACCGCCACAGAGAATGAGGAGCCAGAGCCGCATCATTCGATGGTCTACGAGACCGAATAGGAGAATGGAGCACATTTACCGAACAGGGCCTTTGCCGA
>Ga0268262_10002976_pt1 | contig 18887 bp, 18 predicted proteins | sample TergutNc150P3_FD_190354 | JGI IMG/M metagenome (GOLD analysis project Ga0268262, IMG submission 190354) | Nasutitermes corniger P3 segment gut microbial community from laboratory colony in Florida, USA - Nc150 P3 (SPAdes) (version 2) | ecosystem: Host-associated > Arthropoda: Insects >...
TGATGCGCCTCAAACTGAAAACGTCAAAGCTGATGACGGCGGACGAAAACCGCAATCTCGACAAAGCGTTCGCGGTGGTCGGCGGGTATTTGGACTACGCCTATCCGGGATTCAATAAAGCGCTGATTGAATAGCGTTTAGGCGGCGGGGTCGGTCAATACGGTCCCCACGACCAACATTTTTTGGCAACCCCGCCGCGCATAACATATATGATGCGCACCAAAGATTGGTCTTTGTTGTATTACTGTTGAATCAATCCATAGTAGGTGTTTATCATTCAGATCGACTGGGCTGTGGAGAAGCCGGTTGCCAACCAAACTACTCAACTACCGCAGACACCCACTTTCCGATGTTCTTCTTCTCAAAATCAAAATTCACACCGACCTTGAATACCTTCTTTCCACGACCCGTCCACGGGATCGTGTATTCTTTGCTGTCGATCTGAGCTAGCGCCGCATCCGCGGTACCGTCTAATTTGAACTCAAAGCAGTAAACGAAGCCCCGTGTCTCAACGACCATGTCGAGCCGCCCCGTGGCGATTCTTTCCTCTGTGCGGCAATCAAGGCCTAACATTGCGAATACCACGTATATCACCGATTGGAAGAAGTTCTCCCTTTTTTGAAACAAGTCATACGGGATTTTGGTCAGAAATAACTTTACCGCCCCCATCGCGGCATCTACGTCACCGCCGTTTAGTGCCGCCATTAGCTTTTTGCATGACGAGTATGACCAGTTTGAAGGGGTCTTAAGACACCGCGTAGCAAGCGATTTTGCAAAGGCACTACGCACCTCGATATTCGGATAATCAAGCGTTAAACACTCTTCTTTTTCATCGTAATCGGTTATCGTGAGGTAGCCGGTTTGATATAAAAGCGGCGCCGGTTCCATCTCCTCTATGTCGAAGGCATCGAAATCGTCGTACCCTACCTGCATATTGTTTAAGTTTGTTAGGTCAATATTCTGGCTGTTAATCAGGTCTGTCAGGAGGGTCGGCGTACCGCTTCTGTACCAATACGGCCTGAAATCGCCGTTTTGCTCGAAATGATTGAGTATCCCGAAAGGGTTATAGACAGTGAGCGGGTTCTTGGAAAAGCGGTAGCCGTTGTAGAAGCGGCGCAGTCGGTCAATGTATTCCTCGCGGTTACGTCCGGTACTTTCCAAAACGCCATCGATCTCCGGCCCGAAATTCACCTCCAACTCCTCTTGGGTCAGCCCGCAGATGTCCGCGTAGCGCGGGTCAAGCGTCAGGTCTGAAAGTTGGTTCAGGGCGGAAAAGACGCTTACTTGAGAGAACTTGCTAATGCCGGTTAAGAATATGAAGCGCAGGTGGGCATCGCAAGATTTCAGGACACTGTAGAACCCTCTAAGCTCCTCCCGCAGTTCAATATGGACATCCCGCTTGGTCAAGGTACCCGTCAGCGGACTGTCGTACTCGTCGATAATCACAACGGCCTTTTCGCCGGTTTTTTCACAGGCTTCCGCTATGAGGTTTTTGAATTGACTGGCCGGACTATCCGTCCGGTCAAGTTTAACTCCATATATTTTTGCCGCCTCACGCATTTCGGCGTATAGGTTGGAGTTGAGTGTCTTGACCCCGTTGTTGTAGCTTCCGGCGCTCAGGTCGATCCGAATCACCGGATGCTTCTTCCACTCCCAGTCGAGGCCGTCGATGGCCAACGCCGGTCTCCCCGCGATCTCACCGAAAAGCTCCCGCCGACCCTCGAAAATCGCCCCAAGCGTCGAGCAGAGCAACGACTTCCCGAAACGCCGCGGACGTGAAAGGAAGAACGCCTCGCCGGAGCCGGTAAGGAGTTCGTAAATGCGGGCGGTCTTGTCTACGTAGACGAAACCCCGCTCCCGAATCTTCGGGAAGTCTTGGATGCCTACGGGCAGGATTCTTTTGGTGGTCGTCGCCATAATAGTTATAAATTAATATTTGCGCACCGCCTAAAAGTAAAAATCCTTGCCAACCGACTCTAATACCCCGCCATCTACCAAATCCACCGACATAGAGGAGGTGTTTTTTAGCCTAAAACCGCCAAATTGAGTCAAAAAACGCATTTTGTCCATATATAATGTATATTCTAAAAGGATGGATAATACAGACTTAGACCGGATCAAGAAAGGGGGGCGCAGCCGATGGCGATTAAGTGGGGAACCGACAGCCAAGTCCAATACATGGAGCCGGCCTATAAGTTCCCGCTGAAAATAGGGGCCTCCGGCGAGATGTCCCTGCGCGTCGAGGATTCAATAAAGCGCTGATCGAATAGCGTTCGGGCGGCTTGATCGGCCGATTTAGCTCGAAAAAGCCGCTTATACCGCGTGAACTCCGGGGTATTCTTCGATTTTTAACTTTTTTAAAATAAATATTGACTCTTTTCCGCCGCCGATGTATATTATTAAAATTAGTACGCAGTAATTTAAAATCAAAAACCTAAAGGAGAGCGTCATGGCTACGCTAACGGTAGCGGATGATCGGTTGCTGGAAGTAGATGAATGCGCGAAGAATGAAGAACGCAGCCGTGATGATATAGTCAATGAGGCGATATCCTTCTATTTGCGCAAAAAACGGTGGAACAAAATCTTCGAAGAAGGCGACCGTTTGGCCGCAAAAAACGGGATTACGGAAGATGTCATCGCCGAAGAAATAAAGTCGTATAGAGAAGAAAAGAAGAGCGCCGATAAATGAACGTAGTGGTAGACGCAAATATATTTATTTCGGGTATCTATCGGGGCGGAAACCCGCGTAATGTTCTTAAAACGCTTGTTGATGGTATCGGAACATTATTTATTACGGATGAAATTGTTGACGAAATTGAACATGCGCTCAAAAAACCAAAACTTGGCCTCACCGCCGAAGAAGTAAAAGGATGGATAACGGAAATTGAAAAATTGGGGGAAAAAATCGTCATCTCCCCAAAATACCGTGTAACAGGCATCTGTAGAGACCCAGACGACAACAAATACCTTGAATGCGCCCTCGCTGCCAACGCCGACTACATCATCTCAGGTGACCGCGACCTATTGGATCTCAAAGAGTACCACAAGGTCAAAATCGTGAACGCGAGGGATTATTTGGACATTTCGGGCGGCTGATCTGTCGATTTCGCTCGAAAAAGCCGCATATATCGCGTGAAATCCGGGATATTCTTCGATTTTTAACTTTTTCAAAATAATTCTTGATTTTTTTCCGCCGACAATGTATATTATTATTGTATGCGTCTGGATGTGACGCAGGACGTAGGAAGCGGCCGCTTAACTTTTTTACGGTAACCGGGGGCAAGGGCATACTATTATGGGATATACGCCGACTGTCTTTGGACTCTTGATCGCGTCGCTGGCGGCGCGATGGGGGGCGTGTTTTGTATGCGCCGTACGCGCCACGCATGGGGGCGCGGGAGCAGCCGTGCGTCAGGCGGGCGGGGAGACCGGCCGTTGCGGTGCTTGGGGGGCTGGTTTGGGGTGTGACAGCGTCGGAGTTACTGGGGCTCTTGTTTATTATTTTAATTATTTTATTAATTTTATTTTTATTAATTTTAATTATTTTAATATTCAGGCGAACATCGGCAACTACGCTCGCACGGGTGATTTAGCCCGCGTACCCCCCCCCCCCCCCCCCCCCCCCCCCCCCCCCCCCCCAATCACACACGCATATATGCGCAGTTGCTCGTAAGAGCGGCTTTTGGCTCAAATCGCTTACACTCTCAGATGCCGATAGCTCTATCGGTATGTATTCCTTATTATTCCCAATTCTACAAATCGAAAAATACCGCCTTAAACGGCGGCTATTTTTATGTACTTTTGGACTATATAATTGGAAAAAAGCTGGAAATATTACATAAATAAATCAAACCTTTATGGAAAGGTGTTCTTTATGGAAGGGTTACATATAATTATGACACATTTGTACAACAGCAGTATGTTGCCATTTTGCCGTAGAAAATGTTGGATAACGGTACTGTTTTTATTTGTAATTTGTACTACGACATTCACACAGACATTTGTTTCAAAAGATAGGTTTGATGAATTATTGCGATATGCGCAAAGCAATTCCAATAAAATATCAGCGAGTTCATTGTATATCGCTTATAAAGATAATAGCCGCAGATTTGAATCGGATTACAAAGGTACGGTATTTATTATAACTGGAATAGTTATTGCTGCACGTCCCGGTTTCCTCGGGGACTATGTTGTTGATTTGAAAGCTGTTAATAGTAGCGTTAGTGTGGTATATCCAAGCCGTATGTCTAACACTGAGATGCAACTATTTCAGACATTTCAACAAGGAGATCGGTTTGAAGCACTTGTTTCTGGAAGAAGTACGTCCTCATACGTAGATGTTATATGTTACACAAAGAATAATTTAGCGTACACGGCTACATTGAAAACTGGGAGCGGTAACAGCACTAGTAGTAGTATTAATAGAAACAGTAGCAATAGTATCGCGCCAAGCGAAAAACAAAATACCGGAGATGCGCTTATTGAATCGATTTTTGATCTATTCAAATAATGACAGAAATGTTGTTTTTTGTTCAAAAATATACATAACTTCAAAAAGGGAGGTTAAGAATGGCTGTTAATTCGTCAAGTTACAAAAAGTGGATGGTGACGGTACTGTTTTTGCTAGTAAGTTGCGTTATAGGATTTGCGCAGCCAATTATCTCAGCAACACAGTTATATATGGAATATAATGATAATCAAATCAGATTTGAGCAGAATTATCAAGGTAAGCTATTCTATATAACAGGAGAAGTCTCAGAAATGCGACGTGGATTTTTGGGAGACTATGTTGTTGAATTAAGAGTTCCAGGAAATTGGGATAACATTTATGGAGCAATTATCCATGTAGTGTTCCCCAAAAATCAATCCACCCAGAAGGAAATCGCTAATTTAGAAAAAGGCGAAAACGTTAAGATACTAGTTACTGGAAGGGCTACATATAATTATGTAGATGCTGTTATAGCTGAAGAAAAACGCCCTGAGCCTGTACCACAAAAAACAAGCTCTGGATCAAAGAATGTTTCTGGACACGAAAATAATACTGTGGCTGGTGAGGTTATTAGTTTTATTGTAGGATTGTTGTTCTTGGTGTTAATAATTGTGCTTATTAAAAAAGCTGGTGCCAACGCTAAAAAAAGGCAACAAGCCATTATGGATGAAATCGACAACGACCAAACCACATCTAGTTATGATCGTTGTGGCAAATGCGGAGCCAAAGTTTCGGAAAAACATAACTTTTGCCGTGGATGTGGAAATCCATTGAAAGGTGGATAACCTCATCGGGATTAGATATATTATGTCATCTCGCGTGATGTCATAAAGAAGGTAACGTTAAACAACTTTATTTGCGCAGACGTTTGTTTCAAAAGAAAGAGTTAACTAACTTTAAACAAGAATGGGGAAACATCATGTCATTTTGTCCAAACTGCGGGAAAGAACTTGTACAAGACGCTCGATTTTGTAGTGGTTGCGGTAGTGCTGTTTCGACCGAAACAACAAAAGATGTGTTTTGCGTTAGAAATGAAAATGTTGTTGAAACAAACCTTGATAGGAAAGGGACGTTCGGAGTATTATCCGATAGATGGGCTTGGGCAATGGTCAGTTGCGATATTTGCGGCTTGTTAGTATGGATTATTGATAAAGCTTCTGGCGAAAGTACTTTTTTCTTGGCGTTTTTTCTTGTAATTTTGAGGATTATCTTTTGGCGATTTGATGTAGGTGAATTAAAGCTGAAAGGATATACTCTTGGCGGATGGAATTGGTTCGGTCTGATTTTAGATCCAGTATATTTTTTTATTCGTGTATCCAAAACTACCAAAAAGAACTATTGTGCGATAATTTCTTGCGTGGTGACTGTTTTACCGCTTATAATTACTATTTCTACCACTAGCGGTTCTCATGAATATTCGGAAACCGCAAGTACACAAAATGATACGAATTCCATTTCTGCTTCCATCGTTCAAAAAGATTCTTTTGTGATGGAACTAGGTGATGCCGAAGATACGAAAACAGCCAAAAAGAGTATCTCGACTGTAAACAATAGTCGAAGTGTCGCCAAACCAGTGGTGCAACAGCCCAAATACTCTAAAAATGATTTCGCTGCTGATATTGACGCTATCCTTACGTCCGGTAGTGACGGTGATGTTGGCCGTAATGGTGTGTCTGGTATCGGTTATGGCAACATTGATGATAAGCTTGGCCGTCTGAAGGGTGGCAATGACGAAATCTATAACTCGCAGAAAACGCAGACTTTACCGACCTCTCGTAGCAGGGCGAGCATTCAACGCGTCACCATGCAGAATATGGCCGCATTACGCTATGCCTATAATAAGCGTCTGCGTGAGAAACCAGGACTATTCGGCCAAATTTCGGTCAAGTTCGCCATAGACGAGTCCGGCAAGGTGATATATGCTCAGATTGCGGAATCTACGATGGCCGACCTAGAACTTGAGACGATTGTGGTTTCCAAAGTGAAAAGTTGGACGTTTGAAAAAATTGACAAACCTGGTGATGTGACTGAGGTTACGTATCCTTTCGTCTTCTCGCAGTAATCAATGCTACGGGGATAGGTTTTGACCTATCCTCATGTTGATTTATGGTACAGTGGGTGAGTGGTAGCGTAACAATCGTATCCAGCAGCTTGATAGTACATAGTATACCAAAGGATTATGAATGGTTTCTAAACTTGCGAAAATTCATAATTCAAAGGATAATATAATAAAGATTATAATAATCTTTAGAAATAAGATATTATCCTTTAATTGTGATTTTGTTAAACTCAAAACTTATGGAGAAAAAATATGTTAAAACTCACAGAATCAGTGATTTCACAGGCCCTTGATTTTGCCTATGACAAAGCTATTAACGGTTTTGTCGGAATGGATTCAGCCTTAGATTTGGTAGAATCCTATAAAAAGGCGCACCCAAACGACAAGCGGCGGCAAGCAGACGCTTTAATTAAATGGCATATCGCTATGGGTGCAACAAGCGGCTTTCTTACTGGTTTGGGAGGGCTGATAACGCTCCCTATTACTATTCCAGCTAATATAGCAAGTGTTCTGTTCATTCAGGTACGAATGATAGTAGCCATTGCCGTTATTGGCGGATATGATCCAAAGGATGATAGAGTTAAATCATTTGTCTACTCTTGCCTAGTTGGTAATGCTGTATACGATACACTCAAAGACACCGGAATAAAAATAGGGGAACGAATTGTGCTAAAAAAAGTAATCTCTGCAATTTCAGGTGGCACTTTGGTCAGAATTAATAGGTTTGTCGGTTTTAGGTTGATTACTAAATTCGGCGAAAAAGGTTTGATAAACTTAGGTAAAATGGTTCCGATTGTAGGAGGTGTCTTAGGCGGCACAATGGATGCCGTTTGGGTCGCAAGCGTAGGCAAGACCGCAAAGTTACTTTTTGTAGAGGATGGTGTTGAGGTAGATGATATAGATGTTGATGAAACAAAGTAAAATAGGTTATGTAACAATTTTTGCGTAAATCACCAGCACATAAACAACCTTTCACTGTCATGGCGGGTTAACGCTTTTATCTTGCCAAAGACACCCCCGTAATGACGACCGTCTTAGCGTCCTCAATAAAAAATTTGGCATCCGCGCCCAAAAGTTATTATATTTAGGTATATATGCAATCCAGTCCGACGCGGCGGGACGGCTGGGTTCGGCATGTTAACCTAATTAGGGAGTGTCAAAATGACACGCATGACAACATTAGAGGACATTGCAGCCCAATTTGGGGTGGCAATGGCGGAAACTAGAAAGAGGCTACTGGGGGTTATATGAAGAAAATCGTTACAACGGCATCCACTAAGGATGTTGTATCCGGCGAAAAAAAGGCTAAGAAACGACATCCAGCTGAAACGTCGGTTTCATTGGAAGAAAAGCGTTTCTACGCCGATGTTTTAAAGATTCTGGCGGAAGGGCGGAATAAGACCCGCGCCGCCGTCAACGTCGCTATGGTGGAGACGTATTGGAATATCGGTAGGCGGATCGTCGAGCAGGAGCAACGTGGCAAGGAGCGGGCGGATTATGGGGAGTACCTGCTCGTTAATCTTTCACGGCATCTGAGCGGAGCCTTCGGCAGAGGATTTTCCGCGCCAAATTTATGGAATTTTAGGCAATTTTATCTTATTTGGCCGAATAAGGAGATTCTCTACACACTGTGTAGAGAGTTGAGTTGGTCGCACATCCGCCTGATTATGCGCCTCGACACCGAGGCCGCCCGTACCTACTACCTGAACGAGGCGCGGTCGCAGGGGTGGAGCGTCTAAGTATAAATTGGTTTTACCCACCGAGAAAGAATTGAAGGAGGAATTGGAACGAAATATCCGATATCTGCGTGAGGTACATGGCGGCGAATATTGCGATTAATTATTTATTATAAAACGTTGTTCCATAATCGCCCGATTCAACCGCATCCCCGCGAACACAAGCGCGACGCATAGCGCGTTGTTCAGCAAGATGTTCAGCAACGCTTGTTTGACGTTTCCTTCCATGAAGCAACGGGCTGTTTCTAGGGAGTAGGCGGAGAAGGTGGTGTATCCGCCGAGGAAACCTGTGATCAGAAGCAGTTTAAGGCGCGTATTAGCGGCGTTGGGGTTGTGGGGATCGAAGAAGCTGATGAGGAATCCGATCAGCAGCGCGCCGACGCAGTTTACGAATAGGGTTCCGAGCGGGAACTTGGCGTTAAAGAGCGAGGCGGCGAAGCGGTCGGACAAATACCGCAACAACGCGCCTGTCCCGCCGCCTATGAATATGTATAGGAATTGCAGCATCGTTTAGAATCCATTTCAGCCGCAAACAAATTCCACTTTGTTGCCGCGCTGCAAGAAGTGTTCGTCAACATCCTCTTCTATTCCAAACCACGGAGAAATCGGTTTATTGTTGAAACATTGGCGCGTCCGATCCATCTTAAAGTTTTTTATTTCGACGGGACGGTTTGCCTTGTCAAAAATCGTTATATTCGTAGCGTTCATAAAATCGCTATCGCTGTGCGTGCATTCAACCAAAAAGCGGCCCTTTACTTTCATCACCTCTAATATCTCGCACATAATATTACCTCCTATTAATATGTAATTTATGTTTAACCGACCGCAAAGATATACCTCTTTTGTTTAACCTATAAATGCCGTCTCTCAACAAATCTATTCGCTCCCGTGTACTCAAATTCGGGGCGAACCGCGCCGCTCTTATGCTTGCTTGCGCCTCTTCCAACAAATCATCCGATTGGGTGAGACCTTTTAAATAAGCCTCTCTATGACCTACTAACTCATGGGCAATAGTTCCTTTTATGGAAATATTGCTGTTTGGGTTCTTTATCCTTTCATTCAACGGCACAATATCCGTGCCGACCTTTAGAACATCATATTCGCCGCCGTATGCCGTTAGACCGTGGTCAATAAAAACTATTTGGTCTGTCGGCATACCCAGCGAAATCGCGTACTCCAAAATTTGCTCTTTTTGCTCTACCGTCAACGGTTCTTCGTTACGCAACCCCCCGGTATCAGCCATGTTAAAGTCGTCCATACTATTAAATATAATATCTTCCAAGCCTAAAATCAATAAAACCGCGCTTTCTTAAAAAACAAAAAAAAATTCACGCCGCCCCCGCCCGAATTTATATTTATACGTTCCGCTTTGCTTGCCGGGCGGTATCGGCGGGCGTGTTTTGGACGGGATTTATGGGTTTTTGTGTAGTTTTGCGGGGTTTAAGCGTTGATTTTACGGAGGGATCGATTTGTCGGAGCAACAACCTAAACAAGCCGCGCAGCCGCAGGATTCAGCGGCGCAGGGGGGCGCGAAGCCTGCCGAGAAGACCGGGCTCCTGCGGTTTTTCAGGGAGATGGGGTCGGCGCTCGTCATGGCGCTTATCGCCATAGTCTACGTGATACAGGCCTTCCAGATACCCACGGGGTCTATGGAGGACAGCCTTTTGGTGGGCGATTTTCTGCTGGGGCTGAAGTTCGTCTACGGCGCGCCGCTGCTCCCCTACTCGCGGGAGCTGGGGGTCACGCGCAGGCTGCCGGCCGTGGCCAAGCCCAAGCCGGGCGACGTGGTGATCTTCAGGTATCCGGGGACGGACGCGAAGGACTACATCAAGCGCATGGTGGCGGGGCCGGGCGACGTCGTCCAGTTCGTGGGCAACAAGAAGCTCCTCGTCAACGGCGCGGAGCTTATCCTGCCGCCGCACGGCAAGTACACGGGGGGCAACAGGGCCGACCCGCGCATAGTCAACTTCGCCCCGCTGCGCATACCGGCCGCGGGCGACGCGTTCTGTCCCGACACCATGCCCGTGCGGGAGTTTTTGTTCTTCAAGACGCTGGTGCATCAGGAGAACCCCGCAAAGAGGGTGTCCATGCACTTTGATTTGTACGTTGACGGCGAGCTGGCGAACAACGCCCCGCTCAACTTCAACGGGGCGAGGCTTTCGCTGGACGATTTGCAGGACGGCAAATTCATCTACAAAAACGAGATGACGCGGCGCACGGAGGTCTTCGACTTCAACCGCGTTGACGACTGGACGATGCTCGACTATGTATTGGAGGTGATCCGCCGAAACTTCCCGCCCGACAAGAGCGTGGAGATACGCAAAAAGATGTTTTTGGGCAACGACCGTATAGAACGCTACACGGTGCGCAACGACAACTACTTCATGGCGGGCGACAACCGCGACAACTCGCTCGACTCGCGGTACTGGGGGTATCTGAATCATAACTTTGTGAAGGCTAAGGCGTTGATATTGTACTTCTCCTACGACAACACCGGCCCGGCGTGGAAGTTCCCGGCCAACATCCGGTGGAACCGCATAGGAAAGCTGATCAGAAGCTGGGACGGGGAGAGCGAGGGGAATCCTAAAATTAAGTATTAGTACGGATAATCATGTAGAGACGCGATTAATCGCGTCTCTACAATATGTATAAACAATAACAAACATAAAAACATGAACAAAACGACCCAAAACGCATCCGCGCACCAATACGACGAGAGCAAGATCAAGACCCTGAGCTCGCTGGAGCACATCCGTCTGCGCAGCGGCATGTACATCGGGCGGCTCGGCGACGGCTCCAACCCGGACGACGGCATCTACGTCCTCCTCAAAGAGGTGATAGACAACGCCATCGACGAGTTCATCATGGGCTTCGGGAAGAAGATCGAGGTGAACGTGGAGGACGGCGTGGCCTCCGTGCGCGACTTCGGGCGGGGGATTCCGCTCGGCAAGGTGATCGACTGCGTCTCGACCATCAACACCGGCGCGAAGTATAACGACGACGTTTTCCAGTTCAGCGTCGGGCTGAACGGCGTGGGCACCAAAGCCGTTAACGCGCTGTCGAGCAGCTTCCGCGTCGTCTCCTACCGCGACGGGGAGTACTTTCAGGCGAAGTTCGAGCGCGGCAAGCTCATCTCCAAAAAAGGCGGCGTGTCCAAAACGGAAGAGCCCGACGGCACGTTCGTAGAGTTCGTCCCCGACGCTGAGATTTTCGGCGAATACAAATTTAACTTCGAGTATATCGAACAGCGTTTGTGGAATTACGCGTATCTCAATTCAGGCCTGAAGCTCTTTCTCGGGAAGCAGAAGTTCGAGTCTAAGAACGGTCTTTTGGATCTCCTGCAAAACGATGTCGGCGAGTCGGCTGTCTACAGCATAGCCTACTGCCGAGGCAAACAGCTGGAATTCGCGTTCACGCATACGCAGGCTTACGGGGAGGCTTATCGTTCATTTGTCAACGGGCAGTTCACCTCCGACGGCGGCACGCACCTCAGCGCGTTTCGGGAGGGCATTCTCAAAGGGGTCAACGAGTTCTATAAGAAGAACTACTCCGGCGTGGACGTGCGCGACGGCATCGCGGGCGCGGTCGCCATCAAGCTCAAAAGCCCCGTCTTCGAGTCGCAGACGAAGAACAAGCTGGGGAACACGGAGATACGCGGCTGGATAGTCTCGGAGGTAAAGTCGGGCGTAGTCGATTTCCTGCACAAAAACGCGGACGCGGCGCGGAGCCTCGAAAGCAAGATCGTACAGAATGAGAAATTGCGCACCGAGCTTAATAAGGTAAAGAAAGAGGCCAAAGAAGCCGCGAAGCGCGTTGAGATAAAGATACCGAACCTCAAAGACTGCAAGTACCACGCCGGAGAGAACGACGGCGGCAAGTCCACCATCTTCCTAACGGAAGGCCAGTCCGCCGGAGGTTCGATCATATCCGCCCGCGACGTGTACACGCAAGCGATCTTCACCATGAGAGGCAAACCGCAAAACGTCTTCGGAAAGACGCGGGCGGCTATATATCAAAATGAAGAATTGTATGATATGATGATGGCGCTGGGCATTGAGGAGGATGTTGAAAAGTTGCGCTACAACAGAATAGTTTTAGCCACGGACGCCGATGTTGACGGTTTCCACATCAGAAATTTATTATTGACCTTTTTCCTCACGTACTTTGAGGAATTAGTTCAAGCCGGACACGTCTACATCTTAGAGACGCCGCTCTTCCGCGTCCGCAACAAGAAAGAGACGCTCTACTGCTACAGCGAAAAAGAGCGCGACTCCGCCGTGTCCAAAATCCGCGACCCGGAGGTAACGCGCTTCAAGGGTCTGGGAGAAATATCCCCAAGCGAGTTCGGTCAATTCATAGGCGGCGATATGCGCCTTGTGGAGGTCAACATAAAATCGGCGAAGAATATCACCGAGACATTAGAGTTTTACATGGGGAAAAATACGCCGGAGCGGCGGGATTTTATTATGGAAAATTTGATATAGGGTTAAAACAATATGTTCCCTCTTGCGCCAGGTCGTTTCGACTTCGCTCAACGACCTTTCGGGGTTTTGCGACGCGAAGCGGCGCATGTTTAAAAAAAGTCTCTCCCCCTATTTGAGGGGGAGAGATTGAAAGAGGAGGGGAATATAGCGGGGCGTTGCGGGGTGTCCCCGCAGGGTGGGTAGCGGAATAAAAATGGGCGAAGCCCGTTTTTATGGAGCGAGGGAGGGCGTAGCCCTCCCCTTAGTTGAATTTGATTTTAATTATTTCGACTTTTTAAGGACTAATCATGGCATTCGTAAACACTTTGTACAACACAAATTTTCTGGAATACGCCTCTTACGTCATAAAAGACAGGGCGATACCGCACGTTGACGACGGGCTCAAGCCTGTGCAACGCCGCATCCTGCACACGCTCTACGAAGTGGACGACGGCAAGTTCCACAAAGTCGCCAATATCGTCGGCCAATGCATGAAGTACCACCCGCACGGCGACGCTTCTATCGGCGACGCGCTCGTCGCTATCGCCAATAAGGACTTGTTCATTGACAAACAGGGAAATTTCGGCAACATCTTCACGGGCGACCCGGCTTCCGCCGTCCGCTATATAGAGTGCCGTCTGTCGCCGCTTGCCGTAGAATCGCTCTTCAACCCGGAGATCACAGAATACGTTGACTCATACGACGGGCGCAACCGCGAACCGGTCACGCTGCCGGCGAAATTGCCCGTTCTCTTGGCTCTCGGCGCGGAGGGAATCGCGGTGGGGATGTCCACCAAAATTCTCCCGCACAACCTGATAGAACTTCTCGATGCGCAAATAGCCTATTTGCAGGGCGATCAACACTTAGTCTTTCCTGATTTTCCCACGGGCGGATTGGCGGATGTCTCTGAATACAACGACGGCAACGGCAAAGTATTGTTACGCGCCAAACTCGACACGAGCGATCCTAAGCGCATTGTCATAAGAGAATTGCCGTTCGGCTCCACAACCGAGTCCATAATGGCCTCCATAGAGAACGCCGCCCGCAAAGGCAAACTGAAAATCGCCGGAATCAGCGACTACACGGCGGAGAACGTGGAGATAGAGGTAAGATTGGCGCGAGGAATCCACACGCAGGACACCGTGGACGCTCTCTACGCCTTTACAGATTGCGAATCGTCCGTCTCCGTAAACATGATGGTGATAAGCGACGAAAAACCTGTGGTGATGTCCGTCACGGAGGTCATCCAGCGGAATTCCGACAGGCTTGTGGAGATACTTACCGCCGAACTAAAGTTGGAAGAGCGCAAACTAAAAGACAAACTCCACGCCAAAACGCTGGAGCAGATATTCATAGAGAACCGCGTATACAAAAAGATTGAATCGATGAAAACCGCCGAGAGCGTGGTGAAGGCTGTCTTTGACGGATTGGCGCCGTTTCAGCGGGAGATCAAACGCGAAGTGACTAATGACGATGTAGACACGCTGCTGAAAATTCCCATCAGGCGCATATCGCTCTATGACATCAATAGGGCGAAAAAAGAGATGGAGGACATCAAAAACCGCCTGAAAGAGATCAAGAAGCATTTGGGCGCGATCGTTGATTACACTGTAGATTTCTTAGGCAAGATAATCAATAAATATAAACCGCTGCACAAACGCAAAACGGAGCTGGTCTCGTTCAAAAAGGTGGACGTGCGGGAGGCCGCGCAGCGCAACCTGAAACTGCGCTACGACAAAGACACCGGGTACCTCGGCTACGAGGTCAACGGCAACCTGCTCTTCGACGTGTCGCCCTACGACAGGGTCTTGGTGATAAGAAAAACAGGCGCGTTCTCGGTCATAGGCGTTCCCGAAAAACTCTTCGTTGACAAAGGAATGCTCCACTGCGGATTCGTGGACAAAGACCTTGTCTTCACCGCGATTTACAGGGACGAGGAGACGAAATTCCCGTACATAAAACGCTTCAAGATAGAACAATTCCAGCTGAACAAGGGCTACGCGATAGTGCCGGAAAACTGCACACTGCTTAGGCTAACGACAGACCCCGACGCGGTGGTTACGATAGAGTACAAGCCCAAACCTCGGTTGAAAGTCTTAGAGGAGAACTTCAAAGTGAAGAACTTCTTAGTGAAAAACGCAAAGGCGGGGGGGATCAGGCTGGCGAACAAGGAGATGAAGTCGGTGAGGATGGGGTGACGGGGGCGGGTTACGGCTTCTGTGAAGACTTACCTTTGAGAAGAGGCTGGGTTTTATGGTGTTGACGGCTTTGGCTTTACCTACAGCAATGATACTGTTTTGGTCTGCGGCGCGTGTCTGCGACACGGCGCGGCTAACGAGAATGTCTCACAAATATAAATTAATATCGCCCCTGACCGTCCCTTTTTTGTAGAACGGCGCGGCGGTTATTTTGCCGATTAGTTCGTTTTTGCCGCTTATTATCGATACTGTTGTATCAATATCGGATGAATCTTTATCGATATACGCCAACGCTATCGCGTGGGCTTGCGTAGGGGAAAAGCAGCCGCTGGTTACCGTTCCGACCGTTTTACCGTCTATCGTTACCGTATCCCCGCTTCGCGCGGTTCGGCGGCCGTCTATGTTTATCCCCGCTAAAGATTGGTTGCGCAATGATAAATCATGCACTTTGTCCGACCCTATAAACTGCTTGTTCTTTGATATAGCGTGGGCGAAGCCTGATTGGGCGGCGTTTCTGTCAGCCGAGAGTTCGTGGCCGTAGAGCGGGTAGCCCATCTCAAGTCTCAGAATGTCTCTCGCCCCGAGGCCTGCGGGGACCGCGCCGAGGGTCATGCAGTCGTTCCAAAAGTCTGCGGCGGTATCGGCGGGGCAGTATATCTCGAAGCCTATCTCTCCCGTGTAACCTGTGCGGCTGATTGTGATTTCGGAATCTTTGTAATAATTGCGCATAAAGCGGTAGTATTTGAGGCCGTTTAACGGACGCTTCAAAAGCGACGCGGCTATTTTGGGCGACTTGGGGCCTTGCAGGTCTATCTTGGCCGTTTTGCGCGACAGGTTCTCAACGGACGTGTCTTCGGAGACGCGCCCGGCGATCCAATCGAAGTCGCCGTCTTCGCCCGACGCGTTCACCACCAGCATGAACCCGTCGTCGGAGAGTCGATAGGTGATCAAGTCGTCGATCACCCCGCCGTCTTCGTTGCACAAGAACCCGTATCGGCAAGCGTCTATCGGCAGGTTCGCCACGTCGTTGCTCAGCAGTCGGTCGAGGTCGGCGGCGGCGTTGGGGCCGCTCACCGCAAACTCCCCCATGTGGCAGGTGTCGAAGATCGCCGCCCCGCCGCGCGCCGCGCCGTGCTCGGCGATGATGCCCCCCGCATACTGGACGGGCATGTCGTACCCGCCGAACGGGGACATCTTCGCGCCGAGCGAGACGTGGATTGGATGCAGAACGGTCGTTTTCATCATACCAATATATATGCCGCCGCCGATTGAAAGGTTATGTCAACGGTTATCACTTAGGATACCCTACCGGATGATGGAGTATGATCTTCTGCGTCGGCTTGAGCTTCAGCGCGGCGGCGGTCTTCTCCGTGTCGATCATCGCCCGAGGCACGGTGGCGAGCCCCGCCGCCGCGCAGAAGAGCGCGATGTTCTGCGACACAGTGCCCGCGTCTATCGCGGCCATGGAGACCGTGCCCGCGTCGTTCGCGCCTCCGGGGAAGCGGCTGTAGTCGGAGACGAGGAGCAGGCTGACGGGAGCGGCCGCCACAGAAGGCTGCTGCGGGGCGATGACCGCGCGGTGGTCGCCGGAGGCTGCGGGCGTAAGCTCGTTCTTCTTAGCGTCGTAGAGGTAGGCCCCCTCCGCCGTCACCACGTAGATGTCTATGTCCTGAACGTTGCGGGCCGACGGCGCGGTTCTGCCGCCCTTGTCGGGGCGGTTTATGCCGTTGCCCGCCCAGAGGAGGTCGGAGAGATCCTGCTCGGAGAGCTTCTTCGCGCCGAATTCGCGGGTGGACATCCGCTTCGACAAGGCCTCCATAAGCGCGGCCTTGCGCGTCAGATCGGGCTTTTTCAGCGCGACGGGCTTCATGCCGTCGGTCTGAGCGTCGGTCGGGCCGGCGCACAGCAGCGTGAACGTTAAGGCGGTCAGGGCGGTCGCGGCGGTTAGGACGGCGCGTATTTTCATAGCGTACTCTCCTTGAAAAGGGTGGATTTTGGCGGTTGTTCGATAGATACCGATTTCATAGAATATACATTGAAGTCGATTTGAAAGTCAAATCTTTTGAAATCAAAGTAAATATAAATGTCTTTATTCGCAAAATAGAAGTTTTTTAATATTTTATTTTTTTGTTGACATCCGAAGCCCCATATAGTATCTTAGTAATATAAGGCCGCGCCGTTCCGTCTTAGAGAACCAAATGACGGGGAAAGGGCGAGAAGCCTTTTTGGAGACGGAAACGCGGGGCGCATGGTTGAGAGGATGCGGAACCTGACGCCGATTTTCGGCGACGGCGATGTTTATGGGAAATAGGTTTTAGGGAAGAGTATTAAGAAAAGGACTGATACACAATGACCGCAATACCGACAATCTTAACCGCACTGTGCAACCGTTGCGCATACCGCGACGGGGTTGATTTGCTTGACACAATGAGAAATGCCCCCCCCCCCCCCCTTTTTTCGATGCCGCTTTTATAATACCCTTAAACGGGGTCTATATGCCCCGTAGATCAACGATTAGACGCTGGGGGTACATTTTTGATTCCCCGACGACAAAACGCCGTAGGCGCGTTATAAATGTCGTTTACGGGGACGCGGTTTCTATGTTTTTTTTGATGTTGATGTTGACTTTAAATCCTATAATCTGTTTTTTTAATCCTATAATCCTAATTCAGACAACGTGCAATCTTAGTCGGACAAATGTTATTAACTATCCATTCACCTTTTTAAGGAGGAGTGTCACATGAATTTCTTTAACGTTACAAAGTTAGGACGGACGCTGTTGTTGCTGACGGCGGTTACGGTTGGAGTTACTTGGTGGGCGGGTTGCGGCGATAACAATCCCGCTGGCAACGGCGGCGTTCCTGTTGTTGACCCTAACACGGTGGAAAAAGGTACGTTCACCGACGGCAGAGACGGTAAGGAATACAAGACCGTCACGATAGGCACGCAGACTTGGATGGCGGAGAATTTGAATCATGAGACGGAGAATTCTTGGTGCTATGACGATGCCGATTCCAACTGCGTTAAGTACGGGAGGTTGTACATGTGGAATTCTGCGATGATGGCGTGTCCGAATGGGTGGCGTTTGCCTGATACTACAGATTGGTATCGTTTGATGAAAGCGGTTGGAGGCAGAGATTCTTTATTGACACGTGTTTATAATCCGGAGAATGGTTCTGTTATACGCAGCTTTTATGTTTGGGCTGGCGCAGGTTATAAGTTAAAATCGAAAGACGGTTGGGACGGGGCGGACGACTACGGATTTTCGGCGTTGCCCGGCGGCGGAGCCGGCTCCACGGGCATTTTCCATAGTATCGGCAGATCTGGTTTTTGGTGGACGGCCTCAGAAAAAAACTATTCCGATTACATCGGTGGTTATTACAGTGCCAATCGTATTGGCATGGAGAGTGGTTATAATTTAGCGACCGGAAGAGGGTACGAAACCGACAAGGACCAACGTTTTTCTGTCCGCTGCATTCAAAACGCGCGTTAGCTCAATGATCGATGATTAGAACATCAAACGATCTTCCAAAGGGCGGGCGATCCCCGCCCCATCAATTTTTATTTGACTTCCCCCGTCCCCGAATATTATATTCTATGTTTACATGTGTTTATCTATCGCCTGAATAGAAATAATATCATTACAAAGCCGTATTATATAGTACGTAACCATAATAATCGTAACAACCGTAACAATCATAACATAAAATAACATTATGCCGCCCGTCCCTCAAAACCCCCGTCAAGCGTTCGCCCGCCGCTCCGCGCGTTCGGCGGCCGTCCGCATTGCCGCCGCCGCGTGTTTGGCCGCGCTCGCCGCCGCGTCCTGCTCTTATTTGGAGAAGAAGGGCGAGGGAGTCGCCGAGGCGCGGATCGTCGTCGGCGACGTTTCTATGGTTTGGGGCGGCGAATCCGTTCCCGTTACGGTCGGGATGCGGTTTC
>Ga0268262_10002977_pt1 | contig 18880 bp, 16 predicted proteins | sample TergutNc150P3_FD_190354 | JGI IMG/M metagenome (GOLD analysis project Ga0268262, IMG submission 190354) | Nasutitermes corniger P3 segment gut microbial community from laboratory colony in Florida, USA - Nc150 P3 (SPAdes) (version 2) | ecosystem: Host-associated > Arthropoda: Insects >...
AGTCGTCAACTCTGTTGTCAAGCCCTATGTTGCTCATAGCAGCTTTGAGTGTTTCTGGTTTCATTGTCATCGTAGCCATATTTGCCTCTCTCTTTATAAACGTCCAACAGGTAAATTGAGCATTGGAACTTGGGAAGCTGGTAGCTTTAACGCCTTGCTCAAACCATCTGCATCCATAAACGCACGAACTCTGGTTATTAACCCAGTGCCGGAGCAGAACAAAGAGATGTTCTGGGACACGATGCCCGCGTCAATAGCTCCAAATTTTTGCCTGCCTGCATCATCTCCGCGAGGGAATTTGGAAACATCGGAAACCAGCAATATAATTATGGGCGCATGTGTAAAATCCATTTGGCTGCCTGCGGCCAAGGCTCGCAAATCCCCGCTTGCCGCCAGATTCAAGGTATGATTTTGCGCGTTGTATAGATATGCACCAGTTTTTGCAAGAACATAAACTTCTATATCTTGGGCATTCATAGCAGAGGGCGCGGTGCGCTTGCCTTCGCTTTGCCTGTTGACCCCATTTGCTGCCCACAATAGCTCGGAAATCTCCGCAAGGCTTAAATCCTTTGCTTTTTGAAAATCACCGGCGGCTGCGGACTTTCTCAGAGAGAGGGATTTTGTTATTGAAAACCCTTTGTCCAAGTTGGGTTTGGACAAATCAATTTTTTGCCCGGAAAGCTGGGCAAAAGATACGGTTGCAGCGAGAGCCAAAAGGGGGAATATTTTCATGGGGGGTAATATAGTAAATGCTGGTAAACGCCAGTTTATTCCCACTTGAGCCAGCCCTTTTTCCAAGAATACGCGAGGCCAGCTACCAAAATGCCAAAGAATATGCCCAAATCCACGAATGCAAGCCACACCGGAATGCCAAGCGTTCCGTCCACAACGCCGCGCCAATGCACCGCTATGGGAAAAAGGAACAGAGCCTCCACGTCAAATACCAAGAATATGAGGGCAAATACCACGTAGCCAACCTTGAACTGCACTCTGGCATTGCCAAAAGTTTCCATTCCGCATTCATAAGCCTTGAATTTGGCTTTCCCTTCTTTTGAGGGAAAACCCAGTATTTTGCCGACCAATATGGCAGCGGCAGCTATAAACGCGCCTAAAAACAGAAAAATCAAAAGAATCCAATAGCCGTTGCCCATAGTGGGAATATAGTAAATGCTGATTAACTCACGACCTTAATTTTATTCCATCAGCATTCCCCCCTTGAATGGAGATTTTTTTACAAAAATCTCCATTCGTCCCCCCGTTTTTTCCGCTCGGAGAGCTAACGGGGGGAACGCCACAGCGAAATTCAGAGTTAATCAGTGGCTACTATAGTAAAAAATTTCCTTGACATAGAGTCATTTTTTTCTACATTTACCGCCAATGAAAAGAATTGTTCTTTTTTTGGTAATCCTCGTTTCTTTTTGCTGGTCAAAGGAAATGCAAGAGGTTGAAGTCCCCATAAACGTGGGGGTTGGCCCAGCTTATTTCTGGATTCCGGGAGTTGTGGGCAGAGAGCTGCATCCGGGAGTTAAGCTCGACCTTTATGCGGTAATTACCCCAAAAATGTTGCATGAACATGAAAATAAAATCCCCAAACAGTATAAAAAATATGTGGATATGGACGAAGAAAGGCACGTAAAGCCAATTTGGATGCTGCTGCTCCCAAAATACTTGATTATCAGCCCAGGGTCGGAAAGCTATATTTTCGGTGGGCTTTGGCCTCTTTTTTCCCTACCAAAGTCATTTGTGAAAAACGACTTCATAGAATTGAGAGGGCAATTGGTTTTACCAACCTTTTCCTACATATATACCCACGCCAAAAAAAATGCACCCAACACGCAACACCTTTTGGGAGTAGGCGCTATGCTAAGGATTGAAAATACGATAAAATTCAGCGAATATTTTCTAGCCACGCTTGCCTATGGGCATAGTTTCAATGCTCCCCTCCCAGCTCTTGGACCATTACCGGACAACATTTACAAAGAAGAAGCGAGAGACACCGAGCGGCGATGGTTTCAAACAGGAGTTTTATCATTAGTTTTACATTTTAGAGTCTTCAGCATAAAGCAGAAAATATGAGGATTGAGGTAATCAAATATGATAGGAACCCGAAAATTAAACAAGTCTCATTCAACCATAGGAGAAAAACAATGAGAAAAATCGCAACAATGCTAACCCTGCTTTGCATAGCAGCCTTTGCCCAGCAAAAAGGCACTTTCGCAGACCCCAGGGACAAGAAAACCTACAAAACCGTGAAGGTAGGCGAGCAAACCTGGATGGCGGAGAATCTGAACTATTCAGACAAAAACCACGGCAAGAATGATAGCAAGTGCTATGATGACAAACCTGCCAACTGCGCAAAATACGGCAGAATATACAACTGGGAAACGGCTATGACGGCCTGCCCAAAAGGTTGGCATTTGCCAACCGCGGCGGAATGGGATGCCCTTGCGGATTTTGCAGGCGGTGCAGGCGAAGGCAAAGACGAAGCTGCCGAAAAGAAGCTCAAAGCCAAGAAGGGCTGGGAAGGCGAAGGCAATGTCAACGGCACAGACGATTACGGTTTTTCTGCGCTGCCGGGTGGCCGCGGCAGCGCCAGCGGTGATTTTGCCCTCATTGGCAACGGCGGACGCTGGTGGAGCGCATCGTGGCAATATAGACGAATGAACAGCTTCTACGACAGCTCCCCTTGGCGCAGCACAGATGGCTCATACTTGTTCAGCGTCCGCTGCTTGAAGGGTGAACCAGGAGAGGAGGCAAAGGCGGAAATAGCAAGGATAGGTGAAGAGAAAAAGGCAAGGGCAGAAGAGGAGGCAAAGGCAAGGGCAGAAGAGGAGGCAAGAGCAAAGGCAGAAGCGAAAGCAAAGGCGGAAGCAAAAGTAAAGCTGGATGCGATAAGAAAAGCTAAAGGCGGTAGCTTTACCGACTCTAGGGACAAGAAAAAGTACAACACTATCAAAATAGGCGAGCAGGTTTGGATGGCTCAGAATTTGGATTATGCAGACAAAGATAGCAAGTGCTATGATAACAAAGAAGAGAACTGCAAAACTTACGGGCGGCTCTACACTTGGGAAACCGCTGCGAAAGCCTGCCCTGACGGTTGGCATTTGCCAAGCGATGTTGAATGGAGAAAACTCGCGAATTCCGCAGGTGGCAAAGATAGCGCTGGAATAAAGCTCAAAGCAGCGGAAGGTTGGCTAAATTATAGAGAAAGGTCCGGCAATGGCACTGAAGATTATGGATTTTCTGCTATGCCAGGCGGCTACGGCAATGATGGCGGCAAATTCTACGATGCTGGCGGCGGCAGCTACTGGTGGAGTGCCAACGAAGCTCTTAGCGGAACCGCCAATTATCATAAAATAAGCATAGACAGTTATTACGGCAGCAGCTATGAAAAGAAAACTTATTTACGTAGCGTACGTTGCATACAAGGCAAATCTCCTATGGAGATGTTAAAAGCCAATAGCGGAACTTTTACCGATTCCCGCGATAAAAAAGCATACAAGACCATTAAAATAGGCAACCAAACCTGGATGGCAGAGAATTTGACTTACAACGCAAACGGCACAAAATGCTATAATAACAATCCAATGGGCTGCGACAGATACGGGAAACTTTACAATTGGAAAACAGCGATGGTTTCTTGCCCAAGCGGTTGGCACTTGCCCACCGATGCGGAATGGGATGTTCTGATTGCAACCGCAGGCGGTTCTGACGTAGCTGGCGAAAAATTAAAAGCAGATACCAGTTGGAGCAACAACGGCGTTGGCTATAATGAGTTCGGTTTTTCGGCGCTGCCGGGTGGCAGCGGCATACCAAATGGCAATAGTTTCATCTACAAAGGCGCTGGCGACTTTGGCAGCCATTGGAGTGCCACCGAGAGCAAAGACAACACCAAATCCAATTATAGGCGTATGCTTCACAGCAGCAAAAATGTAGCCAACATAGATGACCCAAAAACACACTTATTCTCCGTCCGCTGTCTCCAAGGCGAGGCTGGGGCAGAGGCAAAGGCTGCAATGGCAAAAATAGAAGCGGAACTAAAAACACAACCGGCACAACCTGCGGCACAACAACCAGCATCCCAGCCAAAGCAGCAATCCCCTAACGAGAATTGCAGCATAACATTCCCAAAAAAATCGTGCGTTTCAATGCCAACAGGCACTTGCAAAATGGCAGGTGGCAAAGTAGTGGATAAATGCCCGTAAAGCTACAACGGAACGCTTTGCGTTCCGTGCAAAATGTTAAAAAGTAGGTGAATGATGGGATTTGAACCCACGACAACCGGAATCACAATCCGGTACTCTAACCAACTGAGCTACACTCACCGTTATAGCGTGAAAATATAGAAAAAAATAACCGAGTTGTCAAATTTTCTATAGTCACGCTATTGATTTTCTATTTTTCCTCAAATGGTCAGATTTATCATCGGTGCACTTTTTGTTTTGCTCGCTTCTTGCACAACTGCCTATAATTTAACAGACAGAAGCGGGAATATTTTTGTAATTGAAAATCCAGAAGTGGAAACAAAGGGAGTTTGGGAATACAGAATCGGCGATGCGGTTAGGGAACTCCACGTAAAAGAGATAGTCTCTCTCTCCATTCCCAATGCAGAACCGAGGATTATTGACGGCAGGATATTTTACCCAGCAACGCTGGCATTGGAAGATACCGTTTCTGTTCCGGCACGTGGATTTATTTGTGTGGAAGGAGAATTAAAAGCCGATAACGCAGGGAAAAAAATTACCATCCATCTATCCAATATAAAAGAACTCAGCCGCCGGCAAGAAGAGGAAAAGGAAAAGGAAAAAGAAAACGAAGATAATAAATTAAATGAAGAAAAGCCAAATGAAGAAAATCTAAATGAAAATGAACCAAGGGAAGGTGAACCAGAAGAAGGGGCTGGAAATTAAAAATGCACTCAGTAATTTTAACAGAACTCAGCACAAAATCAGACTTAAAAGCCATAATTGGCGCTATGTCCAATGTTTTAAAAATCAACAAAAAGGAAGCGGTTGAAAAAGCTAAACATTTGCCTGTGGTATTGGCGGAGGATTTGCCAGAAAAAGAAGCAAAACTGATGGCGGATATGTTCAGCGGCATGGGAGCAGGCATAAGGGTAAACCCACCGCTTGGCGGAGCGGCTGTAGCTCCCCCGCAAAGAGAATTAAGAGAATTGCGCACGGAATTGCCAAAAGGAGGGATACCGCTTGGCTGTTTGTTTTTTATTATGCTTTGCCTGATTGGTTTTGCAACTTATGCGAGCTTAAATTATGAATGGATTATGGAACAGGCCGAATTGCAGCTTAAACCAAGCCCTGATAAATCAGAAAAACTTTTGAAAAAAGGCAATATGGACAAAGCAAAGAAAAGCATACAGAAACAGTTAAAGGAAAAACCAAACGATATAGAACTTTTGATTTTGCAGGGAAGGTATTACATAAGCGCAGCACGCAAAAGAATGGATACCGAGCGTTGGAAAAATTATGATAAAACAAATGCGCTCCCTGAGCTGGATACCGCCGTGGCTATCTTTCGCAAAGCGGAAACTTTAGACCCAAAAGACGGCAACATCCCCAGATGGGTTTCAATCGCAGAACAATTGAGAAGAGCCTTGCCAGAAGCGGAAACCGCCGCTCGCAGAGCCGTTACCCTTAATCCGGTGGATGTAGATAATTGGAATCAATTGGGTTCTGTGTTTATAGACGAAGAACAAATCAGCCAGGCAGAACAGGCTTTTTTCAGAGCGTTAAAGATAGACCAAAAAAATGCAGCAGCTTTGAAAAATATGACTATTTTAAATCTCTATTACAGGCAGGATGCTGGAAAAGCAGCAAATTTCTTATTTAATTATTTGGGGCAAAAGGAAGCTGCCTCAGATATGGATTCTTACAATCTCCGCGTGGATTTAGCAACCGAGATGCTCAGCGACTTTAACCCTCCTTTGGAAAGGTTAAGCCCACCACAATTGCCTTTTGAAGAATACGAAAGAAGGCGGCGGCAATTAGCTGACGATCCTAGGTTGAAAAACGACCCTCTATTGCAAGAGCAGTTGGGTTTGCTATATATGTCAAAAGGCGAGAGAGTTGCAGCCGAAGGCTGCTTTATAAGAGCCGTTCAATTAAATCCGGGTATGGAACCTTCCAGAAAGATGCTTGCCGTAATGTATTTAAAGGAGAAGAATTACGAAAAAGCCCTGCAAACTATGCTAGCTGCTGTGGATAATGGCGCAAAAGACTTGTTTTTTTGGAAAAATATAGGTTTTCTGCAAAAATATTTCAAAGCTAATCCCGAAGAGGCAGCCAAAGCCTTTAACCGCTATCTCGCCTTTGGGGGGGATTCTTATGCGGACAGAGTAAAAAAGGAGCTTCGCTAGCCAGCATTTACTATATTACATCTATGAGAATAAAAAAGGGCGAGTTTGAGGAAATGTTAACTGTGGGTATAGCTTCTCACAGGCTTGCTCTAGTGAGGGAGCTAAATAACCGAGATTTGTTTTACTCCATAGAAATGTACGAGCCGGAAGACACGGAAAAAATTTATCTGCTTGAACTCTACGATTACCATTTTGTACTCTGCTCGGATTTGATTTTTGATAATTCCGTAGAGCGTTTTTTTTATGTGACAAAAGAGAAACTTGAATACGAAGAAAGCATTGTGAAAGAAACTCTTATGACTTTGCGCCGCACAGAACGCAGGATTTATGAGATTTTATCAAAAATGAAATTGAGAGGTTTTTTCACAAGAAGCGAGTTTATACACAGCCTTTTAGAGTTGGTACCGCAGCTTGAATGGACTGATGACCGCGTATATGACCGCATAAGCGGAAAGGTATTCATAACCATCAAGAAAAATATTCTGCACCTTGTGTATCAAGATGGAAAATCGAGCAATTTCTTGGATTTGGCGAGAAAAGATTTGAATCAAAAAATTCTAGCCCAATGCGCCCAGTTGATAAAAGCCGCATTTAAGTATGAAAAGTCATAAAAGGTTTTAAAGTGATAATTCTGCTTGCAGATTCGGATAAAAAATTCGTAAATGAGGTTTTGGAGTTGTGGTCTATAACGGAGGTTCCCATATCCGCTGTGACAAATGCGGCAGACATCATTTCTGCGGCGGCAAGCGGTAAAATATCTGTTGCTTTTTTGAATGCGGATTTTCTGTGGGTTGCGGAACTGGATGCGGTTTCTTATTTAAAAGACCATAACCCCGGCATTGAAATTTTTGTCCTGTGCGAGCAAAAAAATCTGCCTGCGGCAGAGGCTTCTCTTTCGCGAGGCGCAAGCAAGTATTTGTTAAAGCCTATAACGGTGACTTCCCTTGAGAATGCAGTTAGAAAGGCACTGCAAAAACGGAGCAATAAAAAAAATTATCAGCTTATGGAAAGCCTAGTTCTTGATGAACTTTTTGGCAACACTCCTGAGATGCAAAAAATATTAAAAACCATTTATAAAATAGCCCCCACTACAAGCACCGTTTTAATAACTGGCGAGTCTGGAACGGGAAAAGAATTTGCTTCTAACATAATACACCGCTTGAGCAAAAGAGCGGACGAACCTTTTTTGGCGGTGAACTGCGGAGCCATACCGGAGAACATTGTGGAGAGCGAATTATTTGGCAGCCGCAAGGGAGCTTTTACGGGAGCAGTGGATAAGAAAGGCTTGTTAGAAGAGGCAGACGGAGGAACTGTTTTTTTGGATGAAATTGCAGAGCTTTCACAAGCGGCGCAGGTTAAACTTTTGAGATTTTTGCAGAGCAGGGAAATAAGAAGAGTTGGCGAAAATGAAAATAGAACCCTTGATGTTCGCATAATAGCCGCCACCAACCGCAATGTTATGGAAGAGGTTAAGAACGGAACTTTCAGGGAGGATTTGTATTACCGCCTCAACACCTTTCACATAGAGTTGCCGCCGCTTCGCGAAAGGCGCTCCGTGATAACCAATCTGATAAAGCATTTTATAATAAAGCTCCAAAACGAAACGGGCAAAACCATAAGGCGCATAAGCCAGCCCGCTCAGGTTGCACTTAAAAGCTACGACTATCCCGGAAACATAAGGGAACTTGAGAATATAATTGAGCACGCAATGGTAATGGCGGAAAACGACGAAATAACGCTGGAAGATTTGCCAGAAGCCCTGCACCCCAGCTACGCTATTCCCGAAAGCCGCTATTTGCTCTCGCAAACCGCAAAGCCGCAAAGCGAAGATACCGAGGAACTATCCCTCGCGGAATTGGAGAGACGGCACATAATAAAAGTGTTTGAGAAATATAAAAACGTTTCTCAAACCGCAGAAAAATTGGGGATAAGCCGCACCACATTGTGGCGCAAACTAGAGGAATACAAAGTGGAGCTAAACTCCCCTACTGACCACTGATCTGCATCCAGAAGGCGCGGTAGTTTTCCCTATCTTTGCCTTTGCGGAATTTAATCGCAGATTCTGGATGGGAATTGAAAGCTCCGGTTATCATTTGCGGAATTATATAACCCCACTCCAAATTCTGTTCCTTCTGTAGAGGTATAAAACCATCTGCTATCATATCCAGAACTGGGCGGACATCAAATTTGGGATTTTTGAGGAAAGTGAGCAATAGCTCCGTAGGGCAGTTGCCTGCCCCGCGCCCCATACCGTAGATTGAGCAGTCCAAATAATCCACGTTGTTTATTATAGCTTGAATTGTGTTTGAGAAAGCGAGCTGCTGGTTGTTATGGCCGTGAAAGCCTAGTTTCTTGGTTTTAATCCACTTTTTATAGCGTTTTGCCAGCTTGTCTATGTTTTCTTGGTAAAAATAGCCAAAACTATCCACGATGTAGATAACTTCGGTTTTGGCTTCCTTTTCCGCTTGGTCTAGGGCTTCATCCAGCTCAGGCCCGCTGTCGCGGCTTGCCGCCATTATGTTTATGGTGGTTTCGTAACCGAGGTCGTGAAATTCGTTTACCATAGCGATGCACTTGTCTATATCGCGGGCATAACACGCCACGCGTACCATATCATAAGGGGATTCAGACCTGGGCTTTACTTTGCTCATATCTGCCCTGCCTATATCTGCCATAACGGAAATCTTTGGCCCGTTTTCCACGCCTTCTTTCATTTTCCAGAGCAAGTCATCGTCGCAGAATTTCCAAGGTCCATATTCTTCCCTGCTAAACATCTGGTCTGAATTTTTATAACCTGCTTCCATATAATCAACTCCAGCGACAGCAAGAGCTTTATAAACTTTCTGCACAAATTCAAAAGAAAATTTGTGGTCATTGATCAAGCCGCCATCGCGGATTGAGCAATCTAAAACTTTGATTGATTCACGAAACATATTAACTCCATTTATTAATTCGTGGATAAATATAGTAAATTTTTCTATATTTCCCTTATGGACTTCATCCCCTTTAAAGATGTGTTTTTCTACATAACAGCCATTGTTATGGTGGCGGGTGCCTTGCTCACGGTTTTGGTGAAAAATATTCTGCACAGCGCAATTGCCCTCATAGGTACTTTTTTTGGTTCGGCGGTTCTCTATTTTTTGCTTTCGGCGGATTTTGTGGCAGTGGCTCAAGTGATGGTTTATATAGGCGGAGTTGTTGTCTTTATAGTGTTTGCTATTCTTTTGACAAGTCGCTTAGGCGAAAAAACTCTTGAAGTGAACAACCTGCGAAAAATCTTGGCTGTGTTTTTCTCCGTAGTTGTTGTGGTTTTGTCGGTTGTGCTCCTAAAAGAGATAGGCACAACTGTACAGATAGAAACCCAAGACTTCGCCTCTCTTTCCGAAATAGGCAAAAGACTTCTCTCTCCAAGCGACAGCGGATTTTTGCTGCCGTTTGAAGCTATAAGCCTGCTCCTTTTAATTTCTCTAATAGGCGCGGTAGTAACAGCCCGCATACCAAAAGAAGAAAAAAACGCGGAGGAAAAATGACCTTGCAGTCCTGCCTGTTGCTCGCTTTTTTGCTATTTGCAATTGGAGTTTACGGAGTTTTAACCCGCCGCAATGCCATAGGCATTTTAATCAGCATGGAGTTGATGTTAAATGCGGCGAATATAAATTTCATAGCCTTTGCGCATTTCAAGGCACTGGACGCAACAGCAGGGGCAATTTTCAGCCTCTTTGTTATAGCCGCCACAGCCTGCGAAATGGCAATAGCCCTCGCCATAGTCATAGCGGTTTACCGCAGGCACGGCCATTTAGACGTTGATGAACTAACAGAACTCCGCGACCCAGATGTCTGATGTTTGTTTGCTGGGAGCCACAGGCTCCATAGGCGGTTCAGCCCTTGACGTTATAAGTCAACATAAGGAGAGGTTTTCTCTGCGCTCCATCGCGGCACATAGCAATGTGCAAAAGATGGCGGCTCTTTCAAAGGAATATCCCGATGCGGAACTAGCCCTTTTTGATAAGAACTCCGCTTTGGAATTGCAGAAAATTACGGGCAAAAAAGTTTTTGCCGGAATGGAAGGTCTGCTTGAATTGGTTGCTGATTGCGACTTGGTGGTGAACGGCTTAACTGGTTCCGTGGGTTGCGAACCCACATTGAAGGCTATAGAATGCGGCAAAAAAATTGCCCTTGCAAATAAAGAGACCCTTGTAATGGCAGGGGAAATAATAAAAGAAGCTCTGAAAAAAAGTCCAAATGCGAAAATAATGCCAGTGGATAGCGAACACAACGCTATTTTCCAATGCCTTGCGGATTGCAAAAATGCTGAGATTGAAAGTTTGCAGATAACCGCGAGCGGCGGGCCTTTCAGGGAATTGCCTGCGGAAAAATTTTCTGAGATAACGCTCAAAGATGCCTTGAACCACCCTGTGTGGAGCATGGGCAAAAAAATTACCATAGACTCCGCTTCCCTGATGAATAAAGGTTTGGAAGTTATAGAAGCTCATTTTCTCTTTGGAGTTCCTTATGAGCAAATAAAAGTTGTTGTGCATCCGCAGAGCATGGTGCATTCACTTGTGCAGTTCAGAGATGGAAATTTGATGGCGCAATTAGGTGCGCCGGATATGAGAATACCTATTCTTTGCGCGATGGCTTTCCCGGAGCGGCTGCATCTGGAAACAAAACGGCTCTACCTGCCGGAAATTCAAAAACTCACATTCTTTGAACCGGACTTCAAAAAATTTCCCTGCCTAACCCTCGCTTACGAAGCTGGCAGAGCTGGTGGAACAAGGGCGGCAGTTTTAAACGCTGCAAACGAAGTTTTGGTAAACGCCTTTATGCAGCAAAAAATTTCATTCTTAGACATACCGCGTGGCATTGAGCATTGCCTTTCAAAAATCGCTGAACCCGGCGGCGAATTGAATTTGGAGAAAATTCTCTTTGCAGATTCCTGCGCGAGAGAGGCGGCAGGCAATTTTCTACATTGTTCTCAATAAGGGGAATTTTATGTTACGAAGCATTTATGAATATCTCGGTGGGTTTGATTGGTTAGAGATTTCTCGCATGGCAGGGTTGTCTATTGCTGTTGTTGTTGGGCAAATAGCTATTTACGTTTACGTCAGAAAACTGTTTCAGAAAAAGATAAATCCGTTTATAGCGAGCAGAAGCCACGAGGATTTCAAGGGAATAAAATTTCGCAACTATATGTTGCTAACCCCTGCACGGTTGCTGCATATAAGTTTATTTTTCTCCAAGCTTTCAATGTATGTTATTTTAATATTTTCTTTTTACATATCCATAACATTATTGTTCGGCATTTACCCCGGCACAAGAAGTTTTGCCTTCACTCTGCTGTACGGCGTGCTAGACCCATTTTTATCAATTATAAAGAGTTTTATAGCCTACATTCCAAATTTACTGCGCATAATAGTGATTGTAGCTGTTACGCACTATTTTGTGAAATGCTTAAAATTCATTTCAAAAGAAGTAGGGGCAGGAAGAATAATTATCCAGGGTTTTTATCCAGATTGGGCTCAGGCAACTTTTAATCTTTTGAGATTTTTGTCTTATGCCTTTATGGTAGTTCTAATATTCCCCCTTTTGCCTGATTCCGATTCTGCGGTATTCAGGGGTGTTTCCGTATTTTTAGGTGTTTTGTTTTCGTTGGGTTCAACCACCATTATATCAAACCTCGTGGCGGGAATGGTTTTAACGTATATGCGTTCTTTTAAGCTGGGGGATAGGGTTAAAGTTGGCGAGGTGCTTGGCGATGTGGTTGAGAAAACTCCTTTTGCGGTTCGCATAAAAACATCTAAAAAGGAGGTGGTAACCGTCCCAAACGGAGCGCTTTTATCTTCTAATGTTGTGAATTATAGCACCTCTGGCGATGAGAGAAGCGGAGTTATACTTTATATGCCCGTTACGGTTAGCTATGATGTTCCGTTGAGAGATGCCATTGAGTTGATAACCAAAGCTGCTCTAAAAACAGAAAATGTTTTAGACAATCCCGCGCCATTTGTCTTGGTGAAAAATTTAGGAAACGTAGCCACCGAACTGGAACTCAATATTTACACACACGAGCCGGAAAAGCAACCACGCATATTCTCCGATATGAATGGGAATATAAGGAGTTTGTTTGAACAAAACGGCATAAATATGGTTACGCCTGTTTTTGGGCGAGTGTTTCTAGAGAACACAAGTAATCCGCAATAGCTATTTTTGAACTGCCTATATTCAACAAAATTGAATTCTCATCTATCAGTTTGCGCTGCGAAAGGTTTTTCACTATTTGCGGCAAATTTTCCACATCCTCTTTTTTTACAAAAATCCCTATATCCTTGCTAATTTCCACCAACCATTCATCGTGTTCCCACTCGTCTCTTTTTCCGCTTTCCAAAGAAATCACAGGTCGTTTAAAAGCGAGGTAAAAATCCAAACGAACCCCGCTCAACTCGCTGATTAGAATATCGGCTTTTGACAAAACTGATAAATTGTTTATCTCCGTGTTGAAGGGAATGTTCGGCAGTTCTTTTTGCAAATTTTCTATGAAATCTTTTTCGCATACATAGGAATATGGATGTGGGCGAACAATTACATTATAGCCAGCATTTGCCAAATTCAAAATAAATTTTGAGCCATAATTTTTTAAAATTCCGCCGCTGCCCCAAGTGCTCGCTATCAAAATGGTTTTGCCATCTGTTTGATTTTGCAAGGATTTTGCATTTTCAATCAGCGTATCTAAATAAGGCAGCCCAGCGTTCACAACTTTTTTGTTTTCAAATAAATTCGCAAAATTGCTCTGATGCAGCAAAATTGTGTCGTAATTATCCAAGCCGCCTTTTTTATAACCCATTCCGGTTGCGTGAAAAATGTGGATTAAATTTTCGCAATTCTTCGGTTTTTTTATAGGATAGCCTTGGCTTCCGATATTCGGGGTTGTTGCCAAAATATTCCTCTCTTTGAGGTTGCTTACGGCGGAATAGCCCTTGTTCCCAGAACCTACGAACTTCACCTTGAATATTGAAAAGTCCTCATTCTCATTGCTAAAGTCGTGCAAATCCAAGGCTGGGTCGTTTATGTCCATTGTGTAGTAGGTGAACTTGATTTTTCTCTTTATCAACTCCTCAACAACATCCTTAAAATAAATCCAGTAGATTTTCCCCTCACTGAAAATCGCAAGGTCGGATTTAAACACCTCTCGTTTTTTGCCAGTGAGCAATTCTTTTATGGAATAGAAAATATTTTTAGCGAAGAACGCTATGCTGCCCAAAATGCCGAACAATGCTGCGAACAAGGCATTGCCCGTGCCGGGGTCTAGGTAACCGTCTTTGCTGCCAAAGTTGATTTTGAATTTCATTTTCATAATTTATCCAGTTTGTAAATATACAAAATCTCTATTTTATTCCTTATAAAAATCCTTGTAAAACACACCTTTGTCAAATTTATGAGGTCCTAACCGCAATTCTGTATTCTTCATTTTGTATTTCAAGGGAATTTCACTATCAAATAGATAGGCGAAAACAATTGGAAACAAATCTTGAGATATATTAAAGTTATTGTCGTATTTTGCAGATTTTTCTTTGCTGGGCCATCGTATGGCCATAAATGCCCCGAATATGTCACGGAATTTCATATAGTCAGTTTCGTGGAAATCATAATTTCTGGGAAATTTATATCCCATTCCATTGTCCGTAAAGTATCCGCCGTGGTCGCTCATAAAAATTATTATTGCATTGGGATTTGCTCTTAACTTTTCAATCTCCTCTGTCATTGCTTCAAGACATTTGTTATAGATTGGGATAAATCGCTCCATTTCTTTTTCCGTTGTTCCTAAAGCTCCAACTGTAGAATGTCCTGGGCATCCAGCTCCCCACATAAAAAATTTTGTTTTTTTAGAATTACTCTGTGCAAATTCAGCAATGTTAATCAAGTGCGAAGTGAAGAGGGAATCTTGCAACAGATCGGAATTTAAAGTTCCGTTCAATATATTTTTTAATACTTGATTTTCGATTTTATTTTCATTATCTTTAATAGAACTAGCTTTGCCATAGAATACAAAATCGTAAGATTTATTTCCTTTGTATGCGGGGTCATAGCCGTGCGGGGCGAGAAGTGCTGTATTATATCCTTTTTTTTGCAACAGTGTGTTAATTACGTTGTTCCCATTGAAAATAGTTTTAAAATAGTTTGGATGAAAGTCATTTGAAAAATACGGACTTTTGGCAATATCATCATATTTAGCGGTAGCAGTTCCCTTATATTTAGGCAGTAAATTCGTATCCATATCAAAAATGCTACTCATAGTTATATACGTGGTATATCCCATTGAATAAACATCATATATTTTAAAATTTCCTTGTTCAAAAAGATCCATCAAATTATCATAACCTTGCAAGCCGAAATGATGGGCATAATCTTTATGTGGAAAAGCATCGTGCATAAAAAGATAAATACTTGCGGAATCTTTTAACTCAAGTTCCGTTAGTTCTTCTGGGATTTTACCTCCCCCAGTGCCAGCTTTTCTGAAGTTTGAATTTTCGTTCCCTGTAAAACATAAAAGATAAATTGATGCTATCAAAGAGAAAGCTATAATAGCACTCTTCTGGCTTATAACCGAGTTGATAAATATTAAAGCAACAACGAACAAAGTTAAAAACGACGTTCTTAAATCGGCTGCATGATATGTCATTTCCCTAGCCATTGGCAAAAACATAAGCGATAAAATAAATGAAACAGAGAATTCTGGAGAAAACAGGAATGAAATCAAAACGGAAAAGAGCAATAGAACCGTAGCATAAATAATCAATTCCATTCCATTGAAATAAATTTCATTGGATTTGAAAAGCAGAATTGCAGGAAAAGCCATTACGCTTATATTCAAAGCTATTGTTTTTAATTTTGGAATAAAAAATGGTATTTTTGTTTTTGTGGCAAATTTATAAATACTCAGCATTATAAAAAGAACAAAAATCCAATATACATCAGATATTTTTTTCCCTATAAAAACAGTGAGTATTGAATGAATTGCCAATGCCAATAAAAATTGCCATACGAAATCTAAATTCAAATTTGGGAGTTTAATTTTTGGAAACGGATAAACCACTAAATATCTGGCAAGAGTGAATAACTGGTTAAATGTCCAGTAAATCAAGAGGGCAACAGGACTCGTGTATAAAAGCCCGAAAAATATCATTGCAATGAATACTCCCTGTTTTCTCTCCTTGCTTTGCTTTTCTGAAGAAATAAAAACTGCGCATAAATTTATGAATGTCATTATACAAGGGAATATGTTAAGCCCACCTATGAGATTGTCTGGGTAGCCAAGCCATGTGTTTTTTAAAGGCAAGTAATTGCTAAGTGCATCGTATGCCGCTATTAAAATTGGAATTTGAATAAAAAGCGAGGCTAGGGAACGTATTGAATAAAAAGGCCAGTAGCCAAACTGCTCGTAAAGCTCATTTAAATTCCTATGCGTGCTAGGCTTATACATCGCCAGCCGCTGCTTTATTATTCTTTCTCTTTTCTCTAAAATTCCTGTTAAATGATAAAGAGGGGCGAGGGAGAGACTTACAGAAGCGGAAAGCAAAATCAAAGACAATTCGTAACTATGCGTTAAACCATAGAAAGACTCTAAAACAAAAATCAATAAAGATTCCAAAATTACCATAATTGTCCCTTATAAGAGCAAGTATGGTCTAAATATATAAAATAATTACACGTAAGCTATTTGCGAAAATCAACATCACTCGGCATAACTTTATCTTGTTCCAGCGCAAAATCGGTAACTTTAGCCAGCATATTTGCCAGCTTTTCCATTTTCAAAACTATTTCTCTATTTTCTTTTGAAACGTCCTTTGTTTGCAGGGAATCGGAATTTTCAAAAAGCAATGGTTCTTCGCTATCTTTATATATAAGGCGGAAATTGCCGTAGTTCAAGGTTTTATAACCAAAGTGAGTACCAAAAGCAAAGTTTTTGCGTTCTTTCAGCAGGCTATGCCCAATAAAAGGTGTAGGTTTCTTTATGCCTGCGAGGTCTAAAATAGTTGGCGCTATATCTATTTGGCTCGCTGAAATAGTATCCGTTTTTTGCGGAATATTTTTCCCTATTATCACAAATGGAATATGAGTTGCCGAATAATAAGCACCGCCGCTCATCGTGGCATTTCCGTTTTCTCCAAGTGGAAAGCCGTGGTCTGCTGTGACTATTAAGTATGTGTTTTCAAACCAAGGTTCATTTTGAATGGAATGTATAAATCTCGCAAGTTGCCGGTCTGCGTAATTCATCGTGTAAATAATTCGCTCTTGTACGGGCTTGTCTTTTTCTGTTTTTGGCATATTTGCCGCAAAGTTAAAGGGATAGTGATTGCTTCTGGTTATGAAGGTTGCTAAAAATGGCTTATCTTTATTAGCAAGAGAATCTTTTACGAATACGCTTGCATAGTCCCAAAAAAGCGAATCGTCTTCGCGTTCGTGGTTATAATGCAGCTTGCTATACCACTTCGCCAGCCATACGCCCAAATTATCCCATGCTGGGTCTGCTCCAGAAAAGAAATCTGTTCGCCAGCCGGCATCGCGCAAGTAGGAGGCAAATCCTGGTATCTTTATAAAAGACAAGTCTGTCACTTGCCCTTTTGTGGAATGCGTTTGTATTCCAGTAAGAGACGAAAGAAGTCCACCAACGGTGGGCAATCCGCTGCTATGCATTCTATTGAAACTCAAACCCACGTTCATTAGAGAACATAAAAACGGAGAGGATTTCCCTACATCTACATAACGATGGGATTCCAGAAAAACCACTATAAAGTTTGCTGATGATAGCGAATCTGATGAGCGAGGAATATTTTTCCATAACGGATATTCTTTTGAAAAAGAAGCATTGGAATTACCCATATCTATTTCTTTCCAAAATTCCTGATATTCCAGAATTTCCTCTTCCGATAAATTCTGCCCATTGTTCATTTTGGTAGAATGTGCAATTTCTTGATAGAGCAAACTGACAATAGGAGTTAATTTTATCAAGCGAGAATCTTTTACCCAAATAACATTCAAAAATAACCAACAACACAGATAAAACGCTACTCCACCTATAAAATAATTGCGAAGCGATATTTTTTTGCTAAAATAGCACGAAAAAAATTTATTCAAAAAATAAAAAGCAGGGAACATCAACAAAAGCACCACTATCTGCAAAAACGGCACGCTTTGGTCGTAAGCAAAATAATCCCAGAACATCTTAATGCTTGCCGGAGCTTTGTAGGTATCCACAAGCGCAAATGAAATATGCGGGCCCAAAAAACGTTGTATCTCATGGTCAACATAAGTCAATAAAAGAATTATGGAATGAAAAATTATGAATGTGTATTTATATTTACCCACAACAATCGCAGAAAATACCCATACCGCGAAAGAAGCCGCAATCCACATATAATCCCAAGCAAGTGCGTAAAAAATATATTGACAGGGTTTGCTTATAAAAGGTATTTCGTAAGGGTCGTTTCTGAACAATAGCAAAATTCTGAATACTGTATGAACCGCCCAAAAAGCGAGCATAATGGGAAATAGGGTTCTAGCGGCAGAGACGGATTTCGCAAAACGGGTCATAATTTTTCTTCTTTATAAAAATCCTTGTAAAATGTGCCTTTGTCAAATTTATGAGGCCCTATTCGCAATTCGGTGTTTTGAACTTTATATTTCAATGGAATTTCACTATCAAATAAATAAGCGAAAATAATTGGAAACAAATCTTGGGATACATTAAAGCTGCTATCGTATTTTGCGGCTTTTTCTTTACTGGGCCAGCGCACAGCCATAAATGCCCCGAATATGTCACGGAATTTCATATAATCGGTTTTTTCAAAATTGTACCTTTTAGGGAATTTATATCCATTATCCATAAAAAATGAGCCGTGATCGCTCATAAAAATTATAATTGCGTTGCTATCTGATTTTAACATTTCAAGTTCTTCTTTCATCGCTGCAAGGCATTTGTTATAAATAGGGATATACTTTTCTATTTCCCTTTCCGTTGACCCAACTCCCCCCATTGTGGAATGCCCAGGGCAACCCATTCCATAAGCAAAAATTTTGTTTTTTTCTGAATTGTTTTGAGCAAATTCTGCGAGTTTAGTCAGGTATTGCCTAGTAGCACTTACCAATCCCGAATTTAAAGTTCCCTTTAAAATATTTTTGAACACCAGATTTTTTGGTTCCAACGCATACATAGAAGTAACTTCGTCTTGTGCCACAAAATTAAAAAGATTATCCCCGTTGGATATGTATCTGTCGTAAGGGTTATAATTTCCGGTATGGTATCCTTTGCTTTGCAATAATAAATTGCTTATGTTGTTTCCAGTCATTTTTTCTCTGAAAAAATCATTGGAGGCACCGCCAAAATATCCGATGATACCTGCTTGGTTAAGGGCATTTATGTAATTTTCATTTGGCAATACGGTTATACTGTTGTTTATTTTTGCTAAAGAATCTGTACTAAAATCAAAAACGCTGGACATAGTTCCCAATGTG